>Ga0206680_10000385_pt1 | contig 16177 bp, 35 predicted proteins | sample M115012015metaG_FD_160124 | JGI IMG/M metagenome (GOLD analysis project Ga0206680, IMG submission 160124) | Ammonia-oxidizing marine archaeal communities from Monterey Bay, California, United States - M1 150m 12015 | ecosystem: Environmental > Aquatic > Marine > Intertidal zone | place: USA...
ATATTTAAATATTGAAGAAGAAGACATATTAATTACTACACGTTTAGAAGCTTTGGAACCAGATTTTTTAGAACAAATGAAAATAAAAATACTATGTGAAGACAAATTTCATATAGAGATGGATGATGAGATATTTGAAAATAATTCTACAATCGAAGAAATAATTGAAGAACTTGAGGAGTTAATAGTTGACTAAGAAAAAAGAAGCTAAAAGAAAAGCCAGACAACGGCGAGTAAAAAAACAATTGAACCTGAATAGGATTCATGGGCAAGATTGTCCATGCTGCGAAAGGATAGACGATGATATGTTGGGGAGTGACACAGGGATCGCATGATGGTGCATTGTCAGTATTTAAAAATGATGAGTTATTATTTGCGACAGACGCTGAGCGGTTTTCTAGAAAGAAAAACGATCCTATAATTCCGCCCAATCTGATTGAGTATGTTGAAAAGAAATATGGTATTCCAGAGAAAGTATATTATTATGAAAATCCCATCTTTAAATCATTCAGAAGAACCTACGCAAAACAATCACCAATATTAGTCTTACCAAAATTTAAATATAAATTAACATATACAAGTCATCACTTATCACACGCCGCATATGGTTATTATACATCACCATTTGATGAATGTACAGTTTTAGTTATTGATGCAATAGGTGAATGGGACACTTTGACAACATGGCAAGCAAAGGGTGGGAAATTAAAAAGAAAGGGCCTTCATTGGAAATATCCTAAATCACTTGGTTTATTTTATTCTGCGATGACTCAAGCGGCGGGGTGGAAACCAAATGAAGAAGAATATATTATGATGGGAGCGGCACCACTTGGTAATATTACTCCTGGGGGATATAGAAAAATAAGAAAATTGTGGGATGACAATTTTAACTTTCATAGAGGTGTGAAATTAAATGGATTGGGTAAACTGCAGATCTCAGCGTGTGCTCAATCAGTATATGAAGGTATTCTTTGGGACATAGTTAAAAATATACAGGGCAATTTAGTATTTGTTGGTGGATGTGCATTAAATGTAAAAGCAAATTCTCAATTAGAGCATTGTAATGTATACATACCACCAAATCCTGGTGATGCTGGTTCGGCGGTTGGATGCGTATTAGCGAGAACAGAAAAGAAGATAGATCCATCACCCTATATTGGATATGAATTAAGAGGTGAATATCCAACAAAAGAGATAGTGAAAACGTTAAAAAATAGCAAAATAGTAGGTGTGGCAAAAGGAAGGGCAGAGTTTGGTCCACGAGCTTTAGGTAATCGTAGTTTGTTAGCAGATCCTTCAATAGTAGACATTAAAGATAGGGTAAATAGAATTAAGGGTAGAGAAGAATTTAGACCATTTGCCCCAATGATATTGAAAGAAGATGTTAATGAATATTTTCAAGGAAATGTTTTTTCGACATATATGAATTCAACATATAATGCTAAATCTAGAACAAAAGTACAGTTTCCTGGAGTGGTTCATGCTGATGGTACTTCAAGATTACAGATAGTTGAAAATAATCCCCATAGGACATTATTGGAAGAATGGAAAGCAGAAACTGGTTGTCCTATGATATTGAATACATCACTCAATCTTAAAGGTGAACCCATTGTTAATGATGAATATGATGTTAAGAAATTTGAACAAAATACTGGGCTTAAAGTATTGTAAAACTTGACTTTTCCGAAAAACCCTGATATAATATAAGTAGTAAATGAGAAAAGTCATGAATAGATTATTAATTATACCACTTATATTTTTAGTTGGATGTACGGCTACAACAGGAGGGCCGTGGAATAAACAGGCAGATATTAAGTCTTGGTCAATACAGAAACAAAATACTGCATATCGTTTTGAAGTCCGTCCTGGAGATGGTTGGGGAGATGGGTTCAAAAAGAGTTCTCGTGCAGAATTAAGTGAGAAATGGAATGCTCCTCTTAATCATGAAACGTGGTATGGAATGAGTATTTTTATTCCTAAAGATATTCAACCTATTTTAAAACGACTTGTTATTGGGCAGTGGCATGGAACAAGCCATATGATAAATGGAGATAAAGTGTGGTGTGATCGACCTTCGGTTTTATCAAATGAACTTCATCTAACTAAAACTTTTCAAATTATAGTTCGTTATGAAACTGAAAAAAGATGTGCTCCCAATTCTCCTGACTCCACATCACATGTGAAAAGAAAATTTTATAATTTAACAAATTTCACTCTTGGAGAATGGAATGATCTTATATATCAAGTGCGTTGGAGTACAGAAGATGATGGATATTTGAATGTGTGGTTAAATGGTGAACAAGTAGTAGCGTATAGGGGGCCTATTGGTTATTTTGATCCAAAGGGGCCTTATTTCAAATATGGTATTTATCGTTATAGGTCTGAAAAGAATACTCATATTGTTTATTTTGATTCATATAGAAGGGGATCTAGTTATGAAGATATTGCTCCAGCTCAAAAATGAGTAGAGTATTAATATTTGGTTGTAGTTTTTCTGCGGGTAGTTATGAGTATGTACCCAATGCCAAATCTATAAATCAATCTGAGGTGGTGCTTCCAGAAAGTCCAGGATGGTACAATTATGTTGACCATTTAGGAGATAAGGAATTAACAGTCATAGCCACACATGGAGAAGGCTATTGGTTTTGGTATCAATACATTAATATAATTTTACATAATGATTTAAGTAATTTTGATGAGATTTGGTTTCAAGAAAGTTGGGAGCCAAGATGTTCTTTAGTATATCCACAACAAATGGAACTTAAATATAAGGATACTAAAGCTCGCTCCAGAGTAGAAAAACGGATTATATCAACTGATCAAAAGATGAGATTTTCTATTGATAGTTGGAAGGTTTACCCAATAACACCGAAACAACTATGGGAAGAGAATGATACAGCTAATCAGACTCTATCAAAACGTATAAAAGGTTTATGGCCTAATGATATTTTTGATTTATTCACTAGGTCATGTGCTAATGAAATAGATAGTATATGTAAAGAAAATAAAATTAAAGGATATGTTTGGTCAATTAATAAACCAATAATGAAATGTATACACTTAAATAGGTTATGGGGAGTAGATAATGTTTATAGTAAATTTGATTTAAACAAACATGTTGCTATTAGAGAAAATAAAATTCCAGAGGGACATCAGTATAAAAGTCATCCAAATGTTGAAGGTAATAAATTTATAGGGAAAAAGATAAATGTTGAAGATTTTTCAAGACTTTAAAAGTAAACTTATCAATCTCTGGCTATATATTAGAAGGCCTTATGATGAGTATAAAATAAGGAAGAAATATAAAAAGAGATTAAAAGAACTCAGAGAACAGGACCCTTTCATATATGAATAAACTATGAAAATAATTGCTGGTAATTCAAACAAACAATTGTCAAAGTCTATCGCACATCATTGTGGACAACATTTATGTGAAGTAGAACTTATTAAATTTGCAGACAATGAACTTTCATGTATGATTAAAGAGAATGTTCGTGGTGAGGACGTATTCATTATACAAAGTACAAGTAATCCCGCTAATGACTATTTGATGGAATTGTTAATTATAATAGATGCGTGTAAAAGAGCATCCGCTGGTAGAATTACTGCCGTGATTCCTTATTTCGGTTATGCAAGACAAGATAGAAAACCGGTTTCCAGAACACCAATAACAGGTAGGTTGGTGGCGAATATGTTAGAAGTGGCGGGCGCTAATAGAATAGTGACAATGGATTTACATGCCGGACAGATACAAGGATTTTTTGATATACCGGTAGATGATTTGGGAGCCATGCCATTGTTTGTTGAAGATTTAGAAACACATCCTAAACGCATGATAATAGCAAAGAATGGAGTTATAGTTTCTCCTGATGCTGGTGGTGTTGCTAGAGCAAGGAAAGTCGCTAAAAAATTACAATTGGATATTGCAATTATTGATAAACGTAGAGAGCGTGCCAATCAAGCTGAGGCGATGAATGTTATTGGAGATGTAAAGAAGAAAAAATGTATAATAGTTGATGATATTGTAGATACTGGAAAAACATTAATAAAGGGCGCTGAAGCATTAAGAAATGAAGGTGCAAGTCAAGTCATGGCATATATCACTCACGGGGTGTTAAGTAACGGTGGTGCTCAGAGAATGGAAGATTCTGAGGCTTTATCAACTTTGGTAATAACAGATACTATTCAGCAAGAGAAATTGAGACATAATTTCTCCGTACCGACTGGTAGAAATAATAGTGTAGAAGTGTTATCAATAGCACCCATGTTTGCAGAAGCGATTAGAAGAATCAATCATAACGAATCAATTTCTATATTGTTCGAATAGGAGAAACTCATGAATATTTGGGTAGAGTGGTGGAAAAAAGAAGATGAAGAAAAATTAGATGATATGAAAAGTAGAAGATTTTTTAGTACACGAGCGGAAGCACTAGAATTTGCTGCAACTATGTGGAAAACACAAGAAGTGCGTTCCCGTGTCTGTCAGGATGATTCAGCTGGATAAAGAATGAACGAAGGGTATAGTATTAATAATATAAAATGTATATTTACTTTTAAAATCAGTTGTGAAACTTCTAGTTATACTAAAACAAGAGAATTAACTAGAGAAGAGATCCAAAAAGAATTAAGAAACTTATATAACAGCTATAGGATAGCGTTAATGATTGAAAGATAAATAATGGAGACAGACTTATTAATTTTTCCTCCTGGTGGGAAACAGTATGGTTTTCCAAAAGTGGTGCCAAACATACAGACTAAAGATCTTAATGCGTGGCTGGTAGAAAATGGATATCCTCAAGAGGAAATAGATGCGTATGGAAAGAATTTTCGATGTTCATTTTGGGAAGAAGTGCCGGGAGGTGATAATTATGAAGGATTGGATACTGAAGAAGATTAAAGAAAATAATGCAAATAATGTAATAGCTTTCCCTCTTCGACAAGAAGATGTGGAACGTAGATTGAGAAATGCGATTTTAGATAAGGATAGAAGGGGGGAGTTAGAAAATGCCAAAGTGGATGATTAAATATTGTGGTTCTTGAAACTACAAACCAGAGGCAGAAAGTCTTTCTGCTGAAATGAAAGAATTGGGTTTTAATGTTATGATAGAGGAAGGTGGTACAGGACAATTTGAATTATTTAGATGGGCAGTAGGATGGGATTCATACATGAAAGCCGGACATGGAAAGTTCTTCACATTAAGAGATGTTGAGGAAAAATTGAGTGGCAAAAGAATATGAAAGTATTAAAACTGTTTATCTATGGAGAACAGGAGAATATATAGACATTATAACTTTGAAGTCTTATCGTGTACCAGACGGGCCATGTAAGGGAGGCAGAGGCTGGCTCGTTAAAGTTAGAAAAAGTAAGAAAGTTAAACCGACACCTTAATCAGAAATTTTGTATATTATAAATAAAAAAGAAATTACTCATGACAACACTAATAACACCTCAAGATTTTACTCAAACCGTAACTCAACTCCGTACCTTTTTTTCTAACCTTGGATTCCTTGAAGTTCACACGCAAAATCGTCTTTCGATTCTTGCGGCATGTGAAGACCCAACCACAGTAGCTACTTATAATTACTCTGGTGAAGTTTGGCCTTTACCTCAAACTGGTCAAATGTGGTTGGAATATGAGTTACTTAAAGACCCCACACTTCCAGGGGTTTATTGCGTATCGACATCATATAGACAAGAAGATAATCCAGTAAAAGGAAGACATGAATTAATCTTCCCAATGTTTGAATTTGAGGCTCCAGGACAATTTGAAGATTTAATAAAACTGGAACATAATTTATGTGAGCATCTCGGATTTCTTCCAACAGATTATTTAAGACATCCTTATGAAATATGGTGTAATATATTTAACGTAGAAGAATTAACCCATCAAGAAGAAACTAATATGGGAGAAATGCATGCATCCGGAGTAGCATTTATTACTGATTTCCCTTATTCTACATCACCATTTTGGAACATGAAAAAGGAAGGTGATATAGCGAAAAAATGTGATGTTATTATGGGAGGTATGGAAACTATAGGTTCAGCGGAAAGGTCTGCAGATACAGATGAAATGAGAGAACAATTTCATACAATATCTGATGGAGAATATGCTAATTTATTGTACGAATTATTTGGTCATGAGCGAGTTGAAAAGGAATTAGAAGAGTTTTTAAGCAATGATTTCTTTCCACGATTTGGTGGAGGAATAGGTGTGACAAGACTTCTAAGTGCCTTAACTAACTGCGGAGTGGCGAAATAGGCAAACGCGATCTGTTGTTGGCAGAGAATCTGGTGGTTCGACTCCACCCTCCGCAGCCATCTAGAGAAAGTATTTAGGAATTTAAAACAATGGGAAAAATAAATGGTAGCATTTTCACATTTGTCAATGATTGCTTTTGTGATATTAGGTTTGTCTATGGTGAGATTAATGATAAATTACAGCTCTTTATTTGCAAAGAACTATAATGATGATCCAAATGATGATGTTATATTTTACTGGCCTCATACTGCCATTTGTTTCATAACCTTCTTCACTATTATACTATTTTGGTGGACATCCTATCCCCTGAGAGACTTATCTTATTACCCAAATGAGGGATGGAACCTATTCACATTTCTATTATATTTGGGAGTGCCATTCATGTTCTTTATGGTTAGTGAAGTAGTAGCACCACAACCAGAGACATATAAGGACAAAGAGGTTAATCTAAAGGAATATTATTACCATAATCATAAGGTCATACTAGGTCTAGCATGGACATTACAACTATTACTCATAGGAAATTTATTCGTATTTTTTCAGGGAGAGGTTGAATCACTCAAGTTTGTTGGCAGAGTCATTATGTTATGTGTCATGGCTCCGATGGTGTTTAGTAACAATAAAAGAATACATGAAATTGGTATGGGTATATTCTTAGCGGGATTTGTTTATACTATTTTGAAATATCACATTTACCCTGTTATATGAAAATACATGATTCTCTGCATATTGATGATGCGGGACTCACCTTTAAATTTTATCCATGTGATACAAAAGAAGCTTGGAATTATAATTGTAAACATAATTCTGAAGTAGTCAAAGAATTAAATTGGACAGAAGATAGTATAGAGTATAAATTTAATTCTCATGGTTTTAGATGTAATGAATTTAATGATAGCCCCGCAATCATGTTTTTGGGATGTTCATTAACTTTTGGAATTGGGATGCCTAAAGAATCATGTTGGACATATCTAGTAGCAAATATGCTTGGGTTAGAGGAATTTAACTTGGGGAATGGTGGTGCGGCTAATGATACATGTTTTCGTTTAGCAAGTTATTGGATTGGTAAATTAAAACCGCAAATTGTATGTTATATGGTCACTTTTGATGATAGATTGGAAATTTTTGATAAGGACAGCCCAACTGCATATGATAGTGTTAAGGTTTGTTATCCAAGTGATTTAAACTTTGCAGGATATGGTCTATATAAACCTTATGATAGAAGAAAATATAACAGAAGAGAAAAGGATAATGAGCAAAAATTCACATATGAAAAATGGGCAATTAACAGATGGAATGGTGAACTAAATCGATTAAAAAATGTAATGGCAGTGAAGCATATATGTGAGAATTATGGAGTGAAATTTTGTAGTCTCGAAGCAAATATCATAGAACAAGATAAATGTGCGCGTGATAGTGTACATCCAGGAATAAAATCAAATAAAATAACAGCATCAGCAGTACTAGATCATATAGATGAACAAATTGAATTTAGTTGAATTGCTCTTTGGTGAAGATAATTTCGACTATACTAAAAGTGATGTAAAAGATTTTGTTGTTAAGTTAACAGATCTAAAAAGAACCAGACTTTTTATTGAAAATTGGCACTATTCTGGTAGTGTAAATGGATTGAGAATCTCTCAGATTTTTGGTCTATTCTACCAAGGTAACTTGATTGGTGCGATGATTTATGGCCCTCTAGGGATGCCTAATATCTGGAAAAAGTACGCAAAAGAAGAAAGTAAAGTAATTGAATTAAAAAGACTCTGTTGTATTGATAACACACCAAAAAATACAGAGAGTTATTTTATTGGTAAGACACTGAGATGGTTGAAACAAAATACTGATTATGATCTGATAGTATCATACGCTGATACATTTTATGGTCATAGTGGAGTCATTTATAAAGCATCCAATTTCAAACATGTTGGAATGACAACTAAGGGTAAAGTTATTGATTATAAAGGTAAATTTTATCATGACAAGTGTATAAGAACCTATTATATTAATAAAAGTGGTGGAAAAATGTTAAAACCTTTTGCTCAGAGAGTGAAGGATGCGTTAGAGTGTGGTGAAGCAAGATATATTGAGATGCCAGAGAAGAATATATATACATATCCGTTAAGAAAGGTATCAATTGGGAATAAATAAAACAGTACACGAACATTGGAGAGATTGGGCAGCAGTAGTATATTTATTCCTTTGTGTAGTAGATTTCTTCATTGCTCCTTTGATGTGGAACATAGGCATGACAATGATGAGTGATGAAGTAAAAATGAACACTAGTAGATGGGTTCCTCTTACATTACAAGGGGGTGCCATGTTACATTTGAGTTTTGGAGCAATATTGGGTGCGACATCTTGGAATAAACATAAAGAAAATACTAATGGGAATGGCGATAAGCCTGATTCTCACTAGTTGTGCAAAGCACAATAAAGACGATAAAACACATAATGATTTGGGTAGTGGTGATAAGTCAAATTTACCAGTTACAATAACCTCACTCATTGAACACGCAGAGTATTGTAAAGCAATTTACGATAGTGGTGGTGATCAAAAAGATGAGGTTGCGTTTGAGGTAAAACAAGATAATGGAATATCAATAATTGTTATTAGGGGTACGGCAAATGATGCAAATGTATTATCAGATGTTGATGTAAGATTAGTTAGTGATACTCGTACAGGAATCAGGCTTCATAAAGGATTTAGAGATGTAGCTGTAACCATAATGCAAATTATAGATACTACAAAAACTCTTGAACATACTGTACACGTTACAGGTCACAGTTTAGGTGGAGCTGTTGCACAAATAATAGGAATGTGGCTCCACAAGAGAGGTAAGAATGTACAAATTTACTCTTACGGATCACCAAAAGTTTCTGATCAAGTTTTGTCTGGTGGACAACCCACTCATTGGCGTGTGGTTCGCCTTAGTGATCCTATTCCTTTTACTCCTCCTTGGCCTTACAGTCATACAGGACTTTTTATAGATAGTCAGGATTTGGATTGGGGTGCAGATAATGATAATGGTTTGATTTCACAAACAGATGGATTAACTCATGCCATAGCAAAATATGTTGAAACATTGAAGGCACATGCAAATTAGAAGGTCATATTTTGATGAAGAGCGATGTTTTGATATAATTACACAGCATGTTAAGGATGTGGTGCCATCAGTTATAGCTAATAGTGTTTTTGATCCAGAATATAGAAATTCATCCTCTGTTTTTTTATATGGTGATGAATTGAAAGAAGATTTTAAAAACATTACTAATAAAGAATATAAAAATTATGAATTGGGTATACAATTTGCAGAATATAATGCAGGACAATTTTATAAATGGCATGATGACCACAATCGAGTACAGTCCCATTCATTGGTATTAAATGATGATTTTAAAGGAGGTGATTTCGTAATTAGAAATGATGAAGAGGGATGGAAGAAGACATTTAAATTAGGAACAGGAGATGTTATCTCTTTTGATTCTAGTCTATTACATAAAGTAGCAAAGGTAACTAAGGGAGTTCGATACGCATTAGTTTGTTGGGTATTAGATGGAAAGAAGAATCTCTCAAAAAACTTTCTAGAACAAACGACGATGGTATGATATCATTTACAGAAAAAGCTGTTAACAAAATAGTTGGTATTATGAAAGACCAAAAAGTGCATGGTGAAACAGTAGTGCGGGTTGGAGTTAAAGGCGGTGGTTGTTCTGGATTTACTTATACAGTAGATTTTGATACCAGAAAAGGAAAGTTTGATTTGGAGTTTGAGTCATTTGGTTTAGGAATTTTATGTGATAAAAAGAGTCATTTATATATCAAAGATACTATAATTGATTGGTCAGATGATTTAAATGATAGAGGATTAAAATTCAACAATCCATCAGCCAAAGGTTCATGTGGCTGTAGGACATCATTCATGTATGAACATGAGGAGACACAAAATGATACAAAACCAACTTGGATGTGAATTAAAAATAACAGAGAAAGCTGCAACTGTTTATAAAGATATGGTAACTGAAATGAAGAAAGATCCTGCGACATCTTATTTAAGAGTAGGAGCAAATTCCGGTGGATGTTCTGGCTGGAAATATAGTTTAGACTTTGAAGATGGAATTGAAGACGGAGATTTAGTTTTTACAGAAAATGGTGTTAATTTAGTAGTAGATGAATACATACTTAATGATATAATTGGTGATGTAGAAGTAGATTATAAAGTGGGAAATTTAGTAGAACAAGGGTTTATATTTAAAAGACTCAAATATGAGCATGTCTGTGGGTGTGGAGAAAGTTTCACGCCTGTAAAGGATATCCCTGCAGATGGTAAACAGCACTTAGGATGGAAATGAGGCGAATACCGTGACCCATCATTCACATGAAGATCATCTATCAGAATGGCAAGAATTGGAACAAGAGCGTGATTATTATAAAAACAAGTGTGAAGAGTTAGAAAAAGAACTAAAAAGAATTAATGATATATATTTCAGAGATGCAGAATCATAATACAGAGTTGGATCAAGATATTTTAGATTTAGAACAAGAGCGTGACCACTATAAAAATGAATGTGAAGAGTTGGAGAAAGAAATAAAAAGACTCAATAATGTATATTATAGATTTTTGTCAAAAGATGGTAAAGCTTTTCCTGATGAGGAATGAACATTGCGAGTAAATGGAATACCAACCATATTAACTAAAGCAGAAAAGCGTACAGAATTAAAAGAACTTGTATCTGCTAAGAAGATGCTAAAAGAAGTTTTAAATTATCAAGAAACATATAGTGACCGTGTAGAAATAAGAAAGGATATCAGAGAAATAGAAACTAGAATCAAGGAGATAAAGCAACAAAATGCCACAGCACAAACATTTATTAATTCGAGCAGAGGTGAATGAGCCGATAACATCGGAAAAAGAATGTAAAAAGTGGCTTCGAAATTTAATAAAAGTAATAGAAATGAAAATTATTAAAGGACCTTATGCATCTTATGTTTCTAAGGAAGGGAATCGTGGAGTAACGGGAGTGGTGATGATTGAAACAAGTCATGCCGCTATCCATGTTTGGGATGAAGTAACCCCAGCATTAATTCAATTTGATGTATATTCTTGTGCGGATTTTTTAATACAAGATGTATTATTTCAATTTAAAGAGATGAAGCCATCTAAAATAGAATGGAAATTTTTGGACAGATCAGAAGACCTTAAAGTAGTTAACACTAATATTTTACAAAGTGGTCGGGGCGGGTACACCTCAGAGATACATACTGATAACACATAAAGGTAATATAATGGAAATAATGGAAATTAAAAATATGTCAACTGTAGAAATGAGAAATTTATTGAACAAGTTGACAAAGGAGATTAGATTTAGGGAATCAGTCGGTGAAGAGATATGGCAAAGGCGACAAAAGATGGGAAACAAAGGATGTATTCCTATGTTTGAAGATTATGAAGAACCGGTAGTATCAATATGAAAAAGAAAGTCGGAAAACGTAAGGGTAAGGGATGGCGTAAGCGTTCGCCTAGATGTACGTTATGCACCACTTATAGATGGCTTGGAAATACTAAGGAACGTAAGCGACACTCCTATTATCGTCAAATGGGAGAAAAAGATGAAGGGGAAGCTTTTTGAACATTGGTTTCGAGCTGAAATTATTATTCCATTAATTGTAATTGAATTAATAGCAATTTATTATTTACTATGAAACAAAAAGAACTCAGACATGCTATGGAAACTCAGTTCCGTTATAAATTCTATAACTCAACAGAATTTCCATTTTTACCAAGCATGGGAATTAGACATATTATGCAAGGATTTGAAGCACCCAACGAAGAAATTGGTTACATAGGAATGTTACACTTATGGTGGGTGAATGAAGATTCAGGAATTGAGTATGATAATCCTAGATATTTTGTTAAAGGAACTTGGAACAGCGAGTGGTTAGATACTCCACAGGAAGGACTAAAACTCGCCATTAAATTACAAGCAGAACAAGCAAAAGTGTATGATGAAAATAAATTGTGGGAAGTTCATATAAGAAACAATGAAGAAATTAAAAGAAAAATGTTGACTATAAAAGAGGGTGATGAAGAGAAAGAACTTGACAATGAAGAAAAAATCGTGTATAATTAAGGGTATGTTGGGTAAATGACAGTTTGTGGGCAGACGGAGGTAGACCGTATCTGTGGGTACAAATGCTCTACTCTGGAGAAATTTAAGGTGTTATGTGGGGATCCGCCGGTATACGCCACAGGACGAGACATAACTTAGGGGATGACGTATCACTCGGTGATACCTCTCATTCGCACATCCAGAGCTCTACCCAACTTTAATAAAATATATATAAAGGGAAAATAATATGTCACTATATTCTAAATTTTGTGCGTGGTTATCAGGTTGGCCAGAAACCTCACATTCGAACGCAAGTCATGGTAGATCTAAACACGATGAAGATATGATGTTTGCTGAAGAAGAACAGATGATCAGAGAAACCAATAAGAACATAGGGAAGAAACCCAAAGGATTGAACCCCAAAAAAAAGAAAAAGAAAAGAGCAAAATGAGTTTTAGAGAAATATGGCATGGTCCTAGTTTTTTGAATAGAAAACCTTCAGCCCTTAGAATGGCTGCGAGGGACGCAGAAGGAAGAAGAAAACGAAAGAAACAGAAACATGTTGTCCATGAACACTTCCGTAAAGATTGGGACGTGGACTTGTGGGATTGATTGAAGCATATTATGTTACATGGTTCTGGAAAAATCTTGTATTCATATGTGCATCATTACAATTTTTATATTATATAGATAAACCTCATGGATTTTGATTGGGGCTCAATAAATAAAAAGACCGGAGTTGACGAACTGCAATCATAAACCTCCGTAGTTCCTTAACACATCCGGAGGTTCTATTTGACCATTTGAGCCCCATACAATAGAAAATATATTATGGATAGTGAATATAAAGAATTTATAGGAATTTATGATAACAGCGTACCAGTAGAAGTATGCGAAGAATTTGTAACACGTTGGGATGAAGCGATAGACAAAAGAACAATAATAGAAGACCCCAACCATGTTGATTTTCATCCTCAACGAAATCCCTTAGAAAGAAAGGATGAGGCTGCAAACATTTGGCCATTATCATCCACCATATATCCGGTTCCACCGGTTCATAAATATTTTGATTGTTTAAAAGAGTGTTTTATGGATTACGCAAAAAGATATTCTTTCAGTTATGGTGGACCTCTTTTCAATGATGTTTTCAAGATTCACAAATGCCAGCCATCAGAAGGATATCATACATGGCATTATGAAAATTATGATGGAAATCATTTAGATAGACTTATAGTATACATGACATATCTTCAGGTTCCGTCTGAAGGTGGAGAAACAGAATTTCTTCATCAGTCGATGCGTATAGAACCGATTGTAGGAAGAACATTAATATGGCCAGCAACATATACTCACTTACATAGAGGCAATCCTCCGTTGAAGGGTGATAAAATGTATGTTACGGGATGGTTCACTGGAGGAAAAGGATTACATGATGCTTCAGGTAAATGATGTTAAAGAAATGGAGGTAAATATGACAGAAGAAGAAGGACAAAAACCACAAAGCGCAACAGACCCCAACTCAGAGTTATTCCAAAGGGGGTTTCATGTGTTTATGGGGGATGTAACAATGGAATCAATGCATCCGATAATTAATTGGATTATTGCAGCCAATTTTGCTAAAGAAAAGAAACACAAAGAGTTGACTTTGGGGATTTGTTCTCCTGGCGGTGATTTGAATGCGTGTTTTGCTCTGTTGGATGTTATGATGGGATCTAAAATTCCAATACGCACAATTGGAATGGGTATGATTGCGTCATGTGGTCTTTTGATGTTCATTACTGGAACTAAAGGAAGAAGAATTCTTACACCAAATACATCAATTTTATCTCATCAATATACATGGGGGTCGTATGGAAAAGAACATGAGCTATTTGCGACAGTAAAAGAATTTGATTTAACTACAAGCCGGTTGTTGAATCATTACAGAAAATGTACTGGATTGTCTGAAAAGGTGATTCGTGAAAAATTGCTTCCGCCACATGATGTTTGGTTGGATGCAAAACAAGCTAAGAAATTGGGACTATGTGATACAGTTCAAGAAATGAAAATGACATGACAGAAATGACAGGCAAACCAAAAATTGACCAATTAAATTCATACAAAGAAGCGCCTTGGGTAAATATAGTACACGAAGATGAAAACGTAATAGTGTATAAAGATGGATTTCCAGTAACAGAAGGACACTTATTGTTTGTCCCGAAAAAAAGATCCAAGAGAACTGATATTACAATTTGTTTTGAATATGCATATGATTGGGGAGTAAAGGGTGTACGTGATTATAAATGGGAAGGATTTAATGTTGGAATCAATCAGAATGAATGTGCAGGACAATCTGTAATGTGGCCACATGTACATCTCATTCCACGAAGAAGGGGTGATACACCAAATCCAAAAGGTGGTGTTCGGCACGTGATTCCATATAAGGGAGATTATGATGGAACAGAGAACAAAAAAAAGTATAAAAGTTATAGAGAGTGGAAGAAAAAAATACCAATGGCTGAGTTAGAGGGTTTGGAAAAAGAATATAGCGAAACAAATAAACTCACAAAGAATGAAGTTGCTTACATTGATGAAAGTACTGGCCCTTGGTCGACATGGAAATCGATAACAAATTAGAAATACCACCTATACCTGAAGGATTATCTGAAGAAGAGTTAAAGATGCTCTTTGACCCACTAGGCTATGATGCCCTAAAAGATATAGATGAGATTCATCAAAGGAACAGACGCAAAACTGATGATCCCTACATCAAGGCCACTAGTGAAAAAATATCTCACCGTTTTCCAAAAATAGATGATAGAGAGAGAAGATAAAATGACAAAAACATCATTTGGAGAGTACTTTGACAACCAACGTGACAAGATAGTTAAGGATATGCAGGACAAGAATAAGCAACAGAACGTTGAGTGGATGGAAAGATTTGAAAAGAGAAAGAAAATGGCTAAAGAGATGTTGTTACCCAAGAAGACTGTGAAACAACGTCGAAAAGATATGCTAAAAAAATATGAAGGAAAACTTGAAGGACCTTATGACCATTTAAAAGAAGGTGTAGATTATTTAGATGACATTCAAAGGAATAAGAAATAAAATTATGAAGTGGATACTCATTATAGCGATAGCACTAAGTTTGAGTGGATGTGCAAATACTGCAGATGCTGAAGACTCAACGGCGACCACGCCTGCTGAAGAACAACAAAATAGAACTGCGGATGCTAGTGGTACGGCATGGGTCGCAATAGTCATGACATGGAACCCTGTCGTTTATACAATAGACAAAGAATTTTCATCTGAAGTAAATTGTTGGAACTACTACGATAATGGTGCAGGAGAAAGTAAAATGCTCAATGACTACGGCACACAAGTTCTAGACCATCAAGGCAATAAGCCTGACGCAGAATACATGAAAAAACATCGCCCATCGCACCGAGTATACCCAACCAGAATGTACAAGAATTTCGGGGGGTGGATGATGTGGTTGACCTGCGACATAAAAGGAAGAAACGAAGGACTATGATAATAACTACTACAACAATATTAATAGTTCAGGCCATTGTTATTGGAACCATAATGTGGACAACACCAGAACCCTGTCCTAGAAAATATAGAGTAACACAAGAGAATGGCGGAGTCTTAGTAAATGCTGTTGACATCCATCGATACTGTAAATTAGACTACGGTGGAAAATTTATATTAAAGGAAGAATATGATGAATAAGATAAGTGAATTTTTCAAGACTTTCTATGGACTATTTCTGTTCACAGTAAAATCTCTTTGGATTATATTGACGACCAATATGAAGAAGGAAG
>Ga0206680_10000401_pt1 | contig 15787 bp, 11 predicted proteins | sample M115012015metaG_FD_160124 | JGI IMG/M metagenome (GOLD analysis project Ga0206680, IMG submission 160124) | Ammonia-oxidizing marine archaeal communities from Monterey Bay, California, United States - M1 150m 12015 | ecosystem: Environmental > Aquatic > Marine > Intertidal zone | place: USA...
CGTGTCCGTTGACGCGGAGGCAATGACCGCGACGTTTCGTGCTGGGACCAAGATTCACGCATGTGGTCGCCCCTTGTTAGAACACGGACTCGGTCTCCTAAATCAAGGGGACATCGACCAGCAGTCTGTGGGTGGTGCTATCGCCACAGGGACCCACGGTACGGGAGTCGCCCTCGGCAGTTTTTCAAGCGCAGTGACTGAATTATTGATCCTCCTAGTCGACGGGTCAGTAGTGGCTTGCACCCCCGACCGCGAACCGGATCTGTTTGAAGCGGCACGGCTTTCGTTAGGGGCAGTTGGGGTGGTTCTGGAAGTTACTCTCCAAGTTCGGGAGGCCTACCGACTTGAGGAGCGCCGGTGGCTCGAGCCTTTCGAAAGTGTTATGGAAAGAATTGACGAGTTAGTGACTGCGACTCGACACTTCGAATATTTTTGGTATCCGGGTCAAGACCGCGCGATCTGCAAATCGATCGATATCACCGAAGAACCCGGCCGCTACCCCTTGGGAGATGAAGGCCAAAGATTGGCTTGGGGGTTCGAGGTTCTTCCCAACCAGCGTCTCGATCCACATACGGAGATGGAGTATTCAATCCCGACCGAACATGGGCCGTCTTGTGTTGCCGAAATCAAGAACCTGCTTTCAACCAACTACCCCGATGTTCTCTGGCCAATCGAGTACCGCACGGTGGCAGCGGACAACGTTTGGCTCTCTCCAGCGCGAGGGCGAGCAACTGTGACGGTGTCGATTCACGAAGATGTAGAACGAGACGAAACCGCATATTACGAAGACGCGGAAACAGTGTTCCGTGCGCATGGGGGGCGACCCCATTGGGGCAAAGTGCATTACCTATCTGGCGAGGACCTGGCCGCTGATTACGACCATTGGCAAGACTGGTGGCGTGTTCGAGACGAAGTCGATCCCACTGGTGTCCTTTTGAACGACGCGCTACGCAAGCTACGGACGTTGTGAGCGATTCACGGTTGCTCACCCATATTCCCGAAAAAGTCGACTCGAGCAATCTGCTCGATGGTTTCCTGGCCTGGGCTAGTGCAGCAAATATCGAGTTGTACGAAGCCCAAGAGGAAGCGATCCTGGAGGTCTTCTCTGGCCATCACGTGATCCTCACGACCCCTACTGGCTCGGGAAAATCGCTAGTCGCAACCGCGGCTCACTTCGAAGCCATAGCTCACGGCAAGCGTTGTTGGTACACCGCCCCAATCAAAGCCCTGGTTTCTGAAAAGTTTTTCTCCCTTTGCGATGAACTTGGAGCCGACAACGTGGGAATGCTCACCGGCGATGCGTCAGTCAACGCGGGCGCGCCAATTATCTGCTGCACCCAAGAAGTTTTGGCAAATCTTGCTTTGCGCCACGGCTCCGCGGCCCCTGTCGATACTGCGGTAGTTGACGAATTTCACTATTACTCAGATCGTGACAGAGGGTGGGCCTGGCAGGTGCCTCTTCTCGAATTGACAAATACGCAATTCCTTTTGATGAGCGCAACTGTCGGTCCAGCCGAGTTTTTTCTCGAGGATTTGGAGCAACGGACCGGTCGCCAAGCCATTGAAGTCACTTCCCATCACCGCCCTGTTCCCTTGGGCTGGGAGTATCGAGAGTCAACTCTGCTCGAATCAATTCATGATCTCGTTGAACTTGATAGGGCACCGGTTTACATCGTTCATTTCACGCAACGAGCAGCCTCAGAACGAGCCCAGGCACTCACCAGTTTGAATGTGCTTTCACGCGCTGAAAAAGACCGCATCAAGGAAGCGATCGCGGGCTTCCGCTTCGATTCACCTTTTGGCAAAGACGTCGCCCGATTTGTAAAAGCAGGAATTGGAGTCCACCACGCAGGGCTTCTGCCCAAATATCGGTTGCTGGTTGAGCGTCTGGCCCAAGAGGGCCTACTGAAACTGATTTGCGGTACCGACACCCTGGGCGTGGGCGTAAATGTGCCGATCAGAACAGTTCTGTTCTCACAGTTGTGCAAATTTGACGGGCACGGCACCGCGATTCTGACCGTTCGAGATTTCCAACAAATTGCCGGGCGCGCTGGTCGCAAGGGTTTTGATGATGAGGGGTTCGTGTGGTGTCAAGCTCCGGAACACCATGTGGAAAATCTAAAAGCTTTGGAGAAGACTGTTGATGACCCAAAAAAACGCCGAAAGGTACAACGCAAAAAACCTCCAGAACGGGGTTACGCGCACTGGGACGAAAAGACTTTCGAACGGTTGCGTACTGGACGACCAGAACTGCTGTCCTCAAATTTTCGCGTGTCCCATTCGATGTTGCTGAATGTGTTGGACCGCCCCGGAGATGGGTGTAGAAGTTTGCGAGAACTCTTGATCAAAAACCACGAGCCCCGAACGGAACAGCGGCAACACATCAGGCAAGCAATCGCCATGTACCGATCACTCGTCGCAGCCGGAATAGTTGAAACCTTGGAAACGCCCGACGCTGATAATCGGCTCGTGCGGGTTAATTTGGATCTACAAGCTGAGTTCGATTTAACCGGTACCCTTTCGCTGTTTGCATTTGATGCGGTTGAGCTCCTAGATCCAAACGATCCGAGCTATGCCCTAGACGTTCTTACCGTTGTTGAGTCAGTACTTGAGAATCCGGCCATCATCTTGACGCGGCAGGCAGCTAAAGCCCGCGACGAATTGTTTACCGAGTTAAAGCTTGATGGCGTCGACTACGAGGAGCGTCTCATTCAGCTTGACGAGGTCGAGTGGGCGAATCCAATGCAAGAGTTTCTGTACACAAACTTCGATGCGTGGGCGGTCCACCATCCATGGTTAGGTCAGGAGAATCTGCGACCGAAATCTATTGTGCGCGATCTGTACGAACGAGCGATGACGTTTCGCGAATACGTCAACTACTACGGCATGAAAGGGTCAGAGGGAGTTTTGCTCAGGTATTTGACTGACGCGTTCAAGGGCTTAAAAAAAACGGTGCCAGATAGTTCGTGGACTTCGGAGCTGGAGGACTTATTTGAATGGCTTGGTGCGCTGGTTCGCCAAGTCGACAGCAGCCTTCTCGACGAGTGGGAACGGCTACAAAATCCTCAACAGCTAAGCGAGGAGATTCGCCCTCAAGTAGTTGACATCACTACACAGACCCGGGCCTTCCAAGTGATGATCCGTAACGCAACATTTCGTTGGATTCAGTTGTTTTCCCGAGCCGACTACGCGGGTCTCGCTCAAGAAGCTGAGGGCAATTTATCAGATCCTGAAAGAGTCAAAGAAGTTGTTAGTTCATATTGGGAAGACTTCAGCGAAGTGATGACCGACGCTGACGCTCGTTCAGCTCACTGGACGGTAGAAACCGCCAGGGATCAAAGCCAGGTGATTGTTGAACAAATCGTGTGCGACCCGGAAGGCTTTAACGAGTGGCGGCTTCGCGGTGTGGTCGAGATTGAAGCCTCTCGTCAAGCGGGTGAAGCTGTAGTGAAGTTGACGGACATCGTCAAACTTTGAACAGCCGACTCAGATAATCACCACATAAATGCAGAGTGCAATAATCAGGCACGCCATGGACCAGCCGAATACGCGGAATTTGACTGGTCCGGGCCATGCCTCTTGGGTCACGAGGGAAGCCGGTAGTTGGGGGCTTCTTTCGTGATCATGATGTCGTGTGGGTGGCTTTCGCGAAGCGCTGAAGCGGTGATCTTCACAAACCTCGTTGCCGTTCTCATTTCATCGATAGTTGACGTGCCGCAATAGCCCATGGCCTGGCGTAGGCCACCGATTAATTGTTGGAGAACGTTAGCAATTGGCCCTTTGTACGCGACTCTTCCTTCGATGCCTTCGGGTACTAGTAAATCCTCGTGTCGTTGATCCTGGAAGTAACGATCCTTTGAGAAGCTGCGCCCCTTCATGGCGCCGATTGATCCCATCCCTCTGTATTCCTTGAATCGCTCACCTTGGTAGAGGACCACCTCCCCAGGGCTCTCGTCCACGCCAGCGAGAAGTCCACCCACCATCGCGCAGTTTGCGCCCGCGGCTATCGCTTTCGCGAGATCACCAGAGAATTGCATTCCTCCATCCGCCACGATTGGGATGTCGTAACCAGCAGCGGCCGACGCGCAGTCGTAGACAGCGGTGACCTGAGGTACCCCAACTCCGGCCACCACTCGAGTGGTGCAAATAGAACCGGGTCCAATACCGACTTTGATGCCATCAGCGCCGACCTCAATTAAGGCGCGCGTAGCGTCAGCGGTGGCGACGTTTCCAGCAAGAACATCGACTGTGTAGTTGGCCTTGATTTTGGCGACTGCTTCGACCACATCTCTGCTGTGTCCATGAGCCGTATCAACGACTACGACATCAACACCACGTTCGACGAGCGCTGCAACGCGATCATCTGCATCAGGACCAACCCCGACGGCGGCAGCTACAAGCAACCGACCCCGCTCATCCTTAGCGGCATGGGGATATTTGATTCTTTTTTCTATGTCTTTAACGGTAATCAAACCAATCAACTTGAAGTCGTCGTCGACAATCGGCAGTTTTTCTATTCGATGTTTGCCGAGCACTATTTGGGCTTCTTCGAGCGTCGTCCCGGCCTTAGCGGTGACTAGACCTTCGATGGTCATGACCTCTGAGATGAGGCGGCTGTAGTCGGTTTCGAATCGCAAATCGCGATTCGTCAAAATACCGACCAAGTGACGTTCTGGGTCGGTTATTGGAACTCCACTGATTTTGAACCGTCCCATCAGTGCTTCGGCATCGGCCAAGGTCGCGTTCGGAGGAAGAGTGACGGGTTCCACGATCATGCCGGACTCCGACCGTTTGACTTTGTCGACTTCCTCGGCTTGTTCGTCGATCGAAAGGTTTCTGTGCACGACGCCGATCCCACCGTGACGGGCCATAGCGATGGCCAATCGGGCCTCTGTAACCGTATCCATAGCAGCACTCGCTAGTGGAAACTCGAGGCCAATGTTCTTGGTGAATCGGCAGGTCGTGTCAACTTCGTCAGGTAGGACATCAGAAGCCGCTGGTACGAGAAGCACATCATCGAAGGTGAGACCCTCCATGGCGAACTTCTCGTCCTCTGAAGGGAAGGGAGCGGATGGCGTGGCCATGACGAACGATACCCCGGCCGCCCTCGTAACCGGTGCACTGCTGGTCTACCGTAGGCCCGACGAGAGGAGCGGCATGGCTGACTTTCAGCAACGAGGGCCTATCACAACGCTGCACCGCTTAACCATGAATGCCCAGTCAGAGGCCGCTTCCTCGCTTTCAGATCCCAACGTTGGGGACCGGGTGGCGTTGGTCCTTCCATGTTTGATTAGCGAATTCGACGGCACGGCTCTACCTGAAATGGTGCATCAAATTTCGACCCTTAATTGGCTAGGCAGGGTGATTGTGGGAATTGATGGAGGAACCAGAAGTTCTTTTCTCAATGCTGAACAGTTGTTTGCCTCACTCCCACAAAAGACCACGGTCATCTGGAATGACAGCCCCACAATGGGTGCTTTCAACCGCAGGATCGGTGTCGTTCCCAAACCCGGAAAAGGCAGCAACCTATGGCGGTGTATTGGCGCCGTGGCCGCGTTCGGTGACATTGACACGATCGTCGTTCATGACGCCGACATCTCGACTTACGAATCTTCATTTGTCGCCAGACTGGCTCATCCAATTGTCGACGAGCGACTTGGGTTTGACTTCGTTAAGGGTTTCTATCCCCGTTTTGACAACGATGGCCTTAACGGGCGGGTAACCCGATTGTTGATGGGACCTTTGCTGGAGTCGTTGGCTTCGTCGGCGCAGGCAAAGCAGGACGTGTCGTATCTGCAGTCGTTTAGGTATCCCCTCGCCGGAGAATTCGCTACGCGTTTGTCGATAGCAACTTCACTGGCCATCCCTGAGCACTGGGGAGTGGATATTTCGTTGCTTATGGCAGCACGGGCGTCGAAGTGCCGCGTCGCGCAAACTGATCTAACCGACAATTACGACCACAAACATCAAAGTCTTTCTTTGGAGCACCCTGAGTCAGGCCTGCACCGCATGGCCCGCGACGTCATCAGCACAACACTTTCACTTTGTGGAGTTGCGGTCGTAGATGCAGATGACTTCGATCGGAGAGCCAGCGAAGCCGTCGCCTCTCATCGAGCTAACGCTATAAGTAATTCATTGCCCTTTGATGACGCTCAAGAAGAGTCCGCTGTTGCATTGTTCTGCAAATTGATTCGCGAGGAGCCTTCCCATTTGCCAGCTGATCTGCCGGCTTGGGATCAGCTTGAAGAACAATTCTCCGGCTGTCTTGCAGAATTAAGGTCGGCGGTGGAAAGCCAAAGCACTGCGCCCGGATCAAGAGAAATTTCGCCATGAAACATCTGGTCTGTAAGCAGATCCAGATTCGGCTGAGAAAGTCGATAGCGGATCTTTGAAAACCCAAAGTTCACCACAACTGTGACGAGGTCGTTCCCTTCGCCTCGAACAACCCCGAACAATGGTGACCGCAAATTCAACACGATTTGATCGGCATCGGGATGAAACGCTGGAAGCCTGCGTCGTATCGCCAAGCGACGCGCAAGTTCCTCGCGAGCTAGACGACGTGGGCCTGTAAAATTTTGGGATCGATCGGTGAGCGTTCGTTTGGGTCGGTTAATCGCTCGCGCGTGACCACTATCTTGAACAGCTTCTATGTCGTTGGGTTCGCCTTCAACGGCTGGTAGATAAAACGCCGGAACTCCTTGAAGACTCGCCACAACGGTGTGACCAGTGAGTAGTCGGTCCAAACCAAGGAGCGATGCTGGTGCCACATTGAATTCATAGGGTCGAATCCTTTCCGGTGTTGTGTGGCCCGTCCAGGTTCCGTTTGCTCGCTCGGTTGCAGCTATCAACGTTTCAATTTCAGATTCATCTAACAGATCTTCCACGGGACGAACCCCGATTCCGTCATGACTACCGAGAAAGTTGAGGAACGTCGTGCCTTCAGGTGGCTGCTCCGACTCTCGGAGCCAGGGAGCGATCCGTTCGCTTGAACCGGTTATGAGTGCATGTATGAGGAGAGGCGCGAGGGTGAAGTTGTAGGCAAGGTGCGCCTGCTTTCCGTCGCGCAGGTAGGACAGGTTCTCTGCATGGGGCACGTTGGTCTCGCTGATCAAGAGAGCGTCCGGACAACGCCACTCCAAAAGATCACGTAGTAGACGAACGAGTTCATGTGTTTCTTCTAAATGCACGCATGCTGTGCCGAGACGTTTGTGCGCGTACGCCACGGCATCAAGCCGAATCCATCGAACGCCGGCCTCAAGTAAACGGTGCAGCGTTCTTAGGGTTTCTAGGAGAACTTCTGGTTCTGCCCAATCGACATCAACTTGGTCGGGGCTGAATGTGCACCACAGATGTTTGACACCGTTGGTTGTCTCGCAGGGAATTAACAATTCTGCAGTTCGCGGGCGCACGACGGCTGAGAGGTCGGTGTCAGGCGATGCAGTCAATAAACATCGGCGGCCTGGGTCGATGTCATTTCGAAATTCTTCGACCCATCGGTGAGAGGCACTTACATGGTTCAGCACAAGGTCTGCCATGATTCGACTGTTCGCCGATATCGATGCGATGTTTCCCCAATCACCGAACTTTTCAGCAACCTCGCAATGATCTACCACGGCAAACCCATCATCAGAACTTGAGGGGAAGAATGGGAGGATGTGGATCGTAGAAAACGCGTGATTCACTTCCGATAGGACACGCTCAAGTGTGGCCAGAGGAGGTTGGTCCTGATCACTAATCTGGTCTGGATATGCAATAAGCACGACATCGTTTTCAGACCAACGATCACCCCCGGTTGAAAGGGTCGGATCTCCCAACGCTGACCTGCACCGTTCGAACAATGCGTCGACGTCGGAGTCGCTGTAGAGCAGTTGAAGTCGCCGACATATCCGCTCTTCTTGAGGCGTCATGGCACAGCCTGACACCCGTCGCTCAACTTAGATTGTTGATGTCGTTTAAGACCTCTTGAGCATGTTCTGAAAGATCGGGCGAGTCCTTGAAGTCATACGACTTGGCGATTAACCCGTCGGGACTAATCAAATAGCTAACTCGGCGAGGAAATCCCGCCGCTTTGTGGTCAGCTGGACGAGCAGCTTCATAAGCGGTGCCGGCCACCCGCTCAGAATCCGCTAGCAACCGGTACGGGAAGCTGCAGTTGTCTGCGAACGCCTTCTGGTCATCGACTGTGTCGAATGAGGCACCCAAAATTACAGCATTGGCTGATTCAAACTCTGGAGCTCGATCACGGAGCCCCTGTCCTTCAAGAGTTCAACCAGGCGTCGATGCTTTCGGGTACCACCACAACAAAACCCATTGACCCGCGAAATCATCAAGCGAAACCTGCTCACCGTTCTGGTCAGGCAGAGTAAACGCGGGTGCAGCCGTTCCAACTTCGAGCATTCGAATCCTCCCAAACGTGCACTCTGGAGACTAGAGGAATTTGCTTTGGATAACACCTAGCAACCGCGGGCTAACTATCCCCTATTTGGCTCTAAGGTTTCCTCATGCATGCACTTTCAATGATGACCAGCAAGGAAATCGAAACCAGCGTTGCAATACTGCGCGAATCCGGCCGGATTGACGACAGCGCAACATTTCACGGTTGTTGCATCCACGAACCACCCAAAGCAGAGGTCGCCGCTTGGAACGTTGGAGATCCTATCGATCGGCGTCTAGATCTAGTAGTGCGATATGAGGGTGAGGTGTACGAGGCCACGGTGTCGGTAAGTCGCGGCGAGGTGGACCGCTGGACGATGATCCCCGACGTAGTGCCACGGGTCGGCTTTGTGGAGTTATTCAAAGTCATGGAAGCAGTCACTTCCGACCCTGGTTTCCAAACGGCACTCGCAAAACGCGGGATTTCTGACGCCTCAACGATGCAAATTGATCCATGGCCTACAGGGGATTACCAACTCGAATTCGAGAATGGTCGACGTGTTCAACGATGCATCGCTTTTCACCGTCCCACCCCCCACGACAACGGCTACGCGTTTCCCATCGACGGGCTCATGATCCACGTTGATGTCGACACCTTGGAAGTTCTCCACATCGAAGATTTCGATCAATGGCCACTCGCTACCGAGCGGGGAAATTACGACGTTGACTCCGTCGTCAACGACTACGGGCCGCTCCGAGAAGACCTTCGACCAGTCGAAATTACTCAGCCCGAAGGAGTGAGTTTCTCTCTCGAAGACAACGAGTTGTGCTGGCAAAAATGGCGTTTCAGAGTAGTGATGGACGACACCGAGGGCTTGGTTTTACACCAAATTACTTACAAGCAAGACGGCATCGAACGGCCAATTATCGACCGGGCCTCACTGGCAGAAATGGTCGTTCCCTACGGCGACACCAGACCGACTCAGACCTTCAAGCACGCTCTCGACTCAGGCGAATATGGGCTCGGGATGACGGTGAACTCGCTGACACTTGGATGTGATTGCCTTGGCGAAATCGTCTACCTCGATGCAGTTCAGATGCTTGACGACGGGAGTGTTGTAAGTACCGACAATGCGATTTGTGTTCACGAGGAAGATTTCGGGATCGGCTGGAAACACACCGACATGCTGACGGAACAAGTCGAAGTACGTCGATCGCGACGTCTGGTGGTGAGCAGTATCCACACGGTCGGTAATTACGAATACGGGTTCTTTTGGTATTTCCATCTCGATGGATCCATCAAGCTCGAAATAAAATTGACGGGCATTCTGACCACACGTTCACATCGCGACGGTGATGACCTGACTTTCGCTCGACAGGTAGCGCCTAATGTTTCAGCTCCAATTCATCAGCATATGTTTTGTGTGCGGTTGGATATGGCTGTTGATGGAAACACCAACAACGTCGTGGAGGTCAATACAGAGGCGTTGCCTCCCGGTTCCGACAATCCTCACAACACTGCTTTCGCGGCACGAGAAACGCTACTCAGTAGCGAGAAGTCCGCTATGCGGCAGACCAACTCGGCAAGCAGCCGATATTGGAGGATCGAACATTCCGAGAAGACGAACCGACTGGGACGTCCAACTGCTTACCGTTTGTTGCCGTCCTCCACACCCACCATGTTCGCCTCAGCGGACTCACCTCACGGCCAACGTGCCGCTTTTGCTAAAAACAATTTGTGGGTGACGCCTACCGTGCAGGCAGAAAGATATGCAGCTGGCGATTACCCCACGCAAAGGAACGCCGGCCAGGGTCTGCCTAAGTACACGGCGGAAGACCGCCCAGTGTCTGACACTGACATAACGGTTTGGCACAGTTTCGGACTCACCCACGACGTCCGACTTGAGGACTATCCAGTGATGCCCACTGAGTACGTCGGATTCTTGTTGGTTCCTGATGGCTTTTTCGAACGTAACCCCGCTATTGATGTTCCACCGAGCAGCACTGACCATTGCCACTAAACCCAACACTTCCAATCCACAGCTTTGCTCGTAACTGCCACGATCACTGAACCTGCAGCAGGGGCATTCCTTCAATTGGCCAGTCGATGGCATAGACGTATCCCTTGTCAGAAGAAGTTACGAACAAAGTGCGGAGGTCTTTTCCTCCGAAACAGCAATTCGTTGGTCCAGCGTCAGGAAGCTCAATGATCTCGATAGGGCGACCGTCCTGCCCGTCGAGCACGAATAGGTTGCTCGAACCATGGCCAGCCACGATGATCCGCCCGGATGCGTCGAAGCAGAATCCGTCGGGCACCGATCTCCGTCCGATCATCCCATTCGCTTTCGGCGTCTCACTCAAAATTCCCGGCTCCTCAATTCGGTAGCTCAGAAGCATCCCAGTTAGGGACTCGCAAACAATCAGCACCTTCCCATCTGCTCGGACGCCTAGGCCGTTGGGAAAAGCGACGTTTGTCACTGCTCGAGATGCCTCTCCTTCGGAGTTCACATAACACACCGGCCCCCCGGCCCTGTCCCCGCCAACGAGTCCGCTCCACACTGGATCGGTGAAGTAGTAGCCACCATGTGCGTCGAAACAGACATCGTTAGGGGAATTCAAAGCTATTCCATCGATCTCCAGGAGTTCCTCAATGACGTCACCTTCGATGGTCACGCGTTGCATGCGCCCCGGCCCGCCTTCGGGTTCACCGGCCTCAGATGTTGAAGGAACATCGGATGGCCATTTCCCGCCGTTGTTGCAAACTAAGAGATCGCCTTGTGCGTCGAACGCCGCCCCGTTCGGTCCACCTCCGGTGTCGGCATAGGTTGAAACCGTCCCGTCTTCCGAAATTTTAGAAATACGTTGACCCGCTATCTCGGTCACATAGAGAGCCCCGTCTGAACCGATTGCTGGACCCTCTGGAAACATAAGTCCTGCGGCTAGTCGGTCCACTTGATTAATCATTAATGTCCTCCACCATCGTCCGAGAGTGGACGCTACGTCATTGAATTTGATGACGCAGCCCGGATTCGCGACCAATACTGGAGCTATGGGTATTCGATTAAAGGGCCAAACGGCCATCATCACGGGCGCCGCACGCGGTCAAGGCGCCGCTGAGGCACGACGTTTCGCTGACGAGGGGGCGTTTGTCGTCATCACCGACCTCCTCGATCGCGAAGGTGAAGATTTGGCGGCGGAGATAGGCAGCGCCGCAACGTTTAGGCATCTCGACGTAACGAATCAGCAAGCCTGGGGTGAACTCATCGAAGACGTACTGGACAAAAAAGGCGCCATCGATGTACTTGTGAATAACGCGGGAATTTTGGTATTTGACCGCATGACTGGGGCTTCGCGGGAAGAGTTTGAACGAATAATGGACGTGAATTGCACTGGGGTGTTTCTCGGGATGCAGGCGGTTTCTGACGTGATGAAACAGCAACATTCAGGGTCCATAGTGAACATTTCTTCAGTCGCCGGCCTACAGGGAGTCGGATTTCAGTTCTCCTACTCGGTAAGCAAGTGGGCGGTGCGGGGCATGACCAAGTCGGCCGCTCACGAGCTTGCCCGCCACAACATCCGAGTGAATTCGGTTCATCCCGGCCTTATTGATACCGCCATGCTTGAGCAGTTCACAGAAGAAGGGTTCACTGAACCAACCGCTCACGTACCGATGGGCAGGAATGCCAGTCCAACCGAAGTGGCCGAACTAGTGCTGTGGCTGGCATCTAACGAAAGCAGTTATTGCACTGGCAGCGAATTTGTGGTGGATGGTGGGCTCTCAATCACCTAACGGACATATTGGCTCTTGGGATTGTTCTGGCGTCTTTGAGCGGCAAACATAGACCCAACCAGTCCAGATTGGAGGCCATCCATGCGCACCATTCCTGATCCCTTGCTACGCGCCGAGGCGATACACAATTCGAAAACCGCCTTTATTTGCGAAGGCCGAGAACGAACATTCGGTGAGTTCGTTGATAGGTGCCGGCGGGTCGGCAGTGTTCTTGATGGTCTCAGAGTTGGTTCTGGAGAACGAGTGGCGCTCTTAGCCGCTAACTCAGATACTTACGCTGAGTTGTACGCAGGTGTCCCTTCGTCCGGACGAGTGGTGGTGCCGTTGAACAGCCGTTGGGCTGAACCCGAATTGGCGTACGCATTAGAGGATGCGGCCGTAACAATTTTGATTACCGATCAGGATCCGGGTGAGTTACGTAACTCAGTCGAACAAGTGTTGAGTCTCCAAGAATATGAGGATCACCTGTCAACATCTGAACCTATTGAATTCGCTCAGATGAAGGAAGATGACCTAGCTGGTCTGTTTTATACCGGTGGAACTACTGGCCAAAGCAAAGGCGTGATGTTGAGCCATAGAAATCTGATGGCGAACACTTTGCATAGTCAGATCACAATGCCTCTCGATGGTGAGGACACATATCTAGTCGTCGCCCCTATGTTCCACGCCGCGGGTTCTAACTCAGTACTCCAGTGCATCGCTTTGGGTATCTGCCAAGTTGTGGTTCCCGCCTTCGAGCCGAATTTGTGCTTGGACCTCATTGAGAAACACCGTTGCTCCGCCACGTTGGCTGTCCCAACCATGGTCGCGGCGTTGATAGAGGCACAAGCGTCGAACCCTCGGGACATCTCGAGCGTCACGCTGATCGCTCACGGGGCATCCCCAATCGCAACCGAAGTACTTCGACGCGCACACGAGGAGTTCCCAAGTGCCGAACTCTTGCACTTGTATGGCGCTACGGAAACCTCGCCTTTGGTAACCGGCCTTCGCCACGAGGAGAACCTCATCGGCACCGCTCGCGGCAAGTCCGTAGGACATCCGTCTCTTGGTGTGTCTTTGCGGATTGACGCGGAGGCGGGTGACGCTGGCGAGGTGTTGGTTAACGGGCCCAACGTCATGCAGGGCTATTGGAACAAACCCGACCAGACTGCCGCTGCTTTAGAGGACGGCTGGTACCGGACCGGAGACATCGGCTACCTCGACGACGAGGGGTATTTGTATCTGGTTGATCGTGCGAAAGACATGATTATTTCGGGAGGGGAAAACGTCTACTGCTCCGAAGTGGAAGAGGTCATTTACCAGCACCCGAAGGTGTTGGAAGCCACGGTGTTTGGAATTCCTCATGACCAGTGGGGGGAGCAGGTTCACGCTGTCGTCGTCCCACGCGACGAAAGTTTGACCGATGCAGAGCTCCTCGATTTTTGTCGAATGTCGCTCGGCGGATACAAGCTCCCACGCTCGTTCGAGTTTCGGTCAGAAGAGCTGCCGAAATCCGGTCCCGGGAAGGTCCTTAAACGTGAGCTTCGGACGCCTTTCTGGGACGATAAAGATAGGTCAATCAACTGATTTTTCGCCCAATATGGGCGCCGAGAGTTGTGTGACCTGAGCCTCAGGTGAAAACTCTGCAACAAGATCGGCAAACAAGCGGACCGCCGCGGCGACATCTTGTGGCCCCTCCTCATGGTGAGCTTCTGCAATTACAAGCACTCTTTGGGTTTGCGGTTGCGATGCGAAGCGCCGGTCTTGTCGCCAGCACCACCGACGGGTCATCAACTCGCCATCCGCGTCAGTGAACACCACCTCTCCCACTTGTGGGTGATCGGTTTCGCTCGACCCAAGGTCGGCGAAGTGTTCATCGCCACTGGCGAATCCGATTTTCGCCGGAGCTGCGAAACGGTCAACGTCAAATATTCCCAGTGGAACTCGGCAACTGATGGAAACAAGATTGCCGAGATCCACGAGGTAACTGATAGAAGGCAAGTCTTCGCCTTTCGAAATACGTCGAAGCAGTGCTTCCAAAGAATTGCGGTACTTCGTTGGTTTTGCACCAAATGAGCTGAAGACCCGCCGCCAAGCAACAACTGCGGGTATTTCCGCAATCGGAATGGATTGCAGCACCGCACGAACTTCTATCTCGGTCAATCGCATTTTGGCCGTCAGTGCCATTGGCGAGGGCTCGTTGGAGACACCTTCAATCAAAATGCACGCCCAAGACAACTGAGGGAAGCGACCGGGTATCTCTGGGTCGTATCCAATTATCGGTTTCATAACATCAGAACTCACCACAATCCGAGCCTTGTAGGAGCCACGTTTTCGCTCCTAGTAGTGCGACTAGGGCGTAGCCTGCCATATCGATGACCGTAGTGTTATCAGAGGATCTTCCAACTCTTGACGATGACCTGATTGGATCGGCATACCTATGAAGCTTGCACTAATGCTCGGCTATTCGGGGGGCCGTGTAGATATCCCAATTGAGAGAATCAAGCTTGCTGAGCAGCTCGGTTACCACTCCGTGTGGACTGCGGAAGCCTACGGCTCGGATGCGATGACTCCGCTTGCTTATATTGCAGCTCACACTGACCGAATCAAGCTGGGCACGGGAATTATCCAGCTAGCGGGTCGTGCGCCTGCCATGGCTGCGATGCAAGCTCAAACTATTGATGCTCTTGCTGGGGGTGATCGAATGATTGTGGGACTGGGCGTCTCGGGCCCACAGATAGTTGAAGGTTGGTACGGGCAACCATGGGGCAAGCCGTATTGGCGGCTGCGCGATTACATCCAAATTATGAGGAAGATTTTCGATCGTCAGGAACCTGTGACTCATCAAGGGCGCGAATACCAGTTGCCATTTGTTGGTGAGGGCACCATCGGCCTAGGGAAACCCCTTATGTCAATCTTGCACACCAATTCAGATCTTCCCATTTGGTTGGGAAGCGGTTCTGAAGCGACGGTTAAGTTGACTGCAGAGTTGTGCGACGGTTGGCTGCCGATGCATTTCGTGCCTGGGCGGATGAACCATTTTCGGCCCTGGATTGAAGAGGGCTTTGAGCGAGCACAACGAAGTGGCATTGACAAAGGCTGGAAGGACTTCGAAATAATTGCTCAATGTCCGGTACAGATCACAGACGATGTTGAGTCCGTGTTTCGGCGAGCAAAAGACAACATCGCTCTCTACGCCGGTGGAATGGGCCACAAAGACGTGAACTTTCACAACCAACACATGGTGCAACGCGGCTACCCCGACGTCGCGGTTCGGGTACAGGAGTTGTATCTCGCAGGACAAAAGGCCGAAGCCGCCGCCGCTATCCCCGACGAATACGTAGATGACGCCGGGTTGTACGGCTCACCAGATCGGATAAGTCAACGATATTTGCAGTGGGCCGACAGCGGTCTCACCGGCATCAGCATCAACACGAACCAAGACGAGGCCGTCCGACTGCTGGCAGGTTTGGCCGGCACTGACCACCAACGGTAGAAAACCAACATGGAATCAGCTGCATTTAGCTTGGGAGACAACTTGCCCCACCCAGTAACTGGGGTAACGCTGTCAGAGGCAGACCGACACCGGCAATTGATCCAGTATTCAATCTGGGCTTCCGAAGCGGGGTTCGATGCCGTACATAT
>Ga0206680_10000412_pt1 | contig 15492 bp, 14 predicted proteins | sample M115012015metaG_FD_160124 | JGI IMG/M metagenome (GOLD analysis project Ga0206680, IMG submission 160124) | Ammonia-oxidizing marine archaeal communities from Monterey Bay, California, United States - M1 150m 12015 | ecosystem: Environmental > Aquatic > Marine > Intertidal zone | place: USA...
CAGGTTGCCCCGTTCATCGAGGAGGGCGCCGCCACTCTGTCCGCCGGCGATGAGTGCGTCGACCTGGAGGAAGGTCACGTCGAGGCACGGCTGGCGGCGACGCCGGTTCAGGATCCCGGCTGTCATGGCGGCCTCGGGCTCGGTCTCGACTTCTCCCGGGAAGCCCACCAGGTACACGGCCTCGCCGGTCCGGATGCCTCCACTGGAGGAGAGTTCGAGCCCGGGAAGGGTTCCAAGCGCTGGTTCGGGGAGAGGCCCGAGGAGTGCTAGGTCGTACAACCAGTCCCGGGCGTGGACCGGTACGTCGACGATCTCGCCGACGCTCGTGAAGAGCCGGGCCTCCGGGTAGCGGCCGACCACGTGGGCGTTCGTGAGGACCCACCCGTCGGCGAGGACGATCCCGCTGCCGGTCCCGTCGGGAACCTCGATGAAAACCAGAGATGGCGAGGCGGCGGCGAAGACCTCGGCCGCCTCGGGCACGGGCTCGGCCGTAGTGGTCGTCGGCGGAGGGGCCATGGACGTCGAGGTGATGGTCGTGGTGATCCGCCCTTCGAGTTCGGCGACCTGCTGCTGGAGCGACTCGACCACGGCTGCCTGCTCGAGGAGCAGGTCCCGATCGGCGGTGTCCTGCTCCGCTGTGCAACCGGCAAGCAGGGCAACGGCCATGGAGAACAGGAAGACGGAGCGCACGGCAGGAGTCTGACAGAGACGGCGATCGGCGGCCGATCCACGTAGTGGGGAGGACCGGCTGGTCGGTCCTGAGGTCCTCCGTCGGGACCCCTCAGGCGATGACCGGTAGATCCCGGGGGGCACGTCGGGAGAGCAGCTCCGGGCCATCGGCGCGGACTACGACGTTCTCCTCGTGGAGCATCATGCAGCCGGGCGCCCAGGTGAGGCCCGGTTCGAGGGTCAGGACCATGCCCTCGGCGATGACCGTCTCGTCGTCGTGGGTGTTCGAGGGCCATTCGGTGACCTGCATACCGAGCCCGTGGCCCAGCCTGCCGACGTTGTTGCCCAGCGACCCGCCGGCGTCGAGTACGTCGGCCATCGCCGCCCAGAGGTCGGAGGTGGTGATCCCGGGACGGAGCACAGCCAACCCGGCTTCGGTGGCGTCCCAGACGGTCTCGTGGGCCCGGCGGGCGGCGTCGCCTGCGCTGCCGAAGGCGTAGTAGCGGTCGAAGTCGCTGAAGTAGCCGTCGAAGACGGTACCGGTGTCGAACATGAGCAGGTCGCCCTCCCCGATCACCCGGTCAGACGGCTGTTTGATGACGTCGTCGAAGCCCGGCCCGGTGGCCCCAACGAGGTAGGGCACGTCATCGGCCCCGCGTCGGAGCAGGTCGATCCGAAAGGCGGTGAAGGCCTCGCGCTCGGTCATGCCGATGGACAGAAGGTCGGGGATGCCCTCGAAGGCGTCGGACACGATGTTGCAGACGTATGCCGTCTTGGCGACCTCGAGATCGGACTTGTGCATGCGCAGGCCCCGCACGACGTCCGTGGCGTCGTGGTAGGCGACGTCGATGGTCGCCTCCTGCAGGTCCTCCCAGTCGGCGAGCGGCATCCGCAGGTGGGTCTCATGGCCCATCGGGACCCCGATCCGACCTTCGGTGCCGGCAACCTCGCGAAGGGTCATCGCCAGGAGCGTCACCCCGTCGTTGTCGGGCCGCGGGGCCGGCCAGGTGCGGATGTCCTGAATCCACGTCTCCCCCATCGAGGCGCCCCCGATGCCCGGGATGACGGCGATTGGGCGGCCCTCTGCGGGCACTACGACGAACCACGGACGCGTCGGGCTCTGCCAGAAGGGTGTGTGGAAGCCGGTGAAGTAGCGGACTTCGGGCTCGGTACACACCAGGAGTGCGTCGAGCCGTCGCTCGGCCAGCATGGCCTGGGCGGCGACGGTCCGCCGTTCGTATTCCTCGTCCGGGAACCCCCTCGGCGGCACTTCGCTCATTCTGGCAGTCCGTGTTCGAAGAGGGTTCCTAGGCCGGGGACGGCGTCCTGGACTCCCGCCAGTCGGTGCAGGTGCCAGGCGAGTGCCTGGTTGCTCGACACCACCGGTCGTCCCAGTTCCGCCTCGAGGTCGGCGACGATGCCGAAGGTCCGCAGACTCGTGCAAGACACGAAGACGGCATCGCACCCAGGCTCCACCCCGATCCGGCGGACGGCATCGGCGACGGATGCCTCGGTGATACTTCCGACCACGTTGTCGTCCTCCTCGAGGAAGGAGGCGACCGCTGCCACCTCGATTCCCTGGTCCTCGTAGTGGGCGGCCATGCCGAGGGTCACCTCGGCGTTGTAGGGCGTGAGGAGCCCGATGGAGCGGACGTCGAGGGTCCTGAATGCTGCCAGCGCAGCCGTGATCGGATCCGTGCAGGACACGCCGGGATGTGCAATGCCGACGGCCGCAGCGACTCGTTCCGCGCCGATGAGGGTCGCACCCGAGGTGCAGGCGTAGCCGATGGCGTCGAAACCGAACGCCGGCGGCAGGAGGCCGGCGGCGACGGGAATCCGGGCCTCCATGGCCCGGAGTGTCTCCGCCGTGACCGTCACGTCCATGGGGATACGCGAGACGTGGTGGGCGACGCCGTCGAGCCGGAGCGAGCGGACCTCCGCCTCGACTGTCCGATCCGTTTCGAGCACGATGAGCCCGAGAAGTGCGCGCGGGCCGACTCCGGCGTCGGTCGTGAAGGCGACCCGTTGGACCTGATCGGAGGACCGGACGCTCACGAGGCCTCCTGCGCCTGCTGCCCAAAGAAGGAGGCGCCGGTCGGAACCTCGGAGAACGCCATCTCCAAGGGCGTGCAGCGGACCCGGTTGGTGCGCACGCCGCGGACCAATTCGCCCTCGTGCTCGCTCGGAACATGGCTGGTCTCGAGCGGGTAGCAGTCCTCGGAGCGGTAGGCGCTGATGAACAGCGTGCGTGGGCTGTCGGACAGGTTCGGCCCCGAACCGTGGAGCAGCCGGCCGTGCATGAGGCAGGCGGAACCGGCCGGACCGATGCACGGGACCGCCTCGGCCCGGGCCATCTCGACGACCTCCGAACCGACGACTCCGGTGAACATGCCGTCGTGCCAGTGCTCGTACAGCGGGCCCCGGTGGCTCCCGGGCACGACCTCGAGTGGTCCGTTGTCGAGCGTCACCTCGTCGAGGAAGTAGAGGATGGCGAGCATGTCGTCGTTCGTGTGGGCCTCGAACAGGATGTCCTGGTGGAACTTGACCTCGGTGCCGGCACCGGGTTGCTTCGAGTTGGCCTTCGAGTGGCTGAACTCGAGATTCGGGCCGATGAGTTCCGCCGTGGCGTCGACGGCGATGCTCGACCGCATGACGGACAGGTAGGAATCCGACAATTCCGTGGGCGAGGAGATGCGTCGCAGTCCGGGACGCTCGGCGCTGTGGCCGGGCTCGAGGTCGAAGCGGGGCCGTCCATCGAAGGTCAGGCCGTAGGGCTCGCTGTGGCTGCGGCTCTCCTCCACCCAGGCCTCGAACTCGTCATTGAGAACCTTGAGGATGTCGGCGGGAAGGGCTCCTTCGAGGAACAGGTAGCCGTCACGCTCGAACTGACCGACCTGCGCCTCCGCAAGTGTGCTCACGCCGAGTCCTCCCTCTCGTAGTGTTGGCCTAGCGTTGACCGGAGCGTATGGCGTCGATCGCCCGTGCCACGTCCTCGTCGGCGGATTCAAGGTGGGCGATGGCGTCCTCAGGACTGGCGCCGAAGCCGATCTCCTCGATGAGGGTCTCCAGTCGGCCCCGGGCCCGCCACGACTGAGGGCGATACGCGATCAATGACCCGGGAGAACCGAGGAAGCTGTCGGGCGTTAGGGTCGCCTGCGATGCGCCCGGCGACACGCACGCTTGCGGCCTGCGTCGTGCTGAGCGCCGTGCTCGGGACGATCCACGCCTTCAGCCTCTTCATCGACCCGTTCGAGGAGGGGCTCGACGCCGGTAGGGGTGCAGTCAGTTCCGTCTATTCGCTGGCACTCGTGGCCCTCACATTGGCGGTGCTGACCGGGCATCCGCTGTTTCGACGCCTCCCGGGGCCGCTGGTCGCCCTGGGTGCTGCTGGCGGTGCCGCCGCCGGACTCCTGCTGGCGTCATCGGCGGCGTCGATTGCCGTCCTCATCGTCGGCTACGGGCTCGTCTTCGGCGCCTCCAACGGCCTCGGCTACGCCTTCAGCCTCCAGCAGGGCGCTGAGGCGAACCCGGATCGTCGCGGCTTCGGCATCGGCCTGGTCACCGCCGCCTATGCCCTCGGAGCGGCGCTGGGCGCCCTGTTCCTGGATGCCCGTATCGAGGCGGTCGGGGCCCCGGGGGCGCTGCGCTCACTCGCTGTCGTCATCGTCGTGGCCGGCGTGGTCTCGGCGATCCTCCTCGCCACCGGGGCACGGGTGGCACCTGCGTCCGACCAACCCCCGCCTGCACGAACCCTGGTCGGCATCGGACGGGTGACCCTCGCCGGCCCCATGGCGCTCGACCGACGCCTCCTCATCCGGCTCTGGACCGCCTACGGACTGGCAACCCTCGCCGGCCTGATGGCTCTCGGACACGCCGCAGCGATCGCCGAAGAGGCCGGTGGATCAGAGGGGGTCGGCGTGACGACCGTCGTCGTGGCCGGAATCGCCAGTGCCGCAGGTGGCACGTGGATCGCCTTCACCATCGACCGGGCCCGCCTGTCCTACCTGCTGATCGGCCTTCCGGTCGCCTCTGCCCTGGCCCTCTGCGTCGCAGCCACGGCCACCAGCGGAAACACGGCACTCCTCGGGCTCTCACTCGTAGCGCTCGTCTACGGAGCCGTGATCGCCGTCTACCCGTTCGCCGTCAACCGGTTGTTCGGCGAGCGTCGGTATCCGGCTGCCTACGGCCGTGTCTTCACGGCCTGGGGTTTGGCGGGGCTTCTCGGTCCGCTCGGTGCGGGCACTGTCTTCGATTCATCCGGTGGGTACACGGTGCCCCTGCTGCTGGCGGCGGTGGCGGCACTGTGCTCGGCCTTCGTGGCACGACGAATCCCCAATGGTGTCGATCCGACAGGCCACGCGTGAACCGTCATCCGGCCTCGACGAGGCATCCTCCAACTGGCCGGACCGTCGTTGCGGTCCGCTGTCTTCGACTCAGGACACCGCATGGTGCGGGTGGGCGAGGCACCATGACAGGTGCTTGGCTGGGCGGGTGGACGACATGACCAGACACCACGCAGAACTCGAGGGGAATGGCTACACGATCCTCGAACGGGTCATCGACGACGATTTGGTCGAGGGCCTGCTGGCCGACGTTCGACGGCTCGAGACCAGCCTGGAGCGGACGCCCGCCGACAACCGCTTCGAGGGCAATCGCACGACACGTACCTACAACCTGCTGGCCCATGGCGAGATCTGGCAACAGGTCCCCGTGCAGCCACAGGTACTCGAACTGGTCGAGGGCGTCCTCGGCCCGCAATGCCTGGTGTCGTCGCTGGCCTCGATCTCGCTCGCCCCGGGCGAGACCGCACAGGTCATCCACGCCGACGACCAGATCCAGCCCATCGCCAAGCCACACGTTCCCACGGTCTGCAACGCCATGTGGGCCCTCACCGACTTCACGGAGGCCAACGGCGCCACTCGGGTCGTCCCCGGCAGCCACCGATGGCAGAACCCCGACTACAGCGCAGACCCGACCACGATCGAGACAGCCTGCGCCGAGATGCCCCGGGGATCGGTGTTGATCTGGCAGGGCAGCACCTGGCACGGCGGCGGCGCCAACACCACCGCCGACGAGGTCCGGATCGGGGTCTCCATGAACTACTGCGCCGGCTTCATCCGGCAGCAGGAGAACCAGCACCTCGGCATCCCCCCCGAGGTCATGGCTGGCTTCACTCCTGAGTTGCGTGCACTCTGCGGACTCGACACCTACCGGGGCCTAACCGGCAACATCGAAAAACAGAGTCCCGCACACCTGCTCTACGGCGACACTCCGGACATGCCCCTCTGGGACTACGACCCGCTGGCCGACCAGTAGACACACACATGGCCCGCCGACTCACCGACCATTCGGTCCTGACCTTCGACTGCTACGGAACCCTCATCGACTGGGAGACGGGCATCTGGGAGGCCCTGCAACCCCTCCTCGCTGCGAACCCGACCGCCGACCCCCCTCGTCGTCATGTACTCGATGCATTCGACCGCTTCGAGGCCGCCCAGCAGGCAGCTACGCCCACGCTGCCCTATCCGGGCGTCCTCGAATGCGTCCACCGATCTCTTGCCGAGGACTTCTCACTGGCAACCTCGGCGGAACTCGACGCAGCCTTCGGGGCGTCGGTGCCGTCGTGGCCAGCGTTTCCCGACTCCGCCGACTCCCTCCTGTACCTCGCCACCCGTTTCGACCTCGTGATCCTGTCGAACGTCGACCGTGCCGGGTTCGCAGCATCCAACGCCAGGCTCGGGGTCGACTTCGATGCGATCTACACCGCCGAGGACATTGGGTCCTACAAGCCCAACCCTGCCAACTTCGAGTACCTGTTGGAGCACCTGGCCACCGACCTGGGGCACTCGAAGGCAGATGTCCTCCACACGGCCCAGAGCATCCGCCACGACCACGTCCCGGCCCGTCGAATCGGACTGGACAACGCCTGGATCGACCGGCAGCGCAGATCGGAAGCCGGCGAATCCGTCGACCAGGACCGACTCCCCGCGTTCGAGCACGTGTTCTTCTCGATGGCCCAGATGGTGACAGCGGTAGAGGACGAGTCCCACACCGACTGACCCCTCGGGGAGCATCCTGCAGAGTGCGGATACCGTCCCCGCATGAAACTCCTGGTGACAGCCACAGCGCGTGACGGAGCCGGCGTCGCCCGCGCCGAGGACGGACGTGTCGTCTTCGTCGAAGGGGCGCTCCCGGGGGAGACTGTCACGGCCGAGGTCACCCAGATTGACAAGCGCTGGTCTCGTGCCCGGGTGCTCGAAGTCCTGGAACCGTCGCCAGAGCGTGTGCCGATTCCCTGCGCCCACCAACTCGAAGGCTGCGGTGGCTGCGACCTGATGCACGTGGCCGCAGATTTCCAACTCCGTATGAAGGCGTCGATCGTGAGTGAGCAACTCCTACGAGCCGGGGTCGAAGCACCCGACCCGTCCCTGACGACACTCCGGGATGACCACGGACGCACCACCGTTCGGGCCGCAGTGGTCGACGGGCGTGGGGGCTACCGGGTCAGGGGCTCTCACGATGTCGTCGTGCCCGAGGCGTGTGGTGCAATTGATCCCCTCGCCGAACAGATCCTTGTCGAGGGTCACTTCGGCGGCGCCGACGAAGTCACGATCCGCGTCGGCAACCGCACCGGCGACCGACTGGTGCTGGTCACCGGCGCTGATGAGGACATCTCCGTTCCCGACGATGTCCTCGTCGTCAGCACAGACGACCTCGCTGGTGGTCGGAGGGCCTGGATCCATGAGGAGGCGGCCGGTCGCCGTTGGCGCATCTCGGCACGCTCGTTCTTCCAGAACCGCCCCGCCGGGGTCGACGCACTCGTCGCAGAGGTTGGCGCGATGGTCGATGCACTCGGCGGGCTCGGACAGGAGGGACCCCTGGTCGATGCCTATGCCGGTATCGGGATCTTCACCGGAACGATCGGTCGGGGTCGGACCGTCTATGCGCTCGAACGGAGCAGGGACTCGATCGCCGATGCCCGAGTCAACCTCGACGGGAGCGACGTGAAGATCGTCAACGCTCCGGTCGAGAGTTGGAAGGCGCAGCCTGCCGCGATCGTGATCGCTGATCCTGCACGCGAGGGCCTGGGGAAGGCAGGCGTGGACGCCCTTGTGCGCGCCGACCCACAGTTGTTCGTGCTGGTCGGATGCGAGCCGGGCTCCTTCGCCCGAGATGCGGGCCTGTTGTGCACCGTAGGCATGCGGCTCGAGCACCTGGCCGTCGTCGACCTGTTTCCGGACACCACCCATGTCGAGACCGTCGGCGCATTCGTACGCGCCTGATCGGTCCTCCCCCGGAGGGGCTGTCCAGGGTCAGTCCTGTGGCTCGAGGTGCACGAACCGGGGCGGCTCCGCCATCATCGGCGCGGTCATCGACGAGATGCTCGTCCCGGTCTCGGTGCGCCAGGCCAGGTAGGCCTCCTGATCCTCACGGGTGGCCCACTTCTCCCAGAGCACGATGCGGTCGGGATCATCGGCGTCCGTGTAGGTCTCGACGTTCTCGCAGCCTTCGAAGGCCCGGGTGTCGGCCAGGGCCCCGAGAAGCATCTCGAGGAAGCCGGGGCCGACCCCCTCGTTGCATTTGAACTCGAGAATCACGGTGTGCGACATCGAACTGCCCTTCCCTGGGGATGCGTCTCCCCACCCTTCCGACGGGTACCGATCAGTTGTAGAGGGCCATCAGTTGGGTAACGGCAATGCCCAGGATGACGACGAGGTTGAGTACACGGAACATGACGAAGGGCGCCTTGGCGAAGTTCCTGCCCATCGCGCTCGCGGACACCTCCTCGTCCATGTCCTCGACGCCGGCACTGAGGTCGGTCATTCCATTTATCGACCAAGCCGCTCCACCAGATCGTTACCCGACTTAGGATCCGTGTATGGGCGACTCGAACACGCTTGCCGATGACGACTCCCGTGTCGTGGCTGACGCACAGGGCCGCCTTGCCGACCGATCACTGCACGAGCATACGAAGCGCCTGGCACCCAACATGTACGAGGTATGTGACGGAGTTTGGTGCCTTGTAGGCAACGGCCTGTCAAACCAGACGTTCGTCCGCGGTCCTGAAGGCATCATCGCGATCGACACCGGCGAGTCGGTGGAGGAGATGCGGAGTGCCTTGGACCATCTGCGCCGAGTCACGACAGAGCCAGTGGTTGCGGTGGTCTATACGCATTTTCATTACGTCAGCGGCACAGTCGCGCTCACTGAGCATGAACCGATCACCGCTATCTGGGGACATGAGCGCATCGCCCAGAATCTTGAGCGAGCCACGATGGAGATTGCACCTGCTTACAGTCGTGGACTCGTCGAGCAGTTCGGCATCCAACTACCTGACGAGGGGCCTGACGGACTCGTCAATGTGGGATTGGGCCTCGCCTACCGCATGCCACGTCACTCGCCGTCGACACCTGGCTACGTGGCAGCCGACCATACCTTCGGGGAGCCAGTCACGGTAAGCCTCGCAGGGCTGGAGATGCGAGTGACGCCGGCGCCTTCCGATGCCGACGACTCGGTCACTCTTTGGTTCCCGCAACTCAGTGTGGCGGTTCACAACCTGGTGTGGCCAGCGCTGTTCAACGTATTTGCTATTCGGGGGGAGGAGTACCGCGATCCTCGGGTGCTACTCAACGGACTTGACCACCTCCTTTCCCTCGAGGCCGAGCACCTCGTGGCAACCCATGGCCCTCCCTTGTCGGGGAACCAGGAAATAGCGCGAAGGGTGACCGCCTATCGCGACTCAATCCAGTTCTTGTGGGATCAGACCGTCCGCTGGACGAACCGCGGAGCGACGAGTTCAGAACTCGCGCACCGAATCCGTTTGCCGGCGATGTACGACGAGGACTGGTTGACACAACAGCATTACGGCTTGGCGGAACACCACGTCCGTCAGATCCGGACCGGCCTCTTCGGATTTTTCGACGGCGACCCGGTAGGCCTACTTCCACTTGAGACGGCCGATGAAGCAGAGCGAATGGTCTCGGCAATGGGCGGTGCAGAGAAAGTGAGGGGGCTCTGCGTCGAGGCGCTCGATGGGACGGACAACGATCGCCGTTGGGCCCTGTCATTAGCCGGCCGTCTCGCGCACCGGCCAGGTGCGACGCAACAGGACCAACGACTGCTCGCTGACGCTCTTCGGACAGCGGCTCGGCGCACGACCTCAGCCAATGTTCGCAACTGGTGCCTCACAAGGGCTCTCGACCTCGATGGCAGCATCGACGTGTCGAGGCTGAGAACGCATCGATTTAGTCGGCGACAGGTAGCACGGTGGTCTCTTGATTCAGCGGTATCTGTGCTCCGGGTTCTCGTTGAGCCCGACCGGCTTACCGGTGTCGACCTACACCTGGCTGTGGTACTCGACGATGAACGTACGGGTATCCACTTTCGTAACCACATCGCTTGCCCGACGGACGGACGCGATGCCGAGGCGGCGCTTATGGGACGCAGAGACGTTTGGGATCAGATCCTCACAGGTTCGAGCGACGTTCGTAGCGCTGTGGACTCAGGCGATTTGTCAATCGAGGGCGACACGGCACGGGTGTTCCAGGCTCTCGCGGCGATTGACCACCCGGGGTTTGAATGACCGAACGTTTGCCAAGACCCTCAGAGCCCTTTAGTGGGCACATTGCACGCTTGCTCCGTGACTCCGAACCACGCCGACTGCATCGACCCACTGCTCTCTCCGATGCCCCAAATGTCTTGCTCGTCATGCTCGACGATGTGGGATTCGGCTCGTTCGCTTCTTTTGGCGGGCCAGTTCAGGCCCCAGCGTTTCAAGGGGTTGTCGACCGGGGACTGCTGTACAACCAATTCCACACCACAGCTTTGTGTTCACCGACAAGAGCCGCACTGCTTACCGGGCGGCAACACCATGCCGTCCACATGGGGGGAATTACCGAGATCGCCAACTCGTTCCCTGGCTACGACTCAGTAATACCTACCGAGACTGCAACCGTGGCCCAGATACTGCAGATGTCGGGCTACGCGACCTCGTGCTTCGGTAAGTGGCATTTGACGCCGTCGTGGGAGCAGGGTCCCGCTGGCCCCTTCGAGCGCTGGCCGACCGGAATGGGCTTCGACCGCTTCTACGGGATCATCGGAGCCGAAGCATCTCAATGGGAGCCAGCCGTCTATGACCAGACCACACCAGTTTCACCACATGTCGGGAGACCCGGTTACCACCTCACCGAAGACTTAGCGGACCAGGCGGTCACTTGGATCGACCGCCACCGCGTATCAGCACCTGATCGTCCGTGGTTCTGCTACTTCTCGACTCCAGCGGTGCACGCCCCGCATCATGCTCCGAGTGAGTGGATTGAGCAGTTCCGAGGAGAGTTCGACAGCGGGTGGGACGACCTCCGTACTCGGATCCACGCGGATCAACTCCACTTGGGCGTGATTCCAGCAGGCACTGCTCTCACCCGAAGGCCCGACGAGGTCCCGGCGTGGATGGACTACCCGGAGCGCTACCAGCCAGTCGCAGCTCGGCTAATGGAATGTTTCGCTGGTTTCCTCGCCCACACCGATCACCACATCGGTCGGGTAATCGATGCCGCCAGAAGGGAGGAGCGTGAAACCCTCATCATTTATCTCTCCGGCGATAACGGCGCCTCAGCCGAGGGCACCATCCACGGAGCTTGGAGCGCTCCATCGTTCCAGAACGGGGTACATGAAGACCCTGAATGGCTACTCGAGCACATGGATGATTTCGGCAGCGCTAAGTGTGAAAATCACTTCAACGTCGGTTGGGCGTGGGCCCTCGATTCCCCGTTCCAGTGGATGAAACAGGTTGCTTCGCACTTTGGGGGGACAAGAAACGGACTCGCTATCGAATGGCCGGGCACAATCACCGACGGAAAGGGACTGCGATCTCAATTCCATCACGTGGTCGACATCGCTCCGACAATCCTGGAAGCCGCCGGCATCGATGCCCCAGAGACCGTGAACGGGATCGAACAGATCCCGATGCACGGGACGCCAATGGGCTACTCATTCGCAGCGGACGGAGCGAGTCGCCGTACCACTCAATATTTCGAGATTCTCGGGAACCGGGCGATTTACAACGACGGATGGATCGCGTCCTGCTTCCACGGCCGTGTGCCGTGGATCAGGATGGAGGGGTTCGAGTTCGACGGGCCCCATGAGCGGTGGGAGTTGTACGACGTGGAGAACGACTTCTCCCAGGCGGTCGACCTCGCATCAGAATATCCTGAGCGCCTCGCGGAGTTGGTGGAGATGTTCGATGTCGAGGCACGTAAATTCGGTGTGTACCCGTTACGTGATGCTGGGTCGCCGCGAAGCGCCGAACTTGCGGTACCTCACGCGCTCGGCGGGCTGAGAAGGATGACCTACACCACCGCCCACGTGAGATTGCCCGAAAGCACCGTGGTACGACTGAAGAACTGTTCTTGGCGAATCTCCGCCGAGGTAGTAGCCGCCATCGACGATCAAGGCGTTATCGCCTGCCAGGGCGGAAACATGTCCGGATGGTCGATGTGGCTAGATGGTGGACGGCCCCGGTTCACCTACAACTGTTTCGGTCACGATGTGACGACGGTGACCGGCCCGGTGCTCGCCCCCGGAACCCATCTGGTCGAGGCGTTGTTCGACTACGACGGCGGTTTCGGTCAGGGCGGCGAACTTGTCCTGGTAGTGGACGAGAGCGCAGTTGCGCATGCTCGTCTCGAGCGCACAGTGCCGATCGTGTTCTCGATCAGTGGTGAAACCTTCGACGTCGGTACCGACACCGGATCACCAGTAGGACCGTATCCTTCGGACTTCGTGTGCTCGGCGAATATCGTCGGAGTTACGCTCGCCCGCCTCGATGAACCGGGGGATGCGGTACGAGCCGCCGAACTCGAGGGCCTGTTCCGCGCTGGGTTGAGCACCCAATAGCTCTGCGTGTGCTGTCGGTCGTTCAACCGCCGACGACAACGAAAACACCCTTGAAGGTCCACGCCTGATCCGCCCTCCCGACAACGGGTACGACGACTTCAACATCGAGATTCACGGCATGCGACCTGCCGACACCTCTGATGTGCCGGACTTCGACCATGTATGACCCGAAGTAGCCGACCTGATTCGGTGGCCGACTTGTCATTGCCCGCAACACGGAGGAACGCAGTGCATACTGCTGCCTGTGTCGGTGATCTACGCGGTGCTCTCGACATTTTCAATTGCATTGAGTGACTTCTTTGCGTCCGGCGTCACCAAGAGGCATCGCGCCAGCGAGGTCACTTCGACGGTGCTTCTCGCCGGCATTTTCGTAATGGCGGTTGTCGCCGTGTTCTGGTCTGGCAACCCCACAGCCTCTGACCTGGCACACGGGGCTCTCGCCGGTGCCGCCAACGGGGTTGGCATTTTGTTGTTGTTTGTCGCGTACTCCCGCGGGTCGTTGCGCACCGCGGCGCCAACTGCAGCGGTAGTGATGTCTAGCGTTCCGGTGTTGTGGGACCTTCTCGTTTCGGGTGCCTCACCGTCGACGGTCACCTCAATCGGTCTCTCATTGGGCCTTGTCGCCATTGCGCTGTCGTCCTACGAGCGTGGAGATTCTGGTAACGGGCCGACCGGCCTCTTCGTAGCGGGCTTGGCCGGGGTCGTCTTTGGGATTTTGTTTATCCTGCTCAGTTACATCGGGGACGATGCCGGCGGTTCACCGCTCTTACTCCAACGCGTCGTGGCGTTTCTTTTTGCGATCTCGGTCACTCGCTCTACCGGACCCCGGCTTTTTCCGAGAGAGCGAAACGCCTTCACCGCTTCGTTCGTGGCTGGCATATTTGCGAGCGCAGCAGTGGTCCTGTTCGTTCTTGCCCTCAGAGGGGGGAGCCTCGCCGTGGTGAGCGTCGTGGCCTCGCAGTACGCGGCGGTGGCCGTGCTCCTGGGCGTTGCGATACGAGGCCAGAGAATGTGGTGGTGGCAGGCATTAGGGCTCGGTGGATCAAGCCTCGCGGTCGCCCTGATCGCTATTGGGTAAGGCACCCGCTTTGATAAAGGCCGCACGGAGGCTGTCCGTCGATCAGGCGTAAAGCGCCATCGACCCGGCGATGACGAGTAGCGCGGTAATGACGGGACCGACCAGCAGGGCCTGCCGAATTCGCTACAGCAGTGTCGGAGGGAGGACTTGAACGCACCGTCACTTTCGCCCACTGCCGTGAACGGGTGGAGAAAAGAATTCGCCGCCCAGGTATTTCGAACCGCTATCACAACCCAGGGTGACCACAGATGAACCGCGCCCGCCCCCCAGGGGGGAGTGACATCAAGGTCGGACCACAACTGGAAGTCTTCTAGTCAAGTTGCCGGTTGGGCGACAATTAGGGCTAAGACAGCGCGGCGGCGACTGGGTGCCCCACCCGATTAGACCGGGCTAGGTGCGGTACCGAGAAAGCGCTCCCCGTTGCCTGCGTAGAACGCCTCGACCGCGGCTGGAGCGACCCCGTCCATGGTCGCCTCGAACTTCCGGATCGGATCGCTCGAGCCCTCGGGATGGGGGTAGTCGGAAGCGAAGCAGAGCATGTCGGGACCGAGCTGTTCAATGAGCCAGCCGACCGGCTCGCCAGCGAAGGGCGCGAAGCGGACCCGCTCGCGTGCGACGTCGGAAGCCCTGTGGCTACGAGGAGCAACTGGACGGGTCGAGCGTTCCACGAAGTCGAGCTTGTGGAGCCAGCCCGGCACCCACGACGCCCCATGCTCGAGCGAGAGGCACCGCAGGCCGTCGTGACGCTCGAAGACCTCGTCGAGGATCATCGCCGACAGGAACAGCTCGGCCGAGTTGTGCATCGCGACGAGACCCAGGTTCGAGTCCGGCGCATCACCGCCCACGGCAGTGGAGACCCGACCGTTGTTCTTGAAGCTCGGCGAGACGGGGTCGTAGTGGCCGTTCACCGCGATGTGCACCAGCAGCGGCACGTCCTGTTCAGCGAAGCGAGCCCAGATCGGATCGAAGTCGGGATGCGTGAACGAGCGAGCTTTGGGATCAGCCTCATTCGTGTCCACCATGACCGTGTAGCAACCGTCGGCGAATGCCTCGTCGAGGAGTGGGCCGGCGACGTCGGGACCGAGTGAGAGTGGCACGTACCCTCCGGCGAGCAACCGATCGTCGTGGGCACAGAAGCGACCCATTGCGCGGTTGTGTACACGGGCACCGATTTCGAGCGCCTTTGCGTTGTCCTCGTGAGCGATCTGGTGGAACGAGAACGTGCCGAGCACGATCTGACGCTCGAAGCCGAGGACGTCGAGTGCGTGGGACCGCTCGGCCGGATCGAACGCACCGAGGCGGGACCACGGACTACGGCTGATGTCGAACATGCCCGCTTCGAACTTGGCCATCAACTCGGGGTCGGCGTTCCGACGATCGAGGTGCTCACGGCCCCGCTCAATGGCCTCCAGAGAGACAGGCAGCTCGGTCTGTGCCTCCATCGGCCGGATGAAGGCGGCTTCCTCATCGGTCGCGACCGCGCGAAGGAAGTCGTCGAGTTCGAAGAGGTGGCTGTCGACGTCGATGATCCGTCGGTTTCCTGCATACGTCATGCCGGTGCGTCCCTGTTTGGCTGGTGAAAGCGAATCTCACTCTACGTGTGGTGTCGGAGGGGGGACTTGAACGCCCCCGACCACGTTCCCTGGCGCCATCTTCCCATTGTTCCAAGCAAATGGGACATTGGGAGACACCTCTCACAACTGTCCTGGGACAGCAGGGGTGCTCGCCTCGGGCAACTCAGACAAAGCACCGCGTGGCGGTAACGGTGATCTGCTCGATTGGAGTGGTCATGGCCTCGCCGGGAGGCGTTCCGTTAGCGATAGTTTCACTCTCATGGCTGACTCCGACAT
>Ga0206680_10000417_pt1 | contig 15344 bp, 8 predicted proteins | sample M115012015metaG_FD_160124 | JGI IMG/M metagenome (GOLD analysis project Ga0206680, IMG submission 160124) | Ammonia-oxidizing marine archaeal communities from Monterey Bay, California, United States - M1 150m 12015 | ecosystem: Environmental > Aquatic > Marine > Intertidal zone | place: USA...
CGTTGAGCGGCTCGAGCTGTCGCCGGAACGACGCCAGTAACTGCTCCTCGGACGCCAGCCCGACCTTGACCTCGGTCAGCTCCGCATTGGCGACATCTCGTCTGCCGCGCAGCCCCTCGACGACTCCGCCCACTTCGCCCACGAGTGCGTTGCTGGTCTTCTCCCTTTCCTCTAATGAAACCAACTCGGCGGCCAGCTGATCCCGCTTGTCGCCGCCCTCTGATTCCTGCCCGGCAAGACTCTCCAACTCAAACTTGACGGCCTCGATCTTCTGTGAAAGCACGCGCTGTGAATTCTCCAGCGCCTTCAACTCGCCCTCACTCGACGCGATGGAAACCTCCTGCTGCCGCAGCTCGGCCTGTTCCTGCTGCAAGCCTGCCTGCAACACGGTTTGCTCACCCTGCAGATCCCCTTTTTCGCGGCTGAGTTCGTCGACGTTTTTGCCAAGTCCCTCGAGTTCCTTTCCCAGCCCGGCTATTTCGTTTTTCCGAGCAAGCAGCGAGGCGGACGCATTGCCGTTTCCGCGCCCTCCACTGAACACGCCGTGCCGCGAGAGCAACTCGCCGGCACGCGTCACAAAATCAAGATCGCGATGTTGCTCACGGCCGCGCATGGCGGCGTCGAGATCGGGCACGATGACCAATCGGCCAAGCAGTCGGTCGAGTAGTGGCCGGACTGCATCGTCGCATCCCACTTGACCAAGCGCTGCCACGCCGCCAAATACTTCCAGCTTGGCCACGTCGATCGCCGACGGCGTGCCGCCGGAAACCAGATCGAGCGCAACGATGTCCGCGCGGCCTTTTTTGCCTTCGATCAGCGACGTCAGGATCGACTTGGCATCGGCCGCCCGCCGGGTGATCACCAACTGCAGATGGCGTCCCAGCGCGGCCTCGACGGCAGCAACGTGTTCCTCCGGCACGCGAATCTGGTCTGCTAACAAACCCAGTGCGGCCTCGGACTCGCTGATAGCTGCCTGCGCCCCGGCGCTGACGCCCTCGTTGGAGGCCTGCAACTGCTGGAGCACGTTCAGTCGCGACCGTTTTCCGGCCTGAACCCTCAGCAATTCGTCCAATTCGCCTGTGAGTTTGGCCAAGAGTCCCTGCAACTCAGCCAGGCGCTGCTGGCGCTCATCGACGGTGCCACGGTGGCTTTGGGCGGTGGATCTGCGGCTCTCGACATCGCTGGAAAATTGGCCAAGCCGCTCGCGCAATCTCGACTCCTCCTCCTCGAGCTGGGTTTTCTCCGATGAAAGTTTCTCGAGCCGAACAGTGTTGCCGCGCTTCTGCAAATCGATCGAGTTGATCTCGTTGCGGACGCGGGTCAGTTCCTGAGCGACGCTGAATGACTCGGACTGCGCCTGACGCAGCGCCTCCTGTCGTTGGCCAAGCTCCTCCTCGAGGGCATCGCAAGTGGCCTGCTTTTCATCAACAGCACGTCGTTTGTCGCCGACAGTGTTGTCCGTGTTGCCAAGTTTACCCTCCAACTCGGCCAACTCCTGCTCGGCCTCGCTGCGACGCTGTTCGGCCTGGGCGATGTCTTCGTGCGCTTTGGTCTCCTGCTCGTCCAATTCCTGGATCCGCTCATGGCTAAACTGGATTCGACTCTCGAGCCGCTCGAGCTCGGCTTGCAGGTTGGCGCCTTTTTCCTGAGCCTCGTTCACCTGTTTCTCGATCACGCCGCGCTGCTGCCGCGCCTGGTTGATCGACGCCTCTTCACGCTCGATCGTGCCGGTGAAATCATCCGCCCGACCCCTAAACTCACTAATGGCCTGCTCGCATTGCCGAACGGTTTCCTGAATCTCCCCGAGCTGATGCCGGGCGAATTGGCTTTCCAGTCTCTGGAGTTCGTCCATGAACTCCTTGTAGCGCCTGGCCTTGCCGGCCTGACGCTGGAGCGAGCCGATCTGCCGCTTGACTTCACGGATAGTGTCGGACACGCGCAGCAGATTTTGATCGGTGTAGTCTAGCTTTCGCAGAGCCTCTTTTTTCTGCGTCTTGAACCGTGTAATTCCGGCCGCCTCCTCAAACACCATCCGCCGGTCATCCGGCTTGCTGGAGATGATCTGGGTGATGTTGCCCTGGGCCATGATACCGTAACTGGCCCGCCCCATGCCGGTTCCCATGAAGAGTTGCTGGATATCCTTGAGCCGGCACGCAACCTTGTTGATGAAAAACTCGCTGGCACCATCACGAAAAATCCGGCGCGTCACTGTGACCTCGTTATACGGCAAATCGACTCCCGCAGCCTTGAGTTGATCGGTATCAATACCACCAAGCGTCAGCGACACCTCCGCCATCCCAAGCGCCTTGCGATTGTCGGTGCCGTTGAAAATCACGTCCGCCATCCCTGAGCCCCGTAGCGCCTTGGCCGATTGCTCCCCTAAAACCCATCGAACAGCATCAGAAACATTGGACTTACCACAACCATTGGGGCCAACAATCGCTGTCATGCCCGGTTGAAAATCGAGCGACGTTTTGTCCGCAAACGACTTGAAGCCAAGGGCCGTGAGGTTCTTTAAATACACGTCGCGGTGAATCAGAGCCAATTCGGCCAATCGAGTAAAGTCTAAAACACAAGATAAGATAGCATCTTATTCTCTAAACCACAATAGGTTGTGCTTTCTATGGGCCATACTGGCTCAAGTTATCCACCGTTTCGCTAAGCCACAGGCCCCGAACTGGTTGACCCCCAGCCACAGCGCCAGCACAATCCGCCCCGCGCTTGGCCAAGCGTTGCAATTTATGAGCATTGATTCGGTTTACTCGAACCTGACCTTAAAGAATGGAGCCAAAATGGCCCTGCTGGTAATGGACGGCCTCGGCGATATCGCCACTGCCGCCACGGATTACAAAACCCCGCTCGAGGCGGCGGCCACCCCCAACCTCGACGCCTTGGCTAAGGACTCAGCACAAGGCCGGCTGATCCCGGCAGCGCACGGCATCACGCCCGGCAGCGGCCCCGGCCATCTCGGGCTGTTTGGCTACGATCCACTGGAATACGAGGTTGGCCGAGGCGTGATCGAGGCGCTTGGCCTTGGCCTGGAACTGCAGCCGGGCGACGTCGCCGCTCGCGCCAACTTCTGCACGCTCGACGCTGATGGCCTCGTCACCGATCGCCGTGCCGGCAGAATCCAGACCGAACTTTGTGAGGAACGCTGTGCCAAGCTCTCCGAAAACATCAGGCAGATCAGCGATGCCGAGGTCATTATCACGCCAGGCAAGGGCCATCGCTTCGTCATCATCTTTCGCGGGGCCGGCCTGGCTGGGCCATTGAGCGACACCGACCCTCACCGCGAAGGCCTGCCGATCGCCGAGTCGCAGCCGGACGATCCGGACTGCGTCAAGGCGCAAAAAGCCGCGAAGCTGGTCGGCGAGTTTTACAAGGCCGCCCTGCCGTTGCTCGCCGGCTTGGAGCCAGCCAACGGCTTCCTCATGCGCGGCATCGCGCATCAGCCGGACATCCCGCTTTTCGCCAGGCGCTACGCCATGCGCCCTGCCTGCATCGCGGTTTATCCGATGTACAAAGGGCTCGCCCAACTCGTTGGCATGACCAAGCACGAGGGTCCGCAAACAATCGAGGAGCAGTTTCAGCGCTATATTGAGTTGTACGACGACTACGAATATTTCTTCATCCACTACAAGTACACTGACATGTACGGCGAGGACGGAAACTTTGAGGCCAAAACCAAGGCGATCGAGGATTTTGACAAAGCGCTGCCGATCCTTCTCGACAAAAAACCGGACGTCATCGCCATTACCGGCGACCACTCGACGCCGTGCGCGCTCAAGGGACACTCGTGGCACCCGCAGCCGGTATTGATGCACTCTCTCACCAGCGGCTCAGACAAACTAGACCGCTTCACCGAGACGCACGCCAACCGCGGCTCGCTCGGCATCATCGAGGCCAAGCACCTCATTCGCCTCATGCAGGCCAACGCATTGATGTTCGACAAGTTCGGCGCATGAAAGCCGTCATCCTTGCCGCCGGAAAAGGCACCCGCATGGGCTCGCTCACCGACGAGCTTCCCAAGCCGATGTTGCCGGTCGAGGGCAGGCCGATCCTCGAGCACATCATAAGCGGAATCGCCGCTCAAGGCGTGCGCGAATTCCAACTGATCACCGGCTGGAAGGCCGAGGTTATCGAGCACCATTTCGGCGACGGCTCGCTGCTTGGCCTATCCATCACCTACGCGCGGCAAGAAGTACAGGACGGCACCGGGAAGGCGCCAGAATTAGCCAAGCGCTTCGTCGGCGACGACCCGTTCCTGCTGACCTACGGCGATATCCTCGTGCGTCCGGAAACGTACGCGGCCATGACCGATCGATTTAGCCAAGGGGAGTTTTCCGGCCTCATCACCGTGACACCGGGCGAGGATGTCACCAAGGGCGCGATCAACTTTTTCGACGACGAGTTTTGCCTCCGAAAAATCGTTGAGAAACCTAGCGCAGAGCAACTCGACCAACTCCGTGCCGACGGTTGGCTGAAGGAAAGCGACCCGATGTGGTACAACGCCGGCATCTACATCTTTCGCCCCGTCGTCTTCAATCACACCGCCAAGCTCCAAAGGTCCCCACGGGGTGAATACGAGTTGACAGACGCCATCGCCACCATGATCACCGCCAACGAACGCATCGCCGGTGTGAAAACCGAAGGCCGCTGGATCGACATCCGCGACCCCGAAGTGCTCGAGTCGCTGGGCTAATTATTCCCGCTCAAACTCAAAACAGGCGAGTTCGTTGGAGCCACGGAGATAGAGGCGGTTGCCAACGATAGCGGGATGGGACATGGAGTCGACCTTGCCATCGCCGAAAGGGCGCAGGCGGCTGAGTGGCTTGAACTCGTTTGCAGCGGCGTCGAGCAGCAGTAGGTCGCCGCTGTTCGTCCAGACGAGCACCCGGCCGTTACCGCCGATTATGTTTGAGTGATCGTAAAACATGTCGTCCTGCGCCACCCAAACGGTTTTCATGCCGTCTTTCAAGTCGAGACAATACATCTCGCCGTAGGCGGTGGCGAACACACGGTCGCCGACGATTACTGGCGAGCAGGTGTCCGGTGCGAGGTTGAGATTGGCCATCGACGGCTTGGCAACGAGCGTTCCGTTTTTCGCAAACCGATGCAGTCTCGTCGCGTTATTCTCGGTGGCGAACAGCAGTTGGCCTTTGTGGATGAGCGGCGTGGTGACGTTGAAGTCCGAGCCCTCACGCGGCACGTGCTGCCAGAGCCGGTGGCCTGTGGCCGGGTCCCAGCCGCCGACGCTGGCCGAGTCGTAGCCGATGATCTGTTTTCGACCACCAAGTTTCCCCACCACAAACGCCGAATAAGAGGCGGCGTGGCCGGGTGTTTTCCAAATCAGTTTTCCGTTTTTCCGATCGAGCGCCACCACCGAGGCGTTGCGGGCGCCGGGGTTGATGATCAACTTGTCGTCCACCACCAGCGGTGGCGAGCTCGAACCCCATGTCAACAGCTTGGCCCCGTAGTCGCGGTAATAGTTGGTCCGCCAAACGACCACACCTGTATCAAGACGCAAGCAGTGCAGGTCGCCCAGCGCGCCGTGCAGATAAACCAGGCCGTCGTGAATGACCGGCGTTGCGCGTGGTGAGTTGCTGTAATCCATGTCGCCCGCGGCGGCGTAGTCCAGCCGCCAGACTTCACAGCCGTCGTCGGCAGCGAGACAGCGGAACAGATCACGGGTGGCATCCTTGTTTTTGTCGGGGATGATGACGAGCGTCGACGTGGCGGCAGGCCCGGCGACGGCCGGGCCGGTAAGCTTGGCCGACCAGATTCTGCGCAGCGACCCAGGTAGTTTTTTCGGCAAACTCGGCGCCTGGGAAAGTCTGCTAGGCCCGCGCCAGTCCGCCCACGTCCCCGTTTGGACAAGCGGCTTGACAAAGCCCCTGGCCGACTCGAGCGCAATGAGTAAATCCTTCCGCTTGGCCAAGGCAGTGACCTCCGCCGCCACGCGCCGGGCCAAGGCTTCATCGGTCGTGCCGGTGCGGAACAACCGAACGCCGGGCACGGGCGGCGTCTTAGCCAGCACGCGCATCGCGCCGGCCTCCACCTTGCCGCAGCCGACAAGCAACGGTGGCAGGTAGTCCGGCACCACGGCGGCGTCCACCTCACCATCGCCCAACGCCAGTGCGCCAGAGTCGATCGCCCCGGCCGAGTCAAGCTTGGCCGGCTTGGCCAGGCGGGCCTGCTGCAACGCGGCCTTCGCGGCTTGATGCGTCTCGGCCTCCTCCACCGGGCCAAGCATGACTGCACGGCCGGAGAGATCGCCGAGCCGCCTGGCGGGATCAGCGGCGCGGACAAGAAACACGCCTCGCTGGGCCGTGAGACCGTCGCGGTCGGTGAGGTCGGCGAGCGGCGAGACCGACAACTTGAGCCGGTGAGCGTCGAAGCGCACCATCGCATCCTTGCCGATGATGAAGTCCGGCTCCGATCGAATACGGCGCAGCGCAAGATCGAGGCTTTCTTCGAAAGTCAGCTTGAAACTACGGCCAGTCGTCTGTTCAAGGTGGGCGGCAAGTTGGTCGTAACGGCGTTGGCCGACGCCATCGACGCAGGAGCAGGACAGCGGCAGCGCCAGCGGATCCATCACCACCACCCGCACCGCTGGTTCTTCCGCTTGACCAAGCGGGAGTGCCAGCGCAAACAAAAGACCTGTGAGCCGAATCATTTTTTCCTTGGGGCGAGTACACGGATGAGGTTGGCACGGACATCCATCACGTAAACACGGCTGGCATCCTTGTTGACCTCAATCGGGATATAGCAGGTCTGCGCGGCAAGCCGGCTACCGCTGTCGAACTCGGTCGTGTCCACGTAACCCACCACGCCTAGGTACTCGCCTTCAGGTGTGTATTTTTTGATGCGACCGATGCCGGACTCCGCGGTGTAGAGTACGTTGCCCGGGCCGATGTCGATATTGACCGGGTTGCAGCAGGCGGCGAAGCCCTCAATGCCGGTGCGGTCGCGCTTGCCCCAGCGCCCGAGAGGTTTGCCATCGAGATCGAACCGGTTGACGCGGTGACGCGAGTTCTCGGCAATCAACAACTCGCCGTTCATCACCTGCATGTCGATATGGCTGCAGCAGCCGTACTGCTGCTCGATGATTTTTTTCGCCTTGGTAAAGTCACGGTTGAAACGGTAAATGTCCTCCGTCGCCCGCATGCTGTTGCCCATGCCAACGGCGAGGAACACGTGTTTGTCGCTAACGAACATCCCGGCCGCGAGCGACTTCTCGCCGCTAAGCTTATCGATGTCGGCCATAGCAAGGCGTTTGCCGTTTTTGTCGTAGGAGGCCATTTTGCCGTGGCCGGCGACGTACACGGTGCCGTCGTCGCAGGCGTGGATCATTTTCGGGTGCGGGCCGTCATCCGGCATCGACCACTCGGCCTTGACGCTGCCGTCCAGGCTGATGACGCGGATGCCGTACTGGTGCTTGAACAGGTCATCAATCGCGAGCGGCCCACGGTTGCCTCGACGCTCCGACCGGTCTCCGCCACCTCCTCCACGACCGCCACCTTCGCCACGACCCGCCCGACGACCGCCAAAACGGCTGCGAACCTCCTCCGGCAAAGCGCCCATTAGCTTGCGACGGTCATCCGAATCCATCCCGCGCAGTGCTTCAAAAAAACTACGAGGATCGATTTCTCGCGCCAACTCAGCAATCTCCTCCTCGGTGCCAAACTCAAGGATGTTCTCAATCTCATCGCTAGATTTATCGGAGTCCTGCGCTTGGCTACCCGAACGAGCAACTGGCAGTCGATCCTGTTGACCACCACCGAAGGCCCGGCCTCTTTGGCCCTTGTTTGGGCGTAGTTCGTCACCGGTCAACTTGCCGTCGCCATTTTTGTCGAGCTTGGCCAAGGCCTCCTCGGCTTTCTCGATTTCGCCATTCGAAATCTCCCCGTCCCCGTTTTCGTCCAACGCCAACAACACCGGCAGCATCTGCATCAGGCCTCCGCGAAAACCGGGACGGCGCTCGCCACCCGAACCCCGGAAGCGTCGATCACGACCGCCGCCGCCATCATTTCCCCGAGGTTGGGCGAACTCCATCTCGCCTTCCCCCCATGAAATGCCGACGAGCAAATCCCCGTCACGGTTCATCGCGATTGTCTTGATGGTAATCGGCTTTCCACTGGTGTGTGTGCCGAACTGAATCGGCTCGATCTCGACGTGCGTGCCCTCCGGCTTGATTTCCTCCTCCGCAGCGAAGCCAAGCACGGCACCAAGGCCAAGCGAGATGAGCCACAGGGAAAGTTTCGTGTTGAATTTCACGACGGGAATCAGGGCCGTTTACGCCAGGTCAAACAACCGGAATGACGCGATGGTGTGGTCGAGCGCCACGACCTTGTCGCCGAGCAGCCCCACCTCGATACCGCCGTTTTGACAGCTAACCAACTCTGCGTCTGTATCAACCTGCTCGTGTTCCTCGGCATCGAACGCCTCCGGGCCCGCGACGAGCGCACGGAACTTACCGTCCTTGTCGAAGACCTTGATGCGCGGCTGCCCGCGCTCGGCAGTCACGAATTCGCCGCTGCCGGTCACCGCCACGCTCACCGGGTTGCAGCAGCCGGAAAAACCGTCGAGCCCGCGGGAGCGTTTGCCCCAGCGCGACTTCAACTCGCCGTCAGCATCATAACGCTCGACGCGGTGTCGCCCCGGATGCGCCACAACGAGACCGCCGTCAGCCCAGGTGATCGGGAAGAACGACTTGGGCACGGAGAACCGTCCGCCCTTGCCACCGGCCAAGCGGTCGAGCACCTCGCCATCGAGGCTGATTTGCCATATGGAACTGCTGCCGCCGTCCGCCGCAAAGATCGTCCCGTCCACCGCCACTGCCAAACTGGTCAACGCGGCGCCCTTGACCAAGCGCTTGGTCTCGACTTGAGTCTTGCCGTCGAGATCGCAGAGCAACACCCGGTCGCGAAGGCCGACGATTAGCCGCTGCTTGGCCACCGCGAGGCAGCGCGGCACCTTGGCAAATTCCATTCGCCGCACCGGCTCGCCACCCGGCTTCATCACGGCCACTGCCGAGTCGCCGGCGACGTAAACCAAGCCACCGGCCACGGTCATGTCGCGCGTCTGCTCTAGGCCGGTCGGCAGCCAGCCGCCTGGCCTGAGGCGGGCCGCCCGGACGGCCGCGCCAGATTGCACCGCCACACCGATGGCAGCAATGGACTGGGCGCCACGATTGAAAAACTGGCGGCGTGTGGATTGGCAGTCGCCGGGGGAACAACCGCAGTCGGGGGTGGAGTTCTCTTCTTGTTTTGACATGAGCTTGATTCGTGTTTTCGCGTAAACAGGCCAAGATGGCGCAAACGGCAAATCGGTTACACCGCAAAACCTGACGAGATCGAAACATCCCACGATTTGCCCCCACACGCAACAGTTGACAATTAAGCGGGTTCATTGTGGCATCGGGCATCCGCGGATTTCCAAACACATGAAAAAATTCAACGTCGGCGTGGTTGGCTACGGGTGGGTCGCTGGCGCGCACATTGACTCGATCAACGCCACTGACCAGGGGCAGGTCACGGCTGTTTGCTCGTCGCGCAGACTCGACCCGGCGGAGCTCAGCGCCAGGCACGGCGGCGAGATCCAGTGCCACACCGGCCTCAAAAACATGCTCGCCGACCGGTCGATCGATGTGATCTCGGTGTGCAGCTACCCGTATCAGCATGCCCGCCAAGTCATCGCCGCCGCCGAGGCAGGCAAACACCTGATCATCGAGAAGCCACTCGCGCTGAACCTGAAAGATCTTCGTGCCATGCAGAAAGCGGTGGCCAAGGCCGGCGTCAAGACGTGCGTCTGTTTTGAGTGCCGCTACTCGAGCCAGTTCCTCGCCACCAAGGCCGTGATCGACCGGGGGTTGCTGGGGAAAATCCATTACGGTGAGATCGACTACTATCACGGCATTGGCCCGTGGTACGCCCAATTCCGCTGGAACACCAAGCGCAACGCCGGTGGCAGCAGTTTGCTCTCGGCCGGTTGCCACGCGCTCGACGCGTTGCTGCTCTGCATGGGCGACGAGGTTGAGAGTGTCAGCAGCTACTCCACCGGCTCTGCCAACAAGGATTTTAAAAAATATGAGTACGGCAGCACCAGTGTGACGATCCTCAAATTCAAGGACGGTCGCATCGGCAAGACTGCGTCGGTCATCGACTGCATTCAGCCGTACTATTTTCACACGCACCTCATCGGAAGTGAAGGCAGCCTGCTGGACAACAAGTTTCACTCGAACAAACTCGGCGGGGCAAGCGGCCTCGACAAAAACAAGTGGAGCGAGTTGTCGATGAAACTGGTCGACTCCGGCGACGTGAGCGATCACCCGTTTCAGACACAGTTCGAGGCGTTCTTCAACGCCCTGGCCAAGGACAAAGAGATGCCGTTGACCGACCTTGCCACCGCAGCCAAAACGCATGAGGTGATCTTCGCAGCCGACTTGTCCGCAAAGAAAAACCAGCCTGTCAAACTCTCCAAGTTGCGTGCCTGATCCGACTGACCAATCTCGGCGGATCGCCATCGCCATCGCCGCGCATCCGGACGACATTGAGTTCATGATGGCCGGCACGCTTATGCTGCTTCGGCAGGCCGGTTGGGAGACGCACACCCTCAATATCTCCAGCGGCAACTGCGGTAGCGTCAGCATGGGCGCGGAGAAGATCGAGGCCAAGCGCCTGGCCGAGGCGCGGGATGCCGCCACCATAATTGGTGCGGAGTTTCACTCGCCCTTCTCCCGCGACCTCGAGATACTTTATGACCTCCGGCATCTGCGGCACTTGGCCTCGATCATCCGCGAGATCAACCCGACCATCGTGCTGACACATTCGCCGGAGGATTACATGGAGGATCACACCAACACCTCGCGTCTGGCTGTGGCGGCCGCCTTCTCGCGCGGCATGCCAAACTTTGAGGTTTCGCCTGCGCGCCCGCCGGGGACCGGGGAGGTGGCCGTGTACCACGGGATGCCTCACGGCCTGCGGGATGCCATGCGGCGGCGGGTCGTGCCCGGACTGTTCATCGACACGACAAGTGTGCTCGAAACCAAGCGCCAGGCGCTCGCCGCGCATCGCAGCCAAAAGGAATGGCTCGATGTCAGCCAGGGATTGAATTCATACCTGCAGACAATGGAGGAGATGTCGCTGGCGCTTGGCCGGATGTCGGGGGAGTTTCAGCATGCCGAGGGCTGGCGGCGCCACTCGCACCTTGGCTTCAGCACCGTGGAGATCGATCCACTTGGCCAAGCGCTTGGCCAAGTGGCCCTGGCGAACGCAGACTACGAAGACGGTCTTGGTTAAGCCGCAACCGGCTCAAACCACCATGTCGAGAATGTGCTTGTCGTTCTCGTCAGCAACTTGAAGCAGCTTGGCCGCAACGGCTGACTGTTTCCGGGATTTCATTCAAAACATCCCTGCCTCCGCCAGGTCAGCCCTGAGAAATTACCTCAGGTTGCCCCAAGCCAATTGGAACAACTTCTGCGCGGGATACTGGAGAGCAGCTATCTGCATAATCACTACAGTTGTCGACTGGAGTTGGAAAAACTTTAGTTTTTTTCTCGCCTTGGCTCGCGCCGACCACCCGCTACACTACCGCCGTGCTGGACACGGAACTGATTCCCGCCGCCGAGGCGGATTCCAAATGGCTGATGATGGTGCTGCACGGGCTGGGCGACAGCATCGAAGGTTACCGCTGGTTGCCCCCCGCGCTGAACAACCCAAGGCTCAATACCCTTCTGGTTAACGCGCCGGATGACTATAACGGCGGCTTTTCCTGGTACGACATTTACAACAACACGACATCCGGCGTGGAGCGCAGCCGCGGCATGTTGTTTGACCTGCTCGACCGGCAACGCACCGACGGCTTTGCCTCGGAGAAAACATTCCTGTTCGGCTTTTCGCAGGGCTGCCTGATGACGATCGAGGTGGGCCTGCGTTACCCACATCGTTTCGCCGGCCTAATCGGCATCAGCGGTTATGCGCACGAGCCGGATAAACTCGTCGCGGAGCAGTCGCTAGTGGCCAAGGAGCAGTCATTTCTCATCACGCATGGCACAGCGGATCCCCTGCTACCGCTGGCCCAGACCAAGGCGCAGATGGAGCAACTGCAGGCTGCCGACATCCGCATGCAGTGGGAAGTGTTCGAGAAGGAGCACACCATCCATGGCGAAGCTGAAGTGGCGGTGATCCGAACATTCGTCGATGAGCGTATCGCCGAAACCGCCGTAGGTTGACCGGTTCACCGTGCGCCCGTAGAGTTTTGGTGCATGCTCGGACGATTTACTTTTCTGGTACCGCTTGGCCTTGGCTTGGCTGCGACACTCACTGCACTTGGCCAAGCGAACCTTGGTTCAGCCATTAAACTCCAGGATGGCTTTGAGGCCACGCTCTACTCCGGGCCGGACCTGGCCAACGACATTTACTCGATGACCCTCGACGCCAAGGGCCAAGTCGTCGTCTCGAGCCGCGGCTACATCCGCTCACTGCACGACACCGACGGCGACAACCGCGCTGACAAAGCCATCCTCTTTGCCAAGCTCGATCACGGCTCCATGGGCATGATGTTTGACGGGCCGCATCTTTGGGCGGTGGCCAACCGCGCCCTGCTCCGCTACAAGGACGCCAACGACGACGGACGCGCGGACGGGCCGCCCCGGCAGTACCTTCGCTTGGCCAACGGCGAGCACGGCTCGCACGCCATACGGAAGGGTCCCGATGGCTGGCTTTACCTTGTCGGCGGCAACAATACCGGTTTCAGGGCAAGCCAATTCAACTCCCCTCAATCGCCGTTAAAGGAAACCGAGGGTGGTGCAATCATTCGCTTTTCGTCGGATGGCGAAATATTTGAGGCACTGGCATGCGGCTTTCGCAATCCGTACGATTTTGACTTCAACTGGCGTGGTGACATATTTGCCTATGACAGTGACACCGAGCGGACGTTCTTCCTGCCTTGGTACACACCGACACGCCTATACCACGTCGCCATCGGCGGGCATCACGGCTGGCGCATGCCCGGGCACAAGCGCAGCTGGGCGCGCCCCGGCTACTACTCTGACACCGTGCCCGCGCTCCACAAAGTCGGCCGCGGCTCTCCCACCGGCGTCGTCGTTTATCGACATCGACTGTTCCCGAAGGAATATCACGACGGCGTTTTCATTCTCGACTGGACATTCGGCAACATTTGGTTTTACCCACTCAAACCATCCAATGCCTCCTATCAGGCACTTCCGCAATTGTTCCTCTCGCCAATCGGCACCGACGGCTTCGCACCAAGCGACATCGAGGTTGGTCCAAACGGCGAACTGTTCGTCTCCATTGGGGGACGAAACACCAAGGGTGCAATCTTCCGCATCATTCCCACGAAAAGAACGCTGGCAAACGACAAACAAAAACTGACTCCTCAGGAAACCATTCTCGATGATGTGCTCAATGCGCCGCAGCCGCTTGTCCAATGGTCACGCACTCAGTGGCAGCCGAAGGCTAAAATCGTCGGAGCCGCTCATTTTGTGGAAGCGGCAATGAATACTAAACGTGTCGCCAAGCAACGCGTACGCGCCATCGAGGTGATTACCGAGATGTTCGGCGGGCTTAAAGCCGAAACTGCCAGGCGACTGGCCAACGACTTCGACCTCGACATCCGCGCCCGCACTGCCTGGTCAATTGGCCGGTTTCCCCGAGCTAACGCGATCAGGCTCCTTGCAAAACTCGCGGTCGATCCCGAAGATTTTGTACGCGCCCGAGCGCTCGAGGCGATGCTGCGGCGGCTCCCGAACGATCCCAGACAATCCGGCAAATGGCTCGAGGCTATCGAGGCCAATTTCAACCGCCCGAGCATCCGCATCCGACTCATCTCGGCCCGATTGGCCAGCCGCCTGCCCGATAATGCTTGGCAAAAAATACCTTTCGACCGGCTGACCACGCAGGGAAAAGTCACGGCCGCCACCGCAATGATCTGGCGTAAACCGGAAACCGATATCCACACGGAAGTCGTGCAACGCGTGTTGCCACTCATCGACATCGACCAAACCGAAAGCCTCAACACCGACATTGTGCGCACGATCATCCTCGCGCTCGGCGACTACAACCTGGATCGGCCAAGCCGTGAGTCGTTCACCGGCTATGAATCCCCACATTCACTCGAGGCACACGCCGGCTTGGCCAAGGCGATCGCCACTCAGGTCACGCCGCTTATGGATACTATTCACGAAGATCTCCATCGAGAAGCCGGACGGCTCCTGGCCATGGTTAGCGCTGGGCAGCCTCAACTTGCCAGCGATTTGCTGCGCACGATCACCGCTGACTCCGATCCGGTTGATGATTTCCATAAACTCATTGTCATGGCCAAGCTGCCGTCAACGATTCCCGATGCCGACTTGGCCAAGCTCGCCGATTCACTGGTGGGACTCGACGCCAAGCTGCAAAGCCGAAGCACTCGACCAAAACTGAACTGGACCATGCGTTTCGTCGATATTGCCCAGGCGCACGGCGAGAAACAACCCGGCTTAGCCAAGCGCTTGGTCGCTCACAAAAATTTCCCAACTGGCAGCCACCTAACCTTTGCACTGACGTTGAAGAACGAAGTCCGCCAAGTTGCAGCCAAGCGCTATCTTGCTAAGGTACAGTCAGGTAAATCATTCACTTGGTCCAACAACTTGATCGACCTCCTCGATACACTCCCGGCTGAAACACTGCTTCCGATTCTGCGCTCGCAGTGGTCGAATCATGGTTTACGCCCGGCCATTCTCAAGCACTTGGCCAAGCGCCCAACGTCCGGGGATCGACACCGCTTCCTCGACGCCCTGCTCTCGCGCGACAGTAAAGTTTCCGCCACCGCCCTGACTGCCCTGAGACAATTGCCGCCGAGCAACCAGCCGAGCGATTTGGCCAAGCTGATCCGAAAACTTCGACGTGAATGCGGTCTCGACGGCAAGGCTGTGACTCGCAAACAAATAGTCAACCTCTTGACCAAGTGGTCCGGCCAACCACTTGCCGTACCCGCTGAGAAAAGTGCCAAGCCGGACGAGCTGATCACCGCCTGGCAGCCGGTCTTCGATTGGTTCGCAGCCGTACATCCAAACCTAGCCGCCGAAGCGATCGGCTCCGGCCTGGTGAATGCCGCCAAGTGGGAGCAGACTCTGGCGAAGGTCGATTGGTCGACCGGTGATGCGAAGCGCGGCAGTAGACTTTTTTCCAATCGCGCCTGCCAAGGCTGCCACTCCGGCGCCGGAGCACTTGGCCCCGACTTGAAGGGATCGGCCAACCGGTTTTCGCCAAAAGATTTGTATCGCGCGATTCTCTTTCCCAACCGCGATATTTCACCACTGTATCGCTTTACCGAGTACCGTA
>Ga0206680_10000419_pt1 | contig 15304 bp, 11 predicted proteins | sample M115012015metaG_FD_160124 | JGI IMG/M metagenome (GOLD analysis project Ga0206680, IMG submission 160124) | Ammonia-oxidizing marine archaeal communities from Monterey Bay, California, United States - M1 150m 12015 | ecosystem: Environmental > Aquatic > Marine > Intertidal zone | place: USA...
CCCCAGGAACGATGGTCGCTCCGTCGTACTGGAAACCGAAGCTGGCCAGGGCGGCATCGTAGCTGGAGAGATCGATGCCGCTGTTGTCCATCCCGATATGACAGAAGCCGCCCTCGCAGGAGCTGGTGAAGATCGGCTGGACCTGGCTGGTGTAGTCCACCTGTGCCCGGGCGATGGTGCAGACGCAGAGGTGTAACATTACGGCCATGATGAGCGAAATCTTGCCGCGAATATTATCAATCAGCAGGTTGTACATAACTGTCCGGAGCCCACAATCGAGTAGATGGAAGTTAAGCGAAGGGACTGTCAATTGTAAAGCCCAGAGATCGAGTGGTATAGCCGGCCTGGGAACTTCTTCTGCCGGTTTGCATGAGTCATTAATATATATAGGTTTACAAAAACTCTTCCAGAATCTTTTGTGGACTAATCAGGGGCGGCGGGAGAGAAAAAAGAGGTCTGTTTTCAGGCCGTTTTCAGACGGGGAGATACACAGCTCATATCGGGGTTTTTCGGCTTCTCACGGACACTAGGGTACAATCGCTGGTCGGCAGCCGCGGCGGCTGAAACTTTTGCGGCTGAGCTTTTTTGAGATGTGGAATGGAACCCTTGAAGCTGAGAGCTCTGGCGCTGGCCTGGGTCGTCTGGATGGGGACTCCACTTTCAGGCCAGGATGAGGATTGTCGCGCTTCGGGAATTCTGAGCCTCGCCGCTTCACCGCCGCCGCTACCCGGGCGCGAGTATCACATCGAGCCGGGAGAGGTTTTCCACTTTACCCTGGAGGCCCGCCTGGAAACGCATTTTGAGGGGGACTGGGGTGTCCAGGGATTCTCCCTTTCTGTGGCTCACGACGCTGGCGTGCTGGAGATCACAGGCGCCACCCAGGAGGGAACGGATGCCGATGAGGTGTTTCGCTCCCTCGGTTTTGAGCGTATCGAAACAGTGGAGAATGAGACCGGTGAAGGTTTTGTCTGCGCCGTCGTGCTCAGCCTGGTGCAGCCGGTTACGCTTCCTCCCGAGGGCTTTTTTTCTCTGGCCCGGGCCAGCTACCGGGCGCTGGTGCTGCCGGAAGATTCGGCGGGGGTCTCGACCACGGTTGAATACAGGGATGGCCTGCGAGGTTCGGCCCAGCCGGTGAGGAACAGGTTGACCTGGAATGGCAGGTCGGTTACGCCCTGTGTCGTGCCCTTTTCCATTCGGTTGACATCTCTGGCGCCGGGGATCTTTCTTCGCGGAGATTTCGATGGGAGCGGCTCTGTCGACATATCCGATGCGGTCGCTGTCATCGGCTATCTCTTCCTCGCCGGGCGTCCTCCCGGCTGCTTTGATGCCGCGGATGCGAATGATGATGGACGGCTGGATATCGCCGATCCGATCTTCGGTCTCGATTTTCTTTTCAGGGGAGGGATTCCGCCGCCGGCTCCATTTCCCCGGGCCGGTCCTGATCCGACCGAAGATGGACACGACTGCTCTTTCCGGGCAGGGTGAAGCTTTCGGCTATAGCAGGGCCAGGATCCGCGAGTGGCCTCCTGTGGCCCCCTCGATTTTCGGGGCTCCGCAAACGAGGGTGGCTCCCGCTGGGGGGAGGTCGGCCAGGTTGGCCAGATTTTCGATCCCCCAGCGACCGCTGCCCAGCCAGGCTGTATGGACCGGAAAGTTCTTCGTCGGACCGTAGTCGAGGCTGGCTGTGTCGACCGCCATCGAGAGCACCCTGCGTTCCTCGAGCATGAAAATGGCTGCGTCGGTATGGAAACCCGGGAAGTGGCGGACACCCTTGTCGTCAAAATTGATGAAGCCGGGTTTCTCGACCCTGGTGTCCCAGCCGCTGAGCATCGCCACGCAGCAGCGGTCAGGGAGGGGACCGTGCGTCTCTTCCCATGCCCTGAGATCCTCGATGGTCACCTGGGCATCTTCATTCTCTTCGGCTTTCTTCCTGATGTCGATGATGACGAGTGGCAGCACAAGGTCCCGGGCGGGAATCCTGTCGGCGGTCAGGCCGTTCGGGTTGCGGTGGAAGGGGGAGTCAATGTGGGTCCCTGCATGCTCGTCGAGCGTCCAGCGGGTTACATTCCAGCCATCTCCCTTCGCGGTAGAGAAGACGGTCTCGAGCTCGACCTTGGCGGTGCCTCCGGCCCAATGAGTAAAGCGGTTAGAGTAGGTATGGGTCAGGTCAACGACTCGACTGAAGGCAGCGAATTCGGGTGCCGCCGGCGTTCCTCCCTCTCCCCTGCGCGCGGGTTCCAGGGGACTGCAGGAGCTCAGGGAAAGGGCCGCGCCTCCTATTCCGGTACGCAAAAAGTTACGCCGGCCGAGATTGCCGGCCACTATATCCATACATCCTGCTATGCACATCCTGTCACCTCACAGCCTGTTTCGGGAGACTTTCTACGTTTCCTGCCGGAGCTACAGGATGCTGCATTCCGCCCGTGGTCTTTGCAAGGATGCTTTTGGCCGGGGGCGAGCGGGTCTTCCTGCTTGCCAGCGGTGGCGGGTGGTTGTTCAATCAGGAGCCACCAGGGATAGTCCCGGTGCGATTGGAGACGGTGATGGCAGACGACCTGCACATGGACCCTGAACACTTTCGTGAGCTCGGGCGGAAGCTCATCGATTTCATCGCCGACTACAGGGAGAAGATCGAAACTTTTCCCGTCCTTTCGCAGGTCAAGCCCGGCGAGATCGCTGCCAGTCTTCCCCTGGAACCTCCCGTGGAGGGCGATTCACTAGATAGCATTCTCCAGGATATCGACCACATTGTGATGCCGGGTCTTACCCACTGGCAGTCTCCCGGCTTCTTCGGCTATTACCCCGCCAATAGTTCACTGCCGTCTGTGCTCGCGGAACTGCTCTGCGCGGGGCTGGGTGTACAGGGCATGTCCTGGGTGACGAGTCCCGCCTGTACGGAGCTGGAGACTCGAGTCCTCGACTGGCTGGCAGGCATTCTCGGTCTTCCCGAGTCTTTTTCCTCTTCATCCTCCGGCGGTGGAGGGGTGATCCATGGTACGGCGAGCGAAGCTGTCCTGGCCGTAATGGTTGCCGGGCGAGAACGCATCCGGTTTACGGGCGAAGCGGATGGCAAGGAGCTCAGAGCCTATTGTTCCAACCAGGCGCATTCATCCGTTCTCAAGGCCGCCTCCATCTGCGGTATCGGTTCAGAGAACCTGGTCCAGGTTGGTGTGCGGGATGATCTCTCGATTGATTCGGCAATGCTCGAGGCTGCGATCGAGAGTGATCTTGCCGCCGGCAGGGTTCCGTTCTTTATCTGCGCCACGGTAGGTACGACCTCGACCTGCGCTATGGATTCGGTGGCTGAGCTCGGAAGGATCGCGAGAAAGTACGAGCTCTGGCTGCATGTTGACGCCGCCTACGCGGGCAATGCCTGCGTCTGCCCCGAGTTCCGCGCGATGATTGAAGGGGTTGAGCTGGCCGATTCCTTCAATTGCAATCCTCACAAATGGCTGCTGACGACATTCGACTGCTCGACTCTCTGGGTCCGTGACCGGGAGAGCTTCACGCAGGCCTTGTCGGTTACCCCTGAATACCTGCGCACCAGCCAGGGTGATTCCGGAGCAGTGATCGACTACCGTGACTGGCAGATTCCCCTCGGGAGGAGGTTCCGTTCGCTGAAGCTCTGGTTTGTTCTGCGTTGGTACGGAGTGGAGGGCCTGCGCGCCTTTATCCGTGAGCAGGTACGGCTGGCCGAGCTCTTCGAGGAGCTTGTCTCCGGAGCTCAGAATTTTGAGGTCTGCGCGCCCAGGCGTCTCGGGCTGGTGTGTTTTCGCTTTCGCGGGAGTGATGATGAAAATCGCGAATTGCTGGATGCGATCAACGCCGGCGGTGAGATCTTCCTCACGCATACCGTGATACCAGCGGAGGGGGCTGGGCGCTATGTCCTGCGCTTCGCCACAGGTACCATCTCGACGAAAGAGAAGCACGTTCTACAGGCCTGGGAAATCATTCAGTCCCTGGCCCCTCCCGGGACGCCTCCCGGGACGCCTCCCGGGTGAAATTGAAACTGAACTTGCCGTCCTGAAATGTCGCCCGTAGCATCGATTTCAGCAGGTTGGCCTGGGTTTCTGGGGAATCACGGGTGACCTTGCAGTCGGTGGCGGATCCCTGGGGGTTTTTCGCCGAGGGGCGGGGGGCCGGCCAGTCGCAGGCATCTCGCCGTTTAAGGTCTCGTTGGCAGATTGGGGCATTGGGGATCAGTGAGGGCTGAAGAGTATCACGAGCATGCGATGATGGCTCCGAGGCTCGTTCGTTTCCAGCCAGGCCCCGGTCTTTACCGCAGCTTTAGCAGGAGGAAGTGATCGTTTCCAGGGGGGGTGAGCATTTTCCTCCCGGGTGAGTTGCGGGAGCGATGCGCTTCCGTTGTTTTTGTGCGCGGCCACCTGGCGGTGGTCGGGGCCGCGGATCGAGAAGGTATCGGACCACCATTTCGAGAATGATGGGGAGTTCTGGAGCATGGCTTTTATAACGACGTATACCAGCGTTCTGGCAAAGTGTTTTATGGGGAATGGCAGGCGGGGGCCTGCCGCTCCAGGTCGAGTTGGCGTCGCGGGGTCACGGTGGCTTAGCGTCCTGGCGATAGCCCTGTTTGTTTTATTCAGCCGCGCCTCCGTGTCTGCCGGCGGCGGTGAGGAGGAGTGCCGCGATCCTGCTGCCCCCGCTGGACCCTCTCCATCGGACGGGCAGACTGGCAGGCGAACTCGTACGAGCCTCCAGTGGGGAGAGAGGAAGACGATTCAGCGCAAGGTCGTCTATGGGGATGATGATCGCCAGGATGTTTACCAGGTAACCAACGAGGCCCTCCTGAGAATGTCCCAGGGGACCTGCGCCCTTGTCTCGCCCTTCAATATCGATCGACAGGCCGATGGGCGCTACCGGCTTTCTGGAACAGCCCTGGGAGCGGCTCGTGATCTCTGCGCATCGGAGCCGTTCCGGGATCAACCCACGGCGGCTTTCTGTTCCGGTTTCCTGGTCAGCCAGGATGTGGTCGCCACGGCCGGTCATTGCGTTCCGGCTGACGGCTGCGATGGGACAGCCTTCGTTTTTGATTACAAGATGATCGATTCAACCACCGCGAAGATGGTCATAGAACAAGACAATGTCTATTTCTGCGAAGAGGTTGTCGGCCATAGGCTCTCCGGAGGCGTGGATTACGCCCTGGTCAGGCTTGACAGGCCGGTTACCGGCAGGCAGCCGGTGGAGATCAGGAGATCGGGCAGGGTTCCTGACCGGACACCGCTGGTTATGGTGGGGCATCCTTCCGGCCTGCCGCAGAAGATCGCCGGCGGAGCCCGGGTGAGAGACAACTCAGCTTCAAGTCATTTCGTAGCCAATACGGACTCCTACGGGGGTAATTCAGGTTCGCCGATCTTCAATGAGCTCACCAACGAGGTGGAGGGCATCCTGGTCCGGGGAGTTGCTGACTATGTTTCCGAAGGCAATTGCTATGTATCCAATCATTGCTCCGACGCAGGCTGCGATGGCGAGGATGCGACCCGTACGACTCATTTTTCCGAGCTGCTTCCTCCTCCGGGCGGCCCGGTTGTTTACGAGGTCTATCTGGGGCGCTGCGGCAGGTTGGAATCCCTGGGGGAGACCTACGATCGCAATTGGATGGTTTCCGACCTGGAGATCAACACCGAGTATTGCTGGCAGATCAGGGCGATCAATGATTGCGGAACGGTCGTCGGTCCGCTCTGGAGCTTTACAACCGGAGAGGAAACCGGTCCCGATCCGGACCTGCCGAATGACAGCGTCGAGAACGCCTGGCCGATCGATGGCCCGGGTGGATCCATCACGGATGCGAGTGATTCATCGAGTCCCGCCCTGTGGTGGGAGTGGGAGGCTCCGCGTTCGGGCCTCGTCGTTTTCGATACCCGGGGAAGCGGTTTCGACACGATTCTCTTTGTCTACGACTCTATGCGCAGCCTCCTGGCAGAAAACGATGATGCCTATCATCTGCAGAGCGAGGTTAGCTTTGAAGCCGAGTCGGGCGAGCGCTACTACATTTCCGTCGGTGGATACGCCGGCGCCACAGGCGATATCATCCTGAGCTGGGCTTTCGCGGGTGAGGCTCCTGCTCCAGGCCCGGCGCCAGGAGGAGGCCCGGTCAACGATGACCTCGCCGACCATCTCGAGTTCGACTCGAGTGAGGGGCGGGCGACCGGCAACAGCGATTCCGCAGGTGACGAGGCCTGGGAAGGCGACCTCTTCGGCAGCGCCTCGATCTGGTGGGTTTGGACACCCCCGACCGGCGGGCTTCTGCGTGTTGACACCATCGGCAGTGACTACGATACGACCTTAACGGTTCTTCACGGCGATTCGCCCGGTGAGCTCTCGGTGCTTGGAATGAACGATGATTCCAGTGGGCTTCAGAGCAGAGTCGAGTTCACCGCAGAGGCGGGTGAAAGCTATCTGGTCAGGGTTGCCGGGTATAGCGGTGCCACCGGCGACATCGTCCTCAACTGGCTGGTGCTGGAACCTTCGGGGCCCGTCGATGGTCCTGTCTGGTTCATGCGCTCAGATGCGAACCAGGATGGCCTGTCGGATATGAGTGACGCCGTCGAGATCCTGGCCGAACTCTTTCTCGGCGAGGGATCCGGAAGGGGCTGCCCCCAGAGTCTCGATGTCGATGACAATGGGGCCATCGAGCTCACCGACAGCGTCTACCTGCTCACGTTTCTCTTCAATGGGGGAGATGCTCCACCGGCGCCCTTTGGCTCCTGTGGAGTGGATCTCAGTGCAGGAGGCCTTACATGCGAAATCTACGCGCCCTGTGGCGAGTAGCGTTCCAGGCTGAATAGAACAAAGGCCGGTCGGCAGAGTCCTGCCGGCCGGCCTTTGTTTTATCCGGGAATGCCTTTGGCTTATTTCAGGGTCTTGATGCGGACATTCCTGTACTGGACGGGCGAGCCGTGCCCGGCGAAGCCGAAGTGGCCCTCCTTGCGGTCCTTTCCCTTGACCTTCCGTCCCATGAACTTGGTTACCTTGCTGAGGTCGGTATCGAGGATGGTGGTGCCGTTGAGCTCTACGCGTATCTTTGAGCCCTGGACCGTCACCTGCTGGTAGTTCCATTCGCCTACGGGGCGCTGGTAGCCGCGATGGGCGGCGACCATGCCGTAGGCCGAGCCGTGGTACTGGCGCGGGTCGAGCTTGGCGTAGCCCTTGGCGCTGTTGTCGAGCACCTGGAGCTCGCACATTCCCACATAGGCCGTGTCGCCGCCTCCGGGGTAGCGTATGGCGAGCCCGTTGTTTCCGCCGGGGGGCATATTGAACTCGAACCGTACGACGAAGTCAGAGTAGATCTTCTTTGTGTAGATGGTTCCGCCGCCGCGCTTCGGGCAGGTGAGGGCCCCGTCCTTGATCTGGTAGGCGCCGATCGGGCCGGCCCAGCCGGAGAGGTCTTTGCCATTGAAGATCGAGGTGAACTCGTCTTCGCCTGCTTTCGAGAGGAGCTTGTTGGCCTCCTCAGCCCCGATTTCTCTGATGGCGATATTTCGCCAGCGGATCTCGCCGCCGTGGGTCTGGAGCTGGATCGGTCCGTTTCTGCGCAGCGGCAGCTTCCTGTTCCAGTAGTTTTCCATCGGAGCCATATCGACGACCTGCTTGCCGTTGAGCCAGACCGAGGTTCTGTCTCCAACCTGCAGGATTCGGAAGCTGTTCCACTGCCCGAAGGGCTTGTCGGCGAGTACGGATGGGTCCTTGCCGGCGGCGCCCTTGGAATTGTTCCACAGGCCGCCGGAGCCCTTGTCGGCGCCGATACCCCACTTGCCGCCTTCCTTGGTGTAGTCCCAGATCTGCACCTGGGGACTCGCCCTGAGATAGATGCCGCTGTCGGCCTTGGCGACGGTCTTGTAGTCGATGAGGAATTCGATGTCGCCGTAGTTCTTGTTGGTGGTCAGGTAGACTCCATGACCATCGTTGACGAGTTCTCCGTTATCAACGGTCCAGTGTTTTTTTGCGTCGGCGAGATCGGCGGCGTGTTTATTCGCCCGCGCCTCTTCGCTCATCTTCGCCAGCTTCTGGGGATTGAAATGCCCCATCCCGCGCCAGCCGGTGAGATCCTTGCCGTTGAAGATGGAGGTGAAGCCGGCCGGGGGATCGGCCGCATCGGCGAGGGGGAGCAGGGCAGAGATGCTGAAAAGAAGAAACAGGGGCACGGTGATCATGCGCATGGGTGTGTTCCTCGTGTAAAAGAGAATCGATCGGCGGGGCCCGCCCGCCGGTGGGAAAAACTCTGTAGGAGGGGATGACAAGGTTCAACCCCGTTTCCGGATTGTCCCTACGCTAACCAGAATCACCGTTACTGTAAAGACCGCGCTGGGCGGCGGCGAACATGGGCTCGCGGGCGAAGGCCTAGTTTTGCCGCGCCGCTTCCCTCTGGAGACGTTGGATGCTCAGCTGCATGCGCGCCCGCGCCCCCTCGTCCTTCTCCTGGCTGACAAGTCCTTGAAGCTGCGGCAGCACCCCGATGTCATTGCGGTGCGCCAGGATCTCCGCCGCCTGGGATCTCATGTGGGGAGAGGGGTCACTGGCGGCGATCTGCAGGAAGAGATTACGCGCCGCGGGGTTCTCGGAGCTTGACCCCGAGTGGAGGCCCCACATGATGCTGTGGCGGTTCTCGCCCTGGTGGGCGGGGGTTTGAGAAATAATATTCCCCGCCCGGCGAATTCCTTCGTCACTGCGCCCGAGCATGTTGGCCATCTCTGCGGCCGCCTGGCGGTCCGGCTCGCGAGAGAGCTGATCGGCTATGGTGCCAACGGCTCTCTCTCCCCCATGGCGGCTGAGCATTCGAGCGTAGGCTACCCGCTCGGGTCCGGACTCGGCGTCCTGGAACAGGCTCTCACCATGCTCTTCGACAAAATTCGGATAGAGGCGCTCGAGGGAGCGGCCGAGATTCCTGGCGATCTCGCTGTCGTTTTCCCGGGAGATGAGGTCGAGGAGCCTGTCCTGGGGCAGGGCATTGCGATTGGTCTCCTCAAGGGCCCTGGCGATGGCTCGTCTTTGTTCGGGATTGGGGCTCGTCTCGAGCAGATCGAGCATCGCGCCGACGGTCTCGCTGTTGCCATTGCGGCTCAGGCCCCTGGCCAGCGGCTCGACGATGTCTTGCCTGGTGCTGGTTTTAAGAAGGTCCATCATCGCCGTGGTCGCTTCGGGGCTGGAGGCCCCCTCTAGAGCTCTTGCCAGGGCGCGATCGCTCAGGTCGAAGTCGGGATCGGCGGCGGCTTCGAGCAGCCTCTCTAACCCCTCCGTACCCCCTGTGTGCGCCAGCGCGCGCGCGATGGCTTCCTGCGCGCGCGGATCATTCGGGGGGATTTCCCGGAGCGCATCTGCAAGGAAGTCCGCGTCCAGCTGGTGGGAGAGTCTTTCGATTCCATCCGCTACCAGCCGCTGCGACATGCCTGGCGGCTGCTCCTTGAGAAGGTCCATGAGGGTGTCGGTGTTTCCATCTTCGAGGGACGCCCTGCCGATGCTCTCCATCAGGGTGCGTTTCTGCTCCCGGCTCCAATCGCCGTCCATCAGGCCGATCATGGAGTCGAGCTCTTCGCCGCTTCCGATGGAGCCCATGGCCTCAAAGAGCACCTCGGGCCTGATGTCGGGACGGTTCTCGAGCAGCCCGATAAGGGAGTCGACTCCTTCCTCGCCGTGCATGCGTCCGAAGGCGCGGGCCGCCTTGGATTGCAGCTCCCGGTGAGGGCCTGAGGCGATGAAATCGGCAAGCCCCGGGGCAACCTCCGCGGTACGTTCGGGGGGCAGCCTCTCAAGCGAGTCAAGGATCTCGCGGCGGTTGGAGAGACTGTTTTCGCTGTTGTCGAGAAAGCCCATGACGATCTCGACGCCGCGTTTGTCTCCGGCCATGATGAGCGCCTGGGTGAGCGCGTGGAGATGGTCGGAATTTTCTTCTGTGAGCAGGCCCTCGAGGAAGAGCAGCTCTTCTTCGCTCAGCGGCTCTCCGCTGGAATCAGCCAGTTCCTCGAGCATTTCTCCGAGGTCGTCCTTGTTGCCGCTGGTGAGGGCGGCCTGGAGGCCGGCCATGATTTCACCCCTGGTGGCGGTGGTCTCTTCAGGTGTTTCACCGCTTTCTTCTTCAGCTTTCCGGGGCCTGCTTTTTCGCGCGACCGTCTTGCGCCTGTCGGCAGTTTTTGAGCCGCGAGAAGAGTCCTCCAGCCTGCCGGGGTTGTTCGTCGGGCCGCTATTTTGCGTCGATGCGCGCGATCGGGAATGATCATCGATTTCCTTCAGGGAGTCGTTGAGGATGTAGCCCGCAAGAAATCCCATGCCGAAAAGGAAGAGAGCTGAAAGAAGCAGCCCCAGATACATTTTTTGAGCGATCATTAGCATTCAGATAGTGTCTGTTGTCTTTGTTTGAGGGTCAATAAAATCCGATGCTGCTACTTTCGCAAACGGGAGGATCAGGTACAGAGTTGGCGATATTATTCGAAAAATTGCTCGCCGTTTACAATCCGTCGCCCCCGGTAAAACTGGACATCGAATTCAGCTTTTTTCCGAATAACTCCCCCTTCCACCCGTAAAACCGGCTCAACGCTGGGCCTTATGCCGCCGGTTTTGGAGTTTTTTGGTTTTGGGTGGCGCTGGCGCCGCATTTGCTAAAAGCAGACTCCGGGATTACAATCTCGGAATGAAGCGGAGTTCATCTGACAGGAAAACATTCCAGGCGGCTTATCGACTGGTCGCTTTACTCCTGGTGACAGCCCTCATGTTATCGCATCCCGTTCCTGCACGGGAGTTGCACTATTGCTCTTTCGCCGGGGAACTCATGAGCCCGGGCCGAGGTTGTTCGGCACTGGCTGGGTCCTGTTGCGCGGTCCAGCTGCCCGATTGCTGCCGGAAATCGGCTGAGAAAACGGGCAGTCCTTCGAGCTGTCCAGCCATCGCATCTCCTGGCTGCTCCGATTGCTGCCGGGAGTACAGCCTGGCGGAAATCAACCCGCTCATCGCGGAGTTTACAGTGGCCGCGGAGGATCTTGAAGTGGCCCTGCGCGATTTGCCTGCCGGGCCTGTTGCGCGCATGGCCTCCACGGCTCGGGAGATCTTTTCTTCGCGAAGCATCGGCCCGTCCGATCTTCCCTCCGGGCTCCCCATCTACCTGCTTTCCTGTCGCTTCCTGATTTGATACCGGGCTCTGTTGGCGGTTCAGTACCCGTGTAAATGGGTGGGCTGGCCGTGTGGGCATCAACCCTGCCAGTCAACATATGAAGACACAGGAAGTTATTGAGATGTGGCTTATGCGCAAATTTAATTTATCGAGGCTCCTCCAGGCCGTCTTGCTGGCGGCCCTGGTCTCTCCCTCGGGAGTCGTGGCCCAGGACGGCGGGATCGAGGTTCTGGCGGGCCATACGATTTTTGAATCGGGCGCCAGGATCTCTCTGAGTCATCTTTATTCCAGCCGGGGCACCCTTTCCAGTGGTTCCGACGAGGTGCCCAATCCGGATAGCCTGTCGTTGCGGGAACATCGGATCGTCCTGGGCGTCAACTATGGCCTGTCGTCGGATTTGTCATTATCCCTTCTGCTTCCGTATGTAAGCAGGGAGGCGAAGCTTCCCGGGTCGGATGCCGGGGGCGTCGAAAGCAGCAGTAAAGGCCTTGGCGACGTCGCGTTGCTCGGCAAGTACAATTTTTTCAGCGAGTACTGGAAGCAGAGCGCCTTCCACATCTCCGCGATCGGTGGACTCGAGCTTCCCACGGGCTCATCAAATGAGCGCAGCGGCGGCGAACTGTTGGCGTTTTCCATGCAGCCCGGCAGCGGTTCGCTGGATGCGATCGGCGGTCTGGCTCTGACGCTCAGCACCGGCAGGTTTCGTTTTGATGCGCACGCGATCTACAAGGCCAATAGCGAGGGGAGCGAAGATTTTACCGATGGTGATTTCTTTACCCTGGGCAGCAGCTTTGCCTATCGGTTTTATCATGCCAGGTACCCGGGTCCATCGGCTAACGTGAAGGTCGGCCTGAGCTGGAGGCACGAGGCTGTGGATGAGTATGGAGGGGAGATCCTGCAGAACACGGGCCTTGAAGAATTACGGGTTCGCGCGGCGCTGGTCTATCACCCTTCTCCAGAGATTGACCTCGTCGCCCTGGTCGAGGTTCCCGTTCACGGAGACTACAGGGCCGCCCCGGGAGCCGGGCAACTCGCTCTCGATGTGAGAACTTTTTTCGGTTTCGGTATCCGTTTTTAATTGGAAAAGTAAAATATGAGAACAGTTATGACTTTTGCCTCGGGCCTTTTCCTTGTCGCCCTCTTCGGTTGCGCGAGAGCCCCTGAGATTCTCAATCCGGATGGACGGGCCTATGCGATCCTTCATCTCACCTTTGATTCGTGAATATGAAACGATGCGGCCTTCGGTTTGGTGAAGGCCCTCAAGCGCCGGGTCGGCGCTCACGCGGTAACCATAGATACGCTTGAAGAAATCGCCAGCTACAGCCTGCTCGATCCTCGGAAAATCAACTTCAAGGAGCTCGATACGGCTTGTGAAAGCGCGCACTATAAGCTGGTCGAGGTGCGGCTGGAGGCCTGGGGTGAGGTTGTTCAGGTGGCCGGCAAGGAAGGCAAGTACCTGAAGATTCGGGGCACTGGCCAACTGATCAGGATTTCAGGAGACCTGCCCCTGGGCAAGGTCAGCGGTCTCGTCGGAAAGATGGTTGAGCGGAGTGGTCCAACTCCAATGTTCAAGCCCGTGAAAGCTGTCGGGGGCGGGGCATCGGGAGCGCCCTGACCTCAGGGGAGCTTAGAGACGAGGTCCGCTTCAGTTTTTGCATGTTCGGATTTTCCTGCGAGGTTAGTCCATTCGTTCGGGTCCCTGGCGAGGTTGTATAGCTCGCTGGAGCCGTCTTCATAACGGATCAATCTCCAGGAGCCCGACCGGACGGAGTGTCGTCCTTTGCCGAAGGTTGTAACCACGGCGCGATCGGTGCCTGAGCGTGGGTTGTCGAGCAGCGGCTTCAGTGAGAGGCCTTCCAATCCGGCACGCTCGGGGAGGCCAGCGAGCTCTACCAGGGTGGGGTACAGATCTACCAGGCTGACAGGCGAAGAGCAGCGCTGCCCGGCCCATTTCTTCGTGGCCGGCTGTCCGGCGGCCGGCACGATCAGCAGCGGTACGCGGGTAGATCGCTCCCAGCCGGTCCATTTCCCCCAATGCTGTTTTTCGCCGAGATGCCAGCCGTGGTCGCTCCAGAGAACGACCACGGTGTTCCCGGCGTGGGGTCCTTTTTCGAGCGCCTCGAGGAGCCGGCCGATCTGGGCGTCAACAAAGGTGACACAGGCGAGGTAGGCGCGCACCGCCGCCTTCCATTGGCTGTGCTTCAGCACGGTGGCGTGCGCTCCCGCAGTCACTGCCTCAAGCGCTGTTTTTCTACCGGCCGCTTCCAGGTCGTCGAGATCTCCCCTTGATTCCGGGGGTAGCGAGATGGATTCCTCCGGGTAGCCTTCGAAATATTTGCGGGGGGCGAAGAGCGGTATGTGGGGGCGGTAGTAGCCGACCGCCAGGAAGAAGGGCTTTTCCTTTTTCTTCCGCAGTCGCTCACAGGCCCAGGCGGTTATTTTCCCATCGCCCATCTCATCGTCGCCGACATCGAAGGGCCCCCAGTCAAACGACTCGCCCTTGGGGTCATCCGGGGCGCGGTCGCTCGGCATGCGGTTGAGGGGCAGGATGATGGTTTTGCCGCCGGCCTTGATCTCGTGACGCGGCTCAGTTCCCTTGCTCGGCAGTTCCTTCTTCGTATAGGTCACCTGCTTCTTGCTGAGCGGGCTCCAGCGTTGCTCGGTCGAGAAGAACTTCTCAAACAGCCCTGGGCTGCTCTTGTGCAGGAGTTTGCCTGTTCCGAATGTCGAGTACCCGTTCTTCGCGAAGTATTGCGGCAGGTAGACCAGCCCTGGTCTCTTTTTCTGGATGTTCTGTCCGTTATTGTAGATCCCGGTGGTGGTCGGCAGGAGGCCGCTGAAGATCGAGGCGCGCGATGGGCCGCAAATCGGCGCGGCGCAATGGGCGTTGGTGAAGACAGTACCGCGGGCGGCGAGCCGGTCCATGTTCGGGGTCCTGACCTGCGGATGGCCGCCGAGAAAACCCACCCAGTCGTTCAGATCATCGATGGCGATAAAGAGGACGTTCGGTGGGCGGGTTCCGTCCCTTGCCGCGGCCGACCCGCCGGCCCCGATTGCCGGCAGCGCAATGAAAAGCAGGTAGGGGATAATATGAACCCTGGTCATTTATTTTCTCCCGGAGGTCCGATGAATGTGCAGGGAGACAGTTTCCGGACACCTGCCTCCATTCTCCAGTTAATAACACAGAGTGTTTCAGCAAGTGTTCAAATTAACGGCCTGGGGATTTATACTTTGACTATGGGCCTGCTGGATTTTCAGACGGACGATCTTTCGAAACCTCTGTCTGGTGCCGGGGTTTAAGTTCCCGTTAATCTCGGCGCTGCCGTACCTTGCCGCTCTAAGGAGGCCGGATTTTTCCCCGGACGGATTTATGATCACCAGTTCTTCAGTTAGTAATCTTTTCCCCCGTGGCCCGGTCGTGTCGGGGCTGTTGGCCTTCGCGTTACTGTGTCCGGTCGGACTGCATGCGCAGGTCAGCTTTATCAGGGGAGATGCCAATGTCGATGCTTCCGTCGATCTCAGCGATGGCGTCCTGATCCTGCAGTACCTCTTCCAGGGTGGCCGGCAGCTTGACTGTCTCGACTCAGGCGATGCAGATGACAGCGGCGAACTCGACCTGAGCGACGCGGTCTACGATTTCAACTACCTGTTTCTTGGCGGGAGGCCGCCACCGGCTCCCTTTCCTGCATGCGGCGAGGATTCCACCGCCGATGGCCTCGGGTGCGAGAGCTACGAGCTATGCGATGACAAGCCACCTCCTGCAGGTGGAGGCAGGAATATCATGGTCATTATTTCTGACGACCTGGGGGCGGATTCCGCCGCCTGCTATGGAGATGCGGGAGCCTTCGCCTCCACCCCGAATATCGAGTCGCTGTGCCAGCGCGGCGTAGTTTTTCGCAATACGTGGGCAAATCCGCTCTGTTCTCCCACGCGAGCCTCGATGCTGACCGGGCGCTATGGATTCAGGACCGGCGTCGGCCACCTGGCAAACAACAACGGTGGGGGGCTCCCGAATTCGGAATTTACGATCCCCGAGGCTCTCGATGCCAACGGCGACCTGGGTTATTCCCATGCCTGTATCGGGAAATGGCACCTCAGCGACCGCACCAATGGCGGCATGAATCATCCCAACCTGGCCGGTTTTTCGCATTTTTCGGGCGGCTTGCGGGGGGGAGTCCAGGACTA
>Ga0206680_10000445_pt1 | contig 14822 bp, 12 predicted proteins | sample M115012015metaG_FD_160124 | JGI IMG/M metagenome (GOLD analysis project Ga0206680, IMG submission 160124) | Ammonia-oxidizing marine archaeal communities from Monterey Bay, California, United States - M1 150m 12015 | ecosystem: Environmental > Aquatic > Marine > Intertidal zone | place: USA...
GTCACTGCAAAAAGTAACATGGCAATTACCCCAATTGAAAACATAGGCCAATAGGGTTTCCCATAGACCAGTAATCTCAAATAAATTTTATAGCCATCTTTCATATCAATTAGTCAGCCATTATACGATAGGGCATTGGACTCCGACGAATTGGATTGTGTTGATTTTGTGAAGTTTGACAAGACATTAGCTAAGACTTATTTGATATTTCAATAAGTTTTCCATATTTTAATTCAAACACTCTGTCCATTGTTTCTGCTAATTGATGATTGTGGGTAACCATGACAAGACTTGAGTTAAGAGAGCGATTTAAATTGATAAATCTTTCGAAGACTTTTTCAGCTGTATCCGGATCTAGATTTCCTGTGGGCTCATCAGCTAATATAATATTTGGTGAAGCCACTAAAGCCCTTGCCACTGCAACTCTCTGGCACTCTCCACCCGAAAGTTCATGAGGCTTATGGTGCTCCCTCCCCTCTAGGCCAACAGAAGATAAGAGTTTGTGAGCTATAGATTTTGCATCCTTAATCTTTTCATTTCTTACCAATAAAGGCATCATCGTATTTTCTAAAGCCGAAAATTCATTAATTAGATGATGAAACTGATAAACAAAACCAAAAAATTGGTTTCTGAGTCTACTTCTTGATTTATCTGTTAAATCTATTTGGTTCTCTCCTTTGACAAATAAATCGCCTTTTGTCGGTCTATCTAAAAGACCAATAATTTGTAACAAAGTTGTCTTACCGCTCCCTGATGGGCCTATTATTGCAATTAACTCTCCTTGATCTATAGTTAAATCTACCCCATTAAGAACTTCAACAACATTTGTTCCTTTTTTAAATTCTTTTCGAACGTTGTTTAATTTAATAATATTTTCCATAACTATCTATACAGCTTTAATAATTCAGAAGGATCAATCTTAGAAGCATTATAAGAAGGAATAAATGCTGAAAGCATAGACAAAATTATTGCAATGGAGCATATGATTAACACTTCTGACCAGTCAATCTGAGTAGGTAATTCATTCAAAAAATAAATCTCAGGTTGATATAAAGTGATATTCAATATTTCCTCAATAAAATTAACCACTGCACTTAAGTTGATAGTGATAAAGAAACCGATAATGATACCCATAACAGATCCAATAGATCCTAAAAAAAATCCAATGGCCAAAAAAATCTTATGCATCGAGTATTGTTGTACTCCAAGAGACCTAAGAACAGCAATATTAGAGCGTTTTTGCCTAACTAACATCGTCAGTGAGGAGATGATATTAAAACAAGCAATAGCTAAGATTAGTATCAATACAATAAAAATAATCCTTTTGGTTAATTCTAATGACCTAAAAAAACTTGGATTTTCTCTGGTCCAATCACTTATCAAAAACCCTCCGCCTGATTCTATAGCAATTTGTCTTGTATAAATTGAGGCTTTATCTGGATCATAGTATTCGACATCTGTGCCTGAAAAATCATCTCCCATTTGAAAAAATAATTGAGTGTCTTTCAATGTTGTAAAAACTAGGTGTTGATCAAATTCAAAAACGCCTGACTCAAAGATTCCTGAGACCTTAAATTGTTTTACTCGTGGAATATGCCCCAATGGAATGCCCAAGTTATCCTGTGTCATAAACGTTATTTTGTCTCCAAGTTTTATCTTTAGTTGTTCTGACAAGCCTTTGCCTATAATGACATTAAACGATTTGTTATATAAATCGAACACTTCACCTTCAATCATCAGCTGTGACAATTTATTTTTAATGGGTGACGCTTCTTTAGGATAAGCTTTTATCTGTATTGCATTAAAATTTGTATCGGTAATTGCTATTGCTTCTCCATTCACAAAAACTGAATGAGACTCTACAAATTGTTTTTTTTCAAGAATTGCATTTAAAAGGTCTATGTTTGTCTTGTTGTTAATGTTTTTAATAGTTGCATGAGGGATTAAATTTAACATTTTTTCCTGAATTTCAATCTGAAAACCATTCATAACTGACATTACTGTAATGATCACAGCCACTGCTAAACTGATACCAAGAAGACTTAATAAAGAGATAATGGAATAAGCCATATCGCCCTGCTTTCTTTTAAGAAATGATTTTATTATTTGCCATTCAAAATATTTATACATTTTATCTCTAATTTCTATAAAACCTTATGATTGAAACTGGGTCTTGTTTAGAAGCTTTTATTGAAGGTAAATAACAAGCTATAAAACTAATCAATAATGCCGAGATTGAAATAATTGCGACGTCTTCCGTCCTGATCAGATAAGGCATAGATGAGATGTAGTAGAGTCCTTCAGGAAAGAAATCAAAACCAAAAATAACACTGATAAATCCCTCAATTGTTTGTAAATTATTTAAACCAATAAAAGCTAAAACAATGCCTAATACGATGCCTACTGTGGCGTTCATCATTCCTTGTAAAAAAAATATTTGGGAAATATCACGTCTTGTAAAGCCAAGGGTTCTGAGTATGGCAATATCTTTTTCTTTATCATCTACTGTCATTGAGACCATCACCATAATATTAAACATGGCGATGAGTACAACTAAAAAGATTAATACACTCATAATTGTCTTTTCAATCATAATAGCCTTGAAAAGTGGTTGATTATTGCTTGACCAATCACTAACAATTATCTGGTTATTATCAATTGCAGATTCAATTTTTTGAATATATTTAGTGGTCTGATAAGGATTATCTACTCTAATCGACCAACTATTTAATGCAGCAATTGACCGCATTGACATTCTTAATTCATTCATCGGTAACAAGGCTAAAGTTGAATCATATTTACTGAGTCCAAATTCAACAATATCAATCACCTGATAAGATTTAGAATTAGCCACTGTAACTGAAGTAAACTCTTTAAAATTAGGGATTCTAATTATGATCTGGTTGCCAATATTAACGCCCATACGATAAGCTAAGCTCTTACCAATGATGATCTGATTTGGCTTTAATTCAGAGATATTAAGCTGATCATAAAACTCTGCATTTAGTGCAACACTATTAGCTAAATCTAAGCCTTTTAAATTCACACCTGAAGTTAACCCATTAAATTCCATAATCCCTTTAGACTCAAGTGAAGGAAAAATTATTTTCTTTCCTTGTATAAAACTAAGATCCACATCATTCAAAGGATTATAGTCTAAAGGTTTCGTGCTTTTAATTGTTATATGAGGTTCAACCTTCAATATTCTCTTATGGATTTCTGATTCAAAACCATTCATAACAGAGAGCACAATAAGAATAGATGCAATCCCTATTGCAATGGCTATTGACGACACAATACTTACAATTGAAATAAATTGACCTTTATCTTTTGTAAGTAAAAACCGTCGAGCTATAAAAAATTTATTCTGCACTGTGTAAATTAACAATTAGTGGATTAGAAACATCATAAATACTTTAAACAGAAACACGAAGAAAAAATAATTAAATATGGAATAATACATGTCCTAAATTATCAAAATGATGAACAAACAATCACAATATAAGCTTATTAATTCTCAGAATTGGGATACAAAAAATAGTTCTATAAAGTTTGGTCAACTTTACGGTTCATCCATTGGTTTAGCTTTAGCAGAAGATAAGATGCAAACCGATGTGCCTTCTTTGGTTATATGCCCAAACAGTGAAAGTGCACAGGTGATTGCAGAAGAAATTAACTACTATAATCAAACTGATCAGGTAGTTGAAGTCTTTCCAGATTTAGAAATCTTACCTTATGATTTGAGCTCTCCAAGGCGAAATGTAATTTCTAAACGATCAGAAATCTTACATAAGTTAATTAAAAAAGAAGTTAATTTTCTGGTTGTGAATGCCTCAAACCTTTTGTGGAAATTACCTCCAAGAGATTTTTTTAATTCTGTAAGCCAACAAATTGAAGTTGGGCAATCATTTTCTATCAATGAGATAAAAGAAATATTAAAGCGCAGTGGTTTTGATCGTGTTGCAGTGGTCCATGATCCTGGTCAATACGCTGTCAGAGGCTCTATAGTTGATCTTTACTCACCTTCTGAAATCCATCCTATACGCATTGATCTTGGTGACGATCATATAGACTCTATTCGATTGTTTGATAATGCTTCACAACTCACAATAAAACACATCTCAAAGACTTGGATTATTCCAGCGAGTCAATTTCCTCGAGATTCAAAAGCTATTGATTTTTTTAAGGCTAATATGAGAAATCACTTTGAAGGAAATCAAATGGAATGGCCTCTTTATAATTATATTTATGATGACCCTGAGAACCATGGTGTTTATAGTTACCTGCCTTTATTCTATAACACCATGTCTTCTATTCTAGAGTTCATTGATCCTTCAACTAGAATTTTTTTAATTGATGATTTTTCTTCATCCTTATTGAGTTTTGAGAAATTAATTAATCAAAGATTTAATGATTATCAACTGGATTCACAACCGATAATGCATCCTAATGAATTGTTCTTTAATGCTAAAAGAGTATTAAATGATATAAATCAGAAAAATCCTTTTACTATTCAATCAGAAAAATTCACCCAGACTAATAAGCAACGAGTTATTAATTTTGGTACTCAACCGCTGCTTTTAGAAACCTCAGATATTTCCTTAATAATTGACAAGATCCTTCAATTAATTGAAAAGGAATCTATTAGTAAGGTTTTAATTTCTGCACCGACAAAAAAGAAACAAAGTTTAATAAAGAATTATTTTCAATCCACTTCTGTGTCTATTGGTATGACAGAAAACTGGGTAAATTTTCTAAATCAAAAAGACGGCATTTACTTGACTGAAAAAATTCTAGGCAAAGGTTTTTTAATAAAAAATCAAGGTTTAGCTGTAATTGGTGAAATTGACTTATTTGGTCAACAAACAAAAAGAATCAATAAAAGATATCGTAAACAAGATCCTGAAACAATTATTGAAAATCTAAAAGATTTACAACAAGGAGCACTCGTAGTTCATCGAGATTATGGTATTGGAAAATATGATGGACTAAAAAAACTAACGATTGATGATATTGAATCAGAATTTTTATGTATTAATTACGCTAAGGGCGATCTGCTTCAACTGCCAATAACGCAAATGGAAAAAGTCTCTAGATACATAGGTGATAGCAGTGATGAGAGCCTTTTAAGTAATCTTGGAAATGATCAATGGAGAAAAATATGTAAAAAGGCAAAAACTAAAGCTCAAGATATGGCTGCAGAACTCTTAGAATTGTATGCTAATAGAAAATTAACTCCTGGTAAGAGTCAACCTATTAATCAACAAGATTATGATGCTTTTTGTTCAGGTTTCCAGTTTATTTTAACCAAAGATCAAGCAAAAGTAATTGATCAGGTATTAGATGATATGGGCTCTTCTAGCAAGATGGATAGATTAGTTTGTGGTGATGTTGGGTTTGGGAAAACTGAGGTGGCTTTAAGAGCAACGTTTAGTGCAGTTATGAATGGTAATCAAGTTGTTTTAATGGTTCCTACAACGCTTTTAGCACAACAACATTATGAAACCTTTCAAGAAAGATTTACTGAATGGCCTATTAACATTGAACTATTATCACGTACACAGAGCCTTAAAAAAAGAGAGACAATTATTAATGATTTAAGATTAGGACAAACAGACATTGTCATTGGTACTCATGCAGTTCTTTCAGAAAAAATATCCTATCCAACATTAGGTCTTATTATTGTTGATGAAGAACACCGATTTGGAGTTAGGGACAAAGAAAAATTAAAGAAGATAAGATACGGCGTTGATTATCTAGCCATGACCGCTACCCCTATACCGAGAACTCTAAATATGGCTATTGGTGAACTCAAAGATATTTCAATGATTGCAACTCCACCAGAAAGTCGATTACCAATCAAAACCTATATCAGTCGTTGGGAAAAAAACCTTATTAAAGAAGCCTTTCAACGAGAAATTAACAGAGGTGGGCAGATTCTGTTCGTACACAACAAAATCAATGATATTGAAAACATTTCTGAACAACTTAGAAATATTTTTCCAGACCTTTCAATAGAGATAGCACATGGTCAAATGAGAGAGAGAAAACTTGAACAAATCATGATGAGATTCTATAACAACGAATTCAGTGTATTGTTAGCAACAACAATTATTGAAAGTGGATTAGACATACCAAATGCAAACACCATTATCATTAATAATGCCAATCGTTTTGGTTTAGCACAACTCCATCAACTGCGAGGCAGGGTGGGCAGATCTGAACGTCAATCTTATGCTTATTTATTAACACCACCAAAAAATCAAATATCAGAGGATGGACTTAAGAGACTTGAAGCAATTGAAGCTATTGAAGATTTGGGAGTCGGATTTATTTTAGCCATGCATGATTTAGAAATTAGAGGGGCAGGTGAAATTCTAGGAGATGAACAAAGTGGACAAATCCAGAAAATAGGATTCACCCTTTATAAAGATTTACTCTCAGAAGCTGTTAGTTCATTAAAAGATTATGGAACCCCTGATGAATCATTTTTTACAACTGATATCAATTTAAACATTCCAACTCTCATCCCTGAAGACTACATGCCTGACGTTCATTTAAGATTGATATTCTATAAACGAATATCATCAACTGATAGCGATAGTCAAATCAAAGAAATAAAACATGAACTAATGGATCGTTTTGGTACTGTGCCCGAATTCACTTCTAATCTTCTTGAGGTTACTAAACTCAAAAATAAGGCAAACTCAATTGGTATAAAACGCATTAAGCTAAACAACCAATATGGAAGAATTTACTTTCATTCATCAACCACAATAGAAAGTGATCTACTGATTCAATTAATTAAAGAGAATCATGACAAATTTCGTTTATACCCAGACCAATCCCTTGGTTTCAAAGGTGATTTTCTAGTCAGTATCGAGAAAATTAAAGAAATTAAAGAATTGCTGAACTATTTAACAAGTGGTCAAGCTCCGCAATCAACTCATTAATAGATAATGGTGTTTCCTCGTGTTTCATCAATGGTTTCATTAACTCTATTTGGTTACTTGGATTGAAATCTGTTTTTATAGCGATTGAATCAAGTTCTGCTTCAAGGTTTTCTTTGGAATGACACCAAAGGACATAGTCACAACCAGCATCAAGAGCAATATTCACTTTGTCTCTCATAAATCCAATGTCCTTTGTTGCCCCCATAGAAAGATCATCTGAAATTACAAGACCTTGGAAATTTAATTGATCTCGAAGAATATCTTTTAGCCATTTCTGAGAAAAAGTCACTATAGAAGAGTCAACCATAGGGAACAATATGTGTGCTGTCATAATTGCTGATAAGCCTTCTTTAAATAAGCTTTGAAAAGGACTGAGATCATTATCTAAATCATCAAATGAACGTTGATCAATCGGCTTATCAACATGAGAATCAATGCTCACCTTCCCATGACCTGGAAAATGTTTTGCAACAGCTTTCATACCAACATGTTCCAAACCCTTTAGATAAGCAGTAGATAAGTCAATCACTGTTTGTGAAGAAGAATGGAAAGCTCGATCACCAATCACTGAAGATAACTCATAGTCAAGATCAACCACAGGGGTAAAACTAAAATCAATATTCACCTCTAACAGCTCAAGAGCCATAATTTGTGAAGCAAGATAAGAAGCTTTCAATCCATCTTCAGCTGAAGAATCATAAATTTTACCCAGTTGTTTAAAAGAAGGAAGTGAATAGAATTCCTTTTGAAACCTCTGAATACGCCCTCCTTCTTGGTCCACACAAACAATTAATTCTGGTGACTTTATTGCTTTTATTGATTGCACAAGATCTTTAAGTTGATTACGATTTTCGTAATTGTTAGCAAACAGTATCACTCCACCAATTGAATCATGTGACAATATAGTTTTCTCTTTGTGTGAGAGTTTCTTATCGTTAATTGAAACGATTATTGGACCAAGGCGAGTCATCAGGCTATTCAATGACTACTGGGGTGCCTATATCGACTAAATCAAAGACTTCTTCAATGTCATTATTAGACATATTAATACAACCTTTTGACCCAGGAATTCCAAGAATTAACTCATCAGGAACACCATGGATGTAAATGTATCTTTGCATACTATCGACATTGCCTAATCTATTTTTACCAACCTCAGTTCCACTTAACCAAAGTATTCTTGTCAATATCCAATCTCCTCCATTGAGATCATTAGTATCAGCTGAAAATACTGTTCCTGTTGGTCTTCGTCCTTTGAATATTTGTCCACGTGGCTGTCCTGCGCCTATTTTTGCTCTAATTAAATGTTGACCTCTGGGTGTGCAATAGCTATTTTTCTCCTCACCAGGACCATGTTTTGAAGTAGCAATAATATATTCATGACTTTGTGTCTCTGTTTTCAGATAAAGTCTTTGATTGATAATTGATACAGTAATTCGGGACATAGACTTTATAGAATTTTAATAAAATCAGTATGAGGATTATTTTGTGAAGATAGAAAAGATTTAAGAGTCTCTTTTTTTATTTTTAATTCATCTTCATTGATGACCCCGATTGAGAGATGATGATGAAGATAAATTAAATAAATGGTAATCACATCTGATTCACAAGATCTAAAAATATCGTCAATTTTATCATCTAGGTATAAATCCCAAACTGCATTAGCTGAATCTATCTTCTTGTCAGGCAAGCCTAAGTGTTTAGATACCCTATTTAGCATTCCAGTATTAGAGTTAATATCGCCACTGGATAAAAGTTCTTTTAGATCTGTATTATGGTTCTCATCAAACATTTTTTCGTTAATTGCTATGCGTTCGACAAGGCTCCTAAAGTAAAGAACAGGGAAGTCAAATTGTTTACCATTCCAAGTTATAAAATAGTCAGCATCTTTGATAGAGTCTATAAAGGATTCTAATTTAGTGTAAGTGTATAATTCATTTCGTCCATTATGGTCAACAATACAAGAGATGCTCACAATTTTTTGAAGATCAATGGGCAATAATTCATCTCCTTGTTTTTGTAATTGCTGAAAAAACATGGAACGACCAATATCACTGTCGTTCAATCCCTCAAGGTTCATGTGCTTTTTTCCAAAATCAAGATCAGGAATTGTATCTATGCTATAAACTATAGTTCTCATTTAATTCTTCTCTAAAATAACAAACGCCATAGACCAAGGCTGTTCATCAGTTAAACTAATATGGGATGAGGTGATGCCTTTGGCCATAAATAACTTTTCAAGTTTATTTGATAAAATTAATTCTGGTTGACCAGAAGTTTTATTACTAACTCCAAAATCCTTCCATGTAACCCCTTGAGAAAACCCAGTACCCAAAGCCTTAGTTGCGGCTTCCTTTCCAGCAAATCGATTGGCCAAGAATCGATCCTGATCATTGGTCTGATGAAACAACTCCAATTCAGATGAATTTAAGATTTTTGTCACAAACCGTTTACCGTATTTGTGATGTAGTTTTTTTATACGATCAATATTGACCATATCAACACCAATACCAAATACGCTCATTTTCTGGATTTAATCATTATTGATTTCATCTCGCTCACTGCTTCTGCAATTCCTGAATTGACGGCTCTAGCAATAATTGAATGACCAATATTTAATTCTTTAATTTCACGAATAGCAGCAATTTCACTTGTGTTGTCATAATGAAGCCCATGTCCTGCATTGACTCTTACTCCGATACGGTCAGCATGCACTGCACACTCCTTTATTCGATTCAATTCATAGTCTTGATCTGATGAATTAACACTATCAGCATAAAGACCTGTATGAATTTCAACTGCATCAGCACCAATCATCTGACTGGATTCAATTTGTTTTGGGTCTGGATCAACAAAAATAGAAACTCTTATTCCAGATTTTTTAAGCTTTTCAACACAAGAAGATAAAAAATCTACTCTAGAGAAGACATCAAGTCCGCCTTCAGTAGTCAATTCTTGTCTGTTCTCAGGAACCAAACAGCAATCATAGGGTTTTAACCTACATGCAATATCAATCATTTCATTTGTTGCTGCCATTTCGAGATTTACTCTTGAATCTATCACTGCAATCATTCTTTCTACATCATGATCCTGAATATGTCTTCTGTCCTCTCTAAGATGAATAGTGATACTGTCAGCACCATTTTTTTCTGCTATAAGAGCAATCTTTACCGGGTCTGGATAATTAACCCCTCTCGCCTCTCTTAGAGTAGCTATATGATCTACGTTTACTCCTAATAAAATATTTTTATCTTTTTTCATTATTTAATAGTATTTTTTAACTGATAATATATATTACCAGTAAGTAATGAGGTTAATAAGAAATACTATAATTCTCATTATTATGAAATTAGATTTATGATCGTTCATTCACTCTGAATTGACAGTGAACGGAAGTAGACAATAAAGTCGAAGGAACGCTCTTAACCACTCTAAATGTAGAGTTAGGAGGAAATTGTGGCTAATTCAAAAGAATTTTTAAATTCTGTAAATCAGATGTTTGACAAATCTGCCAAACTACTTTCACTATCAGAAGACTTAGCAACAAAAATAAAGTTAGCAAACTCCACTTATACAGTAAACTTTGGTGTTAAATTAAGAAATAGGCTGCATACTTTTACAGGTTTTAGGTGCGTTCATTCTGAACACAATGAACCAGTCAAAGGAGGTATTAGATACTCATTAGATGCATCACAAAATGAAGTTGAAGCTTTGGCGGCCTTAATGTCATATAAATGTTCACTGATGGATTTACCTTTTGGTGGGTCAAAGGGAGCATTAATTATAGATCCCAATGCATGGAAACGAGACGAATTAGAAAAAATTACTCGGAGATTCACTTATGAGCTTGCTAAAAGAGATCTGATACACCCCTCACAAAACGTACCTGCTCCAGATATGGGGACAGATGAGAATGTTATGGCATGGATTGCTGATGAATACAGACGACTTAATCCAACTGAAATTGACTCACTTGCTTGTGTAACAGGCAAACCGATTTCAAAAGGAGGAGTCCACGGAAGAACTGAGGCAACTGGTAGAGGAGTATATTACGCTGTAAAAGAATTCCTAAGTTACCCAAAAGACTGTAAAAGAATAGGGATTTCTTCTCATATTGAAGATCAACGGATTATAATCCAAGGTTTTGGTAATGTTGGTTATTATGCAGCAAAATTCCTTTCAGAACGTGGTGCAAAAATTATTACTATCATTGAAAAAGATGGTTCAGTGGTCAATGACAAAGGAATTAATGTTGAATCATTGAAAAAATACTTTGATAAAAAAAGAACATTTAATGGTTACGATGGTTTCACAAAAACCAGAAGTAGATTTCTAACTAAAAAATGTGACATATTAATACCGGCTGCAATAGAGAATGTTATCAATAAGAATAATGCGAATAACATTAAATCCAAATTAATTGTAGAAGCTGGTAACGGGCCCATCACTGCTGAAGCAGATAACATTCTTCAAAAAAGAGGTGTTGTTGTTATCCCTGACTTCTATGCTAATTCTGGTGGGGTGATTGTGTCATATTTTGAATGGGTAAAAAACTTATCAAAAATGCGATACGGATTGATGCAAGAAAGAGAAGAAGAAAAAAGACAATCTAATTTAGTGTCTGCCTTAGAGTTAATGACAGATAAGAATTTTCCAAATGATTTGAAAGATGAAGTTATAAAAGGTTCCACTGAAATAGACTTAGTTAGATCAGGACTTGAAGAGAAAATGAGAGAAGGCTATAACAATATTCACGAAAAGTTCCATTCGAACAAGAAAATTAAAGACCTTAGAACTGCTGGTATGGTAATAGCCATAAGAAAAATAGCTGATGCCTATAGTTATCTTGGAATTTGAAGGTAGAATAGCTTCTCTTTAACAAATTTATAGGAATTATAATGACTCACCTATCGAAATTTGCAACCGTTGATCCATTTAATGGGATGAACGAAGAGAACCCTGGAAAGTGTCAGAATCTAGTCAGTGGTCAATGGAGAGATGCAGCTAATTATTTTGATAATGTTCCTGATCCCATTAATGGTGAAAGTTTTATACAGATTCCAAACACACAAAATGTTGATGATTTTATACAAAACCTGGCTAGCTGTCCTAAAAGTGGTTTACACAACCCTTTAAAAAATGTTGAACGCTATGTGATGCTTGGAAATGTTTGTGCTAGGGCTGCTGAAGTTATGAGAGATAAAGAAGTTGAGGATTTCTTTGTTCGTCTAATTCAAAGAGTAATGCCAAAAGCTGATAATCAATGTTTTGGTGAAGTAAAAGTTACCAGGACATTTCTTGAAAACTTTGCAGGTGATGGCGTTCGTTTTCTAGGCAGAGGGTTTTCAAACCCAGGGGATTACGTAGGTCAAGAATCCTCTGGCTATCGATGGCCGTATGGTCCAGTGGTTATTATTGCTCCCTTCAATTTTCCTTTAGAAATTCCAGGTCTGCAATTTCTGGGGGCTTTGTTTATGGGAAATCGACCACTCATTAAATCAGCTACCACCGTTGGTGTTGTCTTTGAACAATTCTTACGCTTACTCATTTATTCAGGCCTGCCAGCAACTGACGCTGATATGCTTCATTGCAGTGGATCAACGATGGGAAATTTGGTTAAAAATTCCAGTAGTAAGATTCGAATGCTTCAATTCACTGGTTCCTCAGAAGTTGCAGAGCAATTAGCTCAAGATATGAATGGTCGAATCAGAGTTGAAGATGCTGGGTTTGATTGGAAAGTGATTGGCCCAGATTACAGCTCAGAGTGGGAAGATTACGTTGCATGGCAATGCGATGAAGACGCTTACAATGCGTCGGGTCAAAAATGCTCAGCTCAAAGTATTCTCTTTGTTCATGAGAATTGGACAGATCATCTAATGCCAAAATTAAAAACACTTGCAGAACGAAGACAACTGGATAATCTAAGTATAGGGCCTGTGCTTACTTGGAATAATAAAGACATGATGAATCATATAAATGGCTTACTTAAAATACCAGGTGCAAAGGTTCTTTTTGGCAATGAAACACTTGAATCACATAATATACCGAGCGTCTATGGGTCACTTAAACCGACGGCAGTAGAGGTTCCAGTTGAGCAGTTAATGACTGAGCATTTTGACCTTATTACCTCTGAGGTATTTGGACCTGTTCAAGTGGTTGTTAATTATAAGCATGATCAATTACCTATTATTCTCGAGACGTTAGAAAAGATTCCACTGCATTTAACTGCAGCGGTGGTCAGCAATGATCCCCTCTTCCTACAACAAGTATTAGGACTTACTGTCAATGGAACAACCTATGCAGGAATAAGAGCTAGAACAACCGGAGCTCCTCAAAATCACTGGTTTGGACCTGCAGGTGACCCCAGATCAGCTGGCATTGGCACACCAGAAGCAATCATCAATACTTGGAGTGGACATAGAGAAATCATAAAAGACATTGGCCCCATTGATACTGATTGGAGTATTCCTGAGTTAAGCTGATGAAAAGTTCCAAGCAACGGAATTTTATTAATAAAGAATCCATCTTTGGACCCGACAACTATAAACCCTTGCCAGTAGTTTTATCAAGAGCAAAAGGAGTTTGGGTCTGGGACGTCGATGGTAAAAAATATTTGGACATGATGTCAGCATATTCTGCTGTTAGCCATGGTCATTCTCATCCGGAGCTACTAAAAGTACTTCATAAACAATCAAGTCAGTTAGCACTCACCTCTAGAGCATTTTATACCGACACCCTTGGCCCCTACCTAGAGACACTTACTTCACTCAGTAATTTTGATATGGCATTACCAATGAACTCAGGTGCAGAAGCTGTTGAAACAGCAATCAAAGCGGCTAGACGATGGGCATATCTCTCCAAGAAAATTGAATCAAACAAAGCTGAAATTATTGTTGCTGATGGTAATTTCCATGGCAGGACCACCACGATCATCAGCTTTTCTAGTGATGCCAACTCAAAAAATGACTTCGGACCGCACACACCTGGATTTGTGTCCGTCGAATTTGGTTCAGCTAAAGCTATCGAACAAGCCATCAATGAGAACACAGCAGCTGTTTTGATCGAGCCAATCCAAGGTGAAGGTGGAATTATAGTCCCCCCTGAAAATTTCCTTCCTGAGGTGAGGGAAATATGCACAAAAAACAATGTCCTGATGATTCTCGATGAAGTTCAATCCGGTTTAGGAAGGACGGGTAAACTGTTTGCCTTCCAGCATTCTAATATTCAACCTGATGGCCTGATCCTAGGAAAGGCGTTAGGCGGTGGATTTATGCCAGTATCTTGTTTCCTAGCATCCAAAGAAGTCATGCAATGGCTAACACCCGGGTCTCATGGTTCAACATTTGGTGGTAACCCTCTTGCTGCAGCAATAGGAAAAAAATCCCTAGAGTTACTTGAGGAAGAGAACTTAATTGAAAACAGCCGGGTGCTGGGAGATTTTTTCAAAGATGCCCTAATCAACATCAAAAGTAATGTGATTAAAGAAGTCAGGGGTAAAGGCCTTTGGATTGGCATGGTCATTGACCCAAACTATGTTTCTGGTAAAGATTTGTCTAAATTACTCCTCAAAGAAGGCATTTTATGTAAGGAAACCCATGAGACTGTCATCCGATTCGCTCCTCCACTGGTGATTACTAAAGAGGAAATTGAGTGGGCACTAGAGATCATAACCGCCGCACTCACCCAGATTGAAAACAAGGCTAATATCTAAAAATGAATCGTCAATCCACTAACCATGTGCTGCTCATCAGACCTGTTGAATTTTATTGCAACCCACAAACCATAGGAACAAATCATTATCAGTGTGTAGATGATGATAAATCTCATTCTGAGATCTTGGAAGACGCCCTTATAGAATTTGATAATTTT
>Ga0206680_10000446_pt1 | contig 14774 bp, 10 predicted proteins | sample M115012015metaG_FD_160124 | JGI IMG/M metagenome (GOLD analysis project Ga0206680, IMG submission 160124) | Ammonia-oxidizing marine archaeal communities from Monterey Bay, California, United States - M1 150m 12015 | ecosystem: Environmental > Aquatic > Marine > Intertidal zone | place: USA...
GTCGAATGAGTGACGAGTGGAAAAAGCCAATCGTGGTATTCGCTGACTGCGACCCGTGGTCGTTCAGAATCTTTGCTAGTATCGCATACGGGGCCATCAAGACTGCTCACATCTCAGAATACCTAGCGAGCAAGGGGGCGATATATCTCGGGATTACTGCAGACGATATTCTCGCTTATGATCTACCTAGCGATGACCTCTCTAAACAAGACCTGGGCGCTCTACAGGCCGAATTGTCCGATCCTAGATTCTCTACAGGGTGGTGGCAACAGCAGATTGAGTTGATGCAGGAGCTCGGGAAGAAGGCCGAGCAGCAGTCCCTAGCCAAGTATGGACTGGATTTCGTAACAGATACCTATCTCCCTGAGAAGTTAGCTCACCCGGATGTCGGTCTCGCCTACTGATTGAGAAGTCTGATAGCACGGAACCATCACCTCGGGTCGTGACAGATGTTACGCTCTGGGCCAAGAGGCTTTCAGGAGCCTCATTCCTGCTGCTGCTGATTGGTGTGGTGTCCTACTACAATGCCGCGCCAGTTATTCTTGACGAGTACGACCCGTCCCGGCACCACCTTCTCGAGTTGGAGCCGGGAGAGGAGGGAGAAGTCACTTTAGAGCAATCAGGAGAATATGTCGCCCTGCGCATCATGAAGGGGGATTCGCAGGCTGCTGAACTACGACTAATCGATGCAACAGGATCTGGAGAAAGTGGTTCGGCACCCATGACCCTAGATTTCGTGAGGGGAGGAGAGGATGGGACTTTGTATGTCCCTGTGAGGGTCTTCAGATCATCTCAGGCTGGTGATTACGCCCTGCACAACGATGGAAACACCACCCTGTGGTTCGTGGATGACATATCTGCACAGAACGCGGCGATCGAGAGTGGTTGGATCAAGATGTCGCTCTTCGGGTGCTGCCTCGGAATACCACTGGGCGTCGTCGCACTAATACTGGTTCTCGCGGGTCGGGGGCAGCGTAAGAAATCCGGAGGGCCCGTTGTCATGTCCAAAGAGGGCAGGCTGCCGACAACTGACGAGTTGTATAGACAGTACCGTGGCCTCCCGGAAGTAGAGGAGGAGGAACTGATAGCGGATCCCTTCCCTGGACAGGCAAAGGTCAGTGAGGAATCCCAGCAGACCGTTGGCGAACGGGATTGGCAGGGCTGGGACGAAGGCTGATTACTGTCTCTTTCTGATTGCTACCATGATTACCGATAACACAAGAATTGCAGCACCTAGGTAGCCAATCATCTGACCGATTGAATCGACTCTGTCTCTCATATCACGGCCATCTTGACACTGGCCCTCATCAGCACCTATAATTTCTCCAATTGTACCCGTCTCGTCTTCGCATTCATCGGCAATCCTCTGATCAATGGTATCAACTACTATTGAAGCAACAAACGACAAAATCAGCATCAGCAATCCAGCGATGGCTAGTATTGTGACTAGTACAGTCTTCCCGGTTCCCATAACTGTTTCACTAGTTCGATAGATATTATTCTATGCTCAAGTTGGGTTTTTAGAAGGCCTCCACTACCCAACCTCAGGTTGGTAAGTAAATGGTAGGTTTCGACGAGGCGCTCTCGATACTCGAAAACCCCACTCGGCGTCAGATTCTCAGGAAACTGGTCAAGGAACCTCACTACCCTCTGCAACTCTCTGAGTTACTGAATGTAAGTCAGCAAGCGGTGGTCAAGCATCTCAAGGTCTTAGAAGAATCTGGGTTCGTGGATTCCGAACGTGTGCCATCCGAGAAAGGGGGGCCGCCGAAGAAGATGTACAAGGTCAACCAATCCTTCTCCCTGCGTCTCGACCTTGGACCTGATTTGTTCCGCGCAGAACACAGGAAGATACCTGCTGGAGGTCCGATGCGCCTCTCCAACAGATTGCCTCCTGAACTGAATGGAGTGGTCGACAGGCTGGGTACCCGACGCAAGCTCCCGATGGTAGAGGCTATGGGCGTGCTCTCGGAGTTGGACTCCGCTCTCGAGCGCATAGATGAGCATCGTGACGCTGTGATAGCACTCCATCAACAGGTGATGAGGAAGGTCTCTCCAAGCATCTCCGAGCAATCTGAATCCTACGAGGAGAGGCAGTTGGCCCACGCTATCATGAACCAACCCCGCAGACCACTAGATTTGGATGCCTTCTCGCAAGGACTGAGAATCCAGTCAATGGATGCTGAGGAGATGATGGATGCTCTGCGCGAGCGCCTGATGCGCGATTTCGCGGCTAGTCGTGGTCGTCTCGTCGCGGCGCGTGAAGGTACACCATTGCCATGGTGGCTAGCACGCTAATCAGAAGACCATGTCCTCATCATCAAGGTTCGAAATCATACTGGACTTCTCGGCGTAGCGGATCTTTGCCTCCTCTCTGCGTCCCCACATGACTACTGCGACTACCCCTACTAGAGCGAACGTCGCACCGAGAATTATGGTCGGCACTGTGTATTGGGCGATGATCTCGATTCCGACATCGAAAATCCCTAAATTCGAGCCCATCTTTTGAGAGACCGCTTGGATATTGTTGGTCTCATCGGTCTCGACAATTATGTTATCCGGATCCAAGACGACTACGACGTCGTGTCTTCCAGCCTCGACCATATACAGTAGAGCAATTGTTGGGGGATCCTCGTTGGCACAGCCGGAATTAGGGCTGTCACAGGGCATTATCGCCTCGACTATTTGCCGGTAAACGATGTTCTCCTCGTCGCATCCATTCTTCTTGATGTCAGATTTAGTCTGATCTACGCACAGGATGATGTTGACATCAGTAGCGTGGGCGTTGCCCTTGTTGAGGATTTGTACATTGACGGAGAGCATCTCCCCAACCTCCCCTGTGTGGACCGCAGAGAAGACATCGAGGATGAAGAGGTCTGGTGCCCTGAGTCTCAGTTCGACGACTTGTTCGTTGGTGTCGCAGTTGGGCCGGTAGTTATCCGGCAAACCGTCTCCATTCGTGTCGAGAGTGCAGGAGTCATCCCACACCGCAGTCTCATCGTGATCACCGCCTGCTTCCGAGGAGCCGAATTCCGATACGACCTTGATTCCAATCTCTCGATTGTTCAGTGTAGCGGCCGGGTCAATCTGGATGATTACGACAATCTGTAGAGTCGAATAGGCCTCCATCACCGGCATGGTGATTGCATTGGTCTGTGCTGACAGGTAGCAGCCCTCGGCAGGTGGGTCTTCCCCCAGAGTTTGTCCGACACATGGCCGCTCAATCGGATATTCGGTGTCGAAGTCCTCGAGCAATGCGTAACTAATCACCCAATTACCCAGCAGGGGCCCCAACGTAGGGGACGTCTGCCACGAATACCGGTCATCGCTGTCATAGAGGGTGTGGTTGTGGATTGTCGGTTGGTCATTCACATTGCCGTGGTTGGTAATGTTCATGATGAATCGGACAATCCTGCCAGGGGCTGTGGACTTAATTCGACTCTCAACCATCGGGTCGACCTCTATCCGCATGTCATGGAACTCAACAATCTCAATCTGTAGCTCAATGCTATCCCTCAGTCTGGTTCCCTCATAGGACTCCTCGCTTAGCACATGTAGAACTACGGTGTACTGGCCGGCGTGGGTCCTCTCTGGCACGTTGAGAAGGATAGGTACGGTCTGCGACTCGTCACGATCCAACTCAGTGAATAGGATCCGGGGAATCTCGATGTCCCAGACGTGCGATGCACCGAATGTGTCAGTAATCGAATGCACTGTTATGTCATATCTGTCAGCACCGTTTCCTTCGTTGGAGACCGTGGTATCCAACTGATACGTCTGTCCTGGATGCATGGATAGAATAGTTTCAGGTACGCTGGCTTCCAAGTCGTATTCTTGAATGACGTTTGTCAGAAGGACCACGGAGTCTCTGACACGCTGGGCTCCCTCCAGATGGGCCTTGACGGTGACAGAGTCACCTAGACCGGCAGTAGCGTTGTATGGTGCGCACATGATGGCAGTGACGGTGTATGGGGTGTCGATAATCGACCAGTAGCGCGGAGCGTTGTCTGAGATTCCGTTCCCTCCGGGGGCTTCAGAGAAATCCAAATCCACCGTCCAGTGGTCGAACCTCCATGTCTGCTCGGATATCTCAGGAGGTCTTTCCTCAGGGCCTCCTGGAGTCGTGAATATCAGATGGCCTGGTGTGAAGTGCTTGGTAACCTCGATATCGAACTCAGAACATTCGCCGGGCAAGACGTACTGCGTCGTGTCTCCGAGATTGAAGACGATGTTGCCCGTGCTCTTGATCGAGACATTTATCCAGAGTTCAAGAACATCGAAGGTACCTTGATCGATAGAGAGCACTGGCTCACCGGTGGACCAACCTTTCAGGTAGATTACAAAGGTCCCAGGATCCTGTGAGGTCGGGACGCTGACCTGCAGGTTTCTAGTCACCGACTGGCCGGGGTCCAATGATAGCGACGTTGGGAATGTGAGACCCCATCCGAAAGGCAGGGCCCATTCGACCTGTCCCTCTAAAGTAGATGGGTCGTAAAACGCGAACGTATCGTATACGTTCCCCGTATTGGTAACCGTTATCGAGAAGAACGCCGATTCACCCTGTTCAACATCTACCTGGAAATGACTGGTGTCCAAGTTAATCCCGTGGACGACATCCATCAGCGTCAGAGTAATCCTGTCATCCCTGATAGCCGGGTCCTTGTAGGATATTGCAGTCACAGTAATCGAGGCCAATTCGTCTGAATGAGCCTGATATATCGAAGGGGCGCGGACGCGCATATACATCGAAACCACATCCCCGCCGCGCAGGAATACCGGTGTCGAGTCGAATATTGGTGTGTGATTAGTGGTGAAGAACAGTGTGGCCGTCCAATTGTTGGGAACGCCTTCCATAGTCACGGTGAAGGTGTCGGCCACAAGTTCAGCGGGCCCGGGTGTGGGGTTCGAGATTGTCATATTGTAGGTGGTCTGCTCGCCGGGCTCAATGGTGTGGTAGTAGGTCTCAGTCTCTGTGAGTGCGACTTCGACTAGCCCAGTCAGGACGTGGACGTAGCACAGCGTGTAGGATCCGCCATTACTGATGTCGTTACACTTGTTAGTGTCGGACCAAGCGATATGGGCCCCGCTTCCAAGGTCATTGGCAAATGCCGGTGGCTGACCCAAATCGGGGACCGCTGGTGAGTTCGGACCAAGCTTATCGGACTGCCACTCGGTGATGGGGATGACTTCCCACGAGTCGATGACTCCTACAGCGAGTGAATTGAGAGGAAAGCCCTCGGGATAGTCATCGTTGGTGTGATTCAGTCTAGTGTAGACGACGGTCTCGCCTTGGGTTCCGTTGGAGTTCTCCAACCATGTCAGGTGCACGTTATCGAATGAGTCGGTGAGGATGGCTGGCATGTGCGAATTGGCGCCGAAGGGCCGATCGGTTGGAATTCCTTCGATACCTTCGACTTCTGAGACAGCTGAGTCAACAATCTGCTTGATTCCGTAAGTAGGTAACCCGTCAGGAGCTCCGTCCCATTCACCTGCTCCTCTGAGTCGTAGTCTGGTGTAGTAGATCTCGTAGTTGACATCGATGTCGAATCCATAGGCGCGACCATCCATCCAAGCTAGATGGGTGTTACCGGAGGTGTCAACGGAGATTGCGGGATGTAGGCTGTATGCGTCGTTGAGTGTGATTCTGGTGTCGTTGACCACGACGAGGTTGCCGTATCCTAGGCCATCGATAGAGGGCCCGAGATCCTCGATGTACCTGTCGGCCGTGTTATCGACAAAGGTACCTGAGTCTCCCTTCTGCCAAGTCGGAGGTGGATTCTCCAGCAGCGATAGGGGATCGAGTATGGTCATGTATATCTCACGCGAATTATTTGTGGATAGGTAGACCATGGCCTCAACCATTAGCTGTAATTCGGCTGAATTGGTGGCTGAAGTCGGGAAACTGTACATCTGGCCCTCGGCGTTGGTCAGGCGGGTGTTTGAACCAGGACAGGTTCTTGTGTTCATACTAACAAAGCCATTTGGACACTGGGCGAGGTCCATCATATGTGATCCGACGCTAGTGGAACCGGAGCCAAAGCCGGCTGCAAGCAGAGGCACCGGGATAATTCCGGCAATGACGCAAGCGTCGTGAGCCTCATTGATGCTCTGTGTGTCATCAGACTGCTGGGCGGGGTCCCCTCCATAGGGACCCTCATCCGAGATAGGAATGACAATCTTGGTCGCGTTAGGGTTCCAGTGGTGGTCCAATTGAGTAGGTGGATTGCCGGGGACGCTGCCGCTTGCGTCTCGCCAAGACAGGCAGGCCCAAGTAGAACCCGGGCCCCAAAATTCACTGTAGTATCCTCCATCTTGTGGCAAGTTGACTGCGCCGTTGTTGTAAATAACCTCGGTGAGCTCTCTGATACCACCTGAGTCATCTCCTGGAGACAGGCCTAGAGGAGTTCCCCTTGGACCTTGGCTGCCCGACCCACCGGTCTGGTATGCAGCGGCGCAATTGCCGCTGGTAGCCGCACTCGGCCAGTTGCCGCTGAGGGCATACAGGGTCTCGTAGACCGTCATGTTGGCTCGCAAGAGCATTGGCTTTAGTCCCTCGAAGAAGCCACCGCTGGCGAAGTAACCGCCATAGAAGACCACACACATGTCGGCCCACTCGGTGTTCATTGAGCCGGAGGTGTCTATCGGAGCGACCATCTCGACTTTGCCTCCGCGGGTGTCATCCCAAACAATCTGAACGAAGTCATCGGCATCGACAGCGACATCTGGATGTCCCTTATGGCCGATGATTGGAGTGAGTAGGGTCTCGCCCACGGCGACTATAGCCTCACGGGACTGCAGGTCGGGTTCAATCATAGAGTAGTAAATCTGAGGCTGTTGGTAGAACTTGTCAAGCGGCTCAAACGAGTCTTCCCAGACGATGTGTGCGTTGTTCTCAGAATCGGTGTCTATGGCTGGCCAGTCACGGTTCTGTGTGTGAACTGAGACTTCGAAGTCGTCGATGAGCGAAATCACGCTGTCGATAGCCGAGTCGCCACTCTGATCATCCTGAGATGGGTCAAGCATGGTGTAAAAGATAGTCCACTGAGCGGCTTTATCGGTCCAAGTGATATGCACGTTGTCACTACTGTCAACGCTAATGTCGGGGTGCCAAGCCCGATGTGCACCTGGGTTAGAGATCTGGGTCTCGAGAATCAGTACATCGCCCCTGGGATTGTGCATCTGGTACCACAAGTGCTGGGTGTTGCGGCTCCAGACGAAGTGCACGTTGCCCATCGAGTCGGCATCGGTGGCCACCATCTTATCGTTCGCTGCGCCTCCGTTAACAATCTGAATCGCGTCAGTCAAGACCACTTCACTGGCCTCAGCCTGCGGAAATTCGATTACCGCGAAAGTGCTCATCATCATCAGAAGAACCATTGTTACGCTGTTTCTCATTTTTGCAGTTTCCATTTCCAAACCTCCAGTAGAGCTGTGTATCGTCCTAGTTCGTCTTCCAGCGATACTTAACCTCGACCCTTTGCCGTCACCTGCGCGCGTGAGGGATGCGCGAGTGTGGAGGGTATTTCAAGCCCATTCGGAGGGATCGAAGTCGCGACCAAAGCCACCTGTCTCATCGGTGTCTATCTCACTCACCTCTGAATGCACTTCGGGTTGGTTGCCCCTGCTCTGGGCCTTCTTGGCAATCCAGTCGTCAACCGGCCCGGGTTTTCCTACACCGGGCCCATATGCGAACTTTATTTTGTGAATCAGAGCAAGTTTGGTGAGCCAAAGATGGCGCATTGTGTGCATGAACTCGTTCTGTGTAAGGCCATCGAACCAAATTGGCCGAGAGAGATTGAACGCCTGTAGCGGGCCAGGTACACCATGCTTCTTTTTGCCCACATGAAGTACCCAATCGAGATCTGCCTGAGTGAGGTGAATCCTAGTTTCGTGAAGCCATTTCTCCCAATCTCCAGACTCATTTTCGGAGTACTCCGTCATTTCGCTCTGCTGGCCGTCGTCAACCCGAGTAACTGAGTATATCAGAACCAGATTGCGGTTCTTCGGAATGACGACATTGAACACATGACCCTGTTTCGTGGGTGGATAACGGACATGCAAGTGGAGCATGGCCTGCTGGTCGGCTACGTCTCGGGCTTCGAGACGTTCGCTCTGCAGCCACTCGCGCACCCTTTCGCCGGCCTCGCGGGAGTTCATGGGGGGATTGAAGTGCCCGTCCTATTTGAGAACGCCGAGTCGGGGAATCAGTTGGCCCACAAGTTCCTCTAAGCGACCACCGGTTGCTGAGGAAGCTAGTCTCCTTCTTCTTCGGGAGTCAACGAAATCAGACAACATATCATAACCCCAGAGGAAAACTAAGTTCGACATGTGGATGATAGGGAAGGATACTGTAAGGTAGACTGGGAGTAGGATGGTAGCGCCGCAGAGAGAGTAAATGAACGCGAGGGAGATAAGTGGCCAGAAGAACAGAGGAGAGAAGAGTGCGCCAATCATATGGTGCGTAGTCCTAGAATCGATTCCTTCGTCTGTGTGGTCACCCGCGTACCACCCGACGAATGCCTGCAGGCCGGTCGTCGGGATGGTGATGGGGGCGGCGAGAAGCATGGCCAGAACCCCCAAAGCCCCTCTTTCCAGTCTTGATTCGGTCTTGATTCGCCCCCTCAGATCCAGTGTACGGGCATCTAGGCCCACTGAGTGCAGTATGTCTGCGGCCTCCTTGGCGTCTTCGACAAGAGCATCGTTATCCTCGTTCAGAATGAGCTGTTCTCTGATGTCGCGGGCTGCTAATACCTCCTGCTTCAGCGAGTCAAGAGGAGAGGTGCTTGAATTCGCCCTTAAGTGGCCCAGTAGGTGCCACGCCCTGTATGTCTCCCAATCTGGTGCATTTGGAGTGATGTGGGTCAGACTTTCGTACAATTCGTCGCGGAGGGGAATGACTTGTTCGGCAGGTGGCTCAAGCCACTCACCCCCAGCAAGGATTGAGTGGTGTTGGGTGTCTTCGAGCAGTGGTATGGTGATTGGTTCACCAAACTCTACGAAGACGTCGGTGCGAAACCAGAAGTGACATCTAAAATGTAGACCTACAGGTTGAATCACAGGCTGAGGTAATTCTCTCTCATGCGCGATACTGGCAGCGCTGAGGGCGAACCGGAGAGCACCGGTCCTGAGAGCATGCATCTTGGTGTCTTGGTGTGATTTGCCTTCGGGCATCACAATCGCCGCGTGTCCTGAGGCGATGCAGTTGGCCATGGTCAGCATACTCCTCTTGTTGATTTTCTTTGCGAACTCAGGGTCACTAACTCCCCTCTCCAATTCGGCTCTCCTGATTACTGGCTGCGAGCCGATTCGGCGCGTAATCCAGCCTATCACAGGCATGGTCATGATGTCGTGCCTACCGATGGCGATGATGCGCCTATCCTGTGATTGCATGATTGCCAGTGGGTCGATGAGGCCGTTGATATGCGTGGAAGCATACACCGAGCCGCCCTCTACCTCGGGCGGGCTGTCCATCTCCGAGTGTCTGATGATGTAAGACCAGGCTATGTCAACGGCCCGACGAATGACCTCCCAGAAAGGTCGGTTTCCCGGGTGTTTACCGCTATGATCCCAAGGCAGACTTTCGAGTTTCCTGATATTGATCCTAGTAGCGCTGCTCGATAAACTCGGGAGTTCGTCGGGCGCATTCTCGTAATCAGCCATGGCATACCCACGGGGCTAGTGGTTGAGAACGCACCGGGTCATTACAGATGGCTGCGGATGCGCTCGGCAAGTATTGCTCCCTTCTCGGGATCGAGTTGTGTGGTGGCGAAAGGCCAAGTTAGGCCACTTCCATCATCATGTTTGGGGATGATGTGGAAGTGGACGTGGAAGACTGATTGGAATGCGGCCTCGCCATTGTTTTGCAGGACGTTGAAATCACTGGCCCCTGAAGCCGCAAGGACAGCTCTGGATATTCGTGGAAGGACTCTTCCAACCGCAGAGGATGCCTCTTCCGATAGCCCATCCAGTGTGGCGCTCTGTTCCTTGGGGACAACTAAGGTGTGCCCGACGCTACATGGATTAATGTCAAGGAATGCGAATACGTGCTCGTCCTCGTATACCTTATGGCAGGGAATGTTTCCTTGAATGATGAGTGTGAAAATGCTCGGTTCGCTTTCGAACATACTATCCCTCTGAGCCGATTATCGCCTCAGCCAGAGCGATCATGCCCTCGAGATGAATCGCGGTGACCAATTCGGTGTTCATCACCATTGAAGGGTCTGTGACCTTGATACCCGTCTCTCGCAACTCCGCAAGGCCAGTTGCGGCTGCTTCAAGGGTTTTTTCGTCGCGGCTGCCGTTGAGATTGCCCATGATTGACGACATGGTAGTTGAGACTCGTCCTACTGACTCGCCAACGGTTCCCATCAGGGACGTCACTCTGGCTCGTTCAACCTGAATCGCCTCCTCCACCAGAGAGGAAGAGGCGAACGGGGTATCCAAGACCCAGGCTCCAGCGTGCTCTCCGGCACTGTTTCCACTCACTAGGTCCTCGAGCAACTGGTTCCCGGGCAGCATGCCTGCTCCGTGCATTCCAGTATTGGCTGAGCGCCCGGCTGCATAAAGACCTGTGAACCACATATTACCATCGTCGAAGGTTACTCTGCCGCTCTCATCCACAGGAGCACCTCCGGTAGTCGCAGCGACGCTTGGCATCAAGGGAATGACTTCGGTTGTAATATCCAATCCTGCCCTCTCTCTCACCCTTCTAGTAGTCTGAGTGAACCAGGGAGATGCTGCTGCATCGAGTGAGCGTAGGTCGAGGACGCATCCTTCACCGTTGAGGATTGTTTCGGGTTCGATGTCTTCTCCGCTCTCCTTGCGCAGTCTACCTCCAGCACCCAACAGATCGAGGGGGAGGTGCATGTCAGTGCCGCGGATTGTAAGTGGGTGCCGAGGAGAGTTTGCCATGCCGGACAGACCTACGCCTGCAGAGACGGCAAGGGCGGCCCCGATACCCGCTCCATTCGAAGGAGAGGACCATATTCCTTGGTGTCCTTCTGTGGCCAGAATGACGGCTTTGGATTGGATCGAGGATATCCCTCCAGTCAATAAATCCAACACTACAACACCACGAACCTGCTGATTGTCCATCACCAGAGAAAGGGGGACTAGGTCCGAGCGGCGAGGGATGCCCCTCTTGATGGCCTGCTCCTCGAGAATACGAGTCACCTCTCTGGCTGTGCTGTCCCCACAACCTGTCAGACGAGCCTTGCTGTGGCCCGGTGCCTCTGAGGTGTGAGGTAGACCTCCTTCTCTACGACGCAGAACCAATCCCCATCTCTCAAGCTCAGCAATGACTGAGACTGCCTCACCACAGAATCGGGCTGCTGCGACCTTGTCAGTCGACTCGCCGCCAGCTGTAACCGTATCGTTGCGATGTGCGGTGGAGTCAAGCTCGTCTATTGAGGCAGCCAAGCCTGATAGGGGGGCTGTGCCGGAAGCTGAACCGATACCTGAGGAGTCAATCACCAGAGGAATTGTGCCTGAGTCAGCAGAAGCAATAGCTGCTCGCAGAGCCGAGGGTCCGCTGCCGATGATGACGATGTCCCAAGACTCCATGTTCACTCCGTTGGTCGCAATCACAATAGCGTCATGAACGTGACGCTCGGGACTCCGCCCCGCAAGGACCTCAATCGGCTATGGAGAGAGCCAGTCTGCGAACAGCCGAGGCTGCGTCAGACATCCGCTGGCCTGCGCTCTCCTGTTGCGCCCTAGACGACAGCGTGGTCTGTACCACAACAGAGGAGAGTGTTTTCCCGTGCTCTCCCATCAAGGTGACCTGTACTGGGTGTGAGCCTAGTTTGGAGTCGGGCCACGCAAGACCAATCCAGAGCACGGTGGCGTCATCCAGCAGACGCCCCAGTGAATCGACCTGATCCGTAGCTCTTGCCCTGTCTATACGACGGGAGGCTCTGGCCTCGACCCTGATTGTCTGCAGAGCCGGCTCCCCCTCGGCCACCACAACATCGACCTTGACATTGGTAGTGACTCCGGTATTGTTGTGCAGTATGACGAACAGGTCGGCCCGGCCCTGAGAGCAGCGAGGGGGCAGGTCGAGATCCAGTCTCCAAGGCATCTCATTCATCGAGTGATCACCTCTGATGGTCGAGTCCTGCAATCTGTCAATCAACCTGAACAGCCCCGGCTCCCAAGCCTTGGTGTGCGCCAACAAGGTCCGCAGTGATCTTAGGTCAAACTTGTTTGATCTGTCAATCAGACTGTCGATTGCTGACACCTTGAAAACACGCTTCGCCTCGGTCATCAGTCTATCATCGTCGAGCAGTCCCTGCTCATTGAGATGCACTGCACGTAGAAGGTGCTCTACGGCCGAATCAGGGGTCTGATCTCCCCTCACACTATCCATTAGGGAGATTTTCCAATCATCCCACGCTGCCGCAGTCTCTGGATCAAGATGTGTGACCATAAGGTCGGACAATGGTTTGTTCAAAGTGCTATCATGCAAAGTCGGGGCATGCAGGGATAGTAGAGGGAATGAATTGGAGCGCATGGGAATAGAGTTGTCCAGCATTAGTGAGTTGAGGAAGCACAGTGCCCCCAGAGCCATCGAAGCGCCTAGGAGCAACGACCCGAGAGTATTGCCCGTCTCGAGGTCCCTCACTGCAATCAGCGCTACCGCACCGAGTGTTGCTGAGAGGAGTCGTATTCTCTCCCTCAGGGACCTCTCCCCCAAGGTGTTGAGAATCCGCTCTACACCTGGATATGCATCCATCGATCTCTGGCCCCCATCTCGCAACTTGAGTCGGTCACGCGCGGACATCTTCGCGAAGGTCGCCGCGAGATTGGTGGGTATAAGCAACACAGCAAGGAGAGTATATGCTGTGATGGCCGCATCATAGGAAGCGAAATCCCACTTCACCAGCAGTAGACCGGCGCAAATAGGAGCTACCAAAGAGATGGTTTGGCGAATCAAAGGAGTCTGGGCGGATACAGAGACCCGGGTCCAGAAGCGTCTCCCGGTATCTCTGGCTGCCACTCTGCGAGAGAGTGCTCGCTGGTTCGAGGAGCCAAACTTGCTCGAATCCGAATACGGTGTCGGCAGCTTCGGGATAGGGGCCTCCATGGAACTTCGGAGAACGCAGGATGCTTGATGGCATCGGCGCTATTGCTGTCGATGAGGGGCGATTCTGCGAACGTTACCTTTCTTGGGGAGTGTGCTGTCGCAGAGTCGGGCGATTAGTGTAGTCTGGATATCACCTTGGCCTCCTAAGCCGAGAACACGGGTTCAAATCCTGTATCGCCCGCCATTTCATCAGCCGAAAGCGAGACCGTGTTCCTTGCCTGCTCTGGATACTTTGTGAAGGAAGTTCTCGAATGGGATTCTGGCGTGCATCGAGCGGTTAAGCTGGGTGTCACAGTTGGCCAACGCCCCTAGCAACTGCTCACGGAGGGGATCGGGGAGAGAGAGTCTGCGACCGACCAGAACGTCGTGGAGCTGGTGAACCACGTCATCGGAGTCCATTCCGTGGTCGTTCATCATGCTGTCAATTTCGGCCAATGCCCCTGCCAGCACCTTCTTCTTACGACCGCCCCGATTTTCCCACTTCCACTCGACCACCCTCCCCCTCAAAGCCAGTTCCAACAGGTGTCTGCCTGACTGCAGGGTGGTTGATTGAACTAGGGTGTGAACCGCCGAGCGATCTTGTGCGAGGCCTCTCAGGTGCAGCATCTCCAAGGTGAACAGGGCCTTTCTGAGGTTGCCTCCCGAGATGTACGCAATGTCCTCAAGTACCCCATCTACGGTCTCCACACCCTCTGATTCGGTGATGGAGTGCATAGTTGACAGCATCGTCCCACGCTCAGTCGCCGGAATTCGGATCATCTGAGTTCGAGAGCGTAACGCATCGATAATCCTTGAGGGGGCCCTAGCCACAAGGACAAACCTAGAGGCGTTTCCAACAGTCTCCATCATCCTGCGCAGATAGGCCTGTCTGATTGAGCCAAGATGATCAGCGTCCTCAAGGACGATGAGTCGGCTCACAGGCAAAACACCAGGGGTGATTTCGATTTCCCTGCCGGCAGGGGCAATGTCGTTCGGTGAGCCAGTTGAAATCTCTCTGTCAAAGGCATCCAAGCTGAGTCTTCCAGATAGGGTGTCACTCGAACCAGTACCACCGGGCCTGAGAAAGTTCTCGAATGTACTCATGGCGCCGCGTTGCCTGACGAGGTCGCGGGCCTGCAGTACATGTGTTGTAGAACGCCATCCTCTTCCGAGAATCTGGCGGGCAACCAATCGCCATGCTGCCGTTTTGCCCACACCCGCTGGGCCAGTTATCAGCAAGTGTGGTGGATCGGCAGAAAGACTGGCTGAGAGTAGGGCCTGACGCGCCTTGTTGGGTACGGCCAACTGCTCGAATGTCCGAGGCGCGTGGGTATTCAGCCAGCCCGTCACGTGGGGGGCGTCGGATTGGCGGGACTTGAAGACCGCGCTGCTCACTCAGCCTTCAGGGTCTTGTGGCGTCCTTCCTTGCGGGGCTTGACGAAGATTCGGTATCCACACTTGTGACAGGACTTCCCAGAGGTGCCGGCCTCGGTCCACGTTAAGTGGCCGCAGCGCAGGCATTTGTAGCGAATGTCAAGTGGATCCATGGTTGATTCACAATGAGTGCATTTTGGTAGTTCCGCAGGGTTCCAGCCCCTTCGATCGGTGCGATTACAGTTCCTGCACTTGTGGAGTACGAGACGTTCTGCTTCGTTGGACATCGAGCCGGCGACCTGCCGGGCCTTCTTCAATCTGTCCTCTGCCTCACCGG
>Ga0206680_10000451_pt1 | contig 14694 bp, 10 predicted proteins | sample M115012015metaG_FD_160124 | JGI IMG/M metagenome (GOLD analysis project Ga0206680, IMG submission 160124) | Ammonia-oxidizing marine archaeal communities from Monterey Bay, California, United States - M1 150m 12015 | ecosystem: Environmental > Aquatic > Marine > Intertidal zone | place: USA...
AATGAAAACCCTTGCTGCAGTTGCCACTGAAAGTGGAAAACCATTAACCTTGATGGAATTAGATATTGAGGATCCTAGAGCTGATGAAATCCTAGTTCGTATCGTTGCTACTGGAGTTTGTCATACTGATCTCGTTGTGCAGGCTGGTATGCTCCCTGTGCCTATGCCTGTTATTCTAGGTCATGAAGGGTCAGGTGTTGTGGAAAAAATTGGCTCCAAAGTTTCGAAAGTAAAACCAGGTGATCATGTTGTTTTGTCTTTTAATTCATGTGGCTCCTGTGAGAGCTGTAGAGAAAAAGAACCTGCCTATTGTTATGAATTTATGCCGCGTAACTTCGGCGTGACAAGAGAAGACGGTACCACTGCATTATCAATGGAAAATAGCCCGGTACATAGCAACTTTTTCGGGCAATCATCATTTGCAACTTTTTCTATTTGTCATGAATTAAATGCAGTCAAAGTGCCTAAAACAGTTGACCTGAGTTTACTTGGCCCTCTTGGTTGTGGCATCTTAACTGGTGCCGGAGCCGTTATAAATGCTCTTCCAGTAAAAAAAGGATCCTCTTTTTTAGTTTATGGTACTGGGTCCGTTGGATTGTCGTCAGTAATGGCTGCCCAAATACAAGGAGCCTCCACAATTATCGCCGTTGATCTAATTGATGATCGACTAGAGATGGCTCGCGAACTCGGAGCAACGCATACTTTCAATCCAAACAAAACAGATAACTTAGTAGAAAAAATAATTGAACTCACCACTCATGGAGTAACAACTGCTCTAGATACAACGGGATTGCCAGATGTAATTAGTGACGCTGTTTTATGCTTGGCGCCACGGGGGACCTGCGGAATTCTTGGTGCTTGTCCACCCGATTTTGAGGTCAAGCTTAACGAATTTCATTTCTTTTCCGGGGGTAGGAAATTGATCGGAATTGTTGAGGGATCGGCATATCCCGACACAATGATCCCTGAGCTCATCAATTATTTCGAAGAGGGCCAGTTTCCTTTTGACCGTTTGATTAAGTTCTACGATTTTGAACATATTAATCAAGCGATCGAGGATTCGGAAAATGGCAAAACAATTAAAGCTATTGTTCGAATGTAAATTTAATTGCTCACTATGATTGTGTATAAAACTAACAAGAGAATTTTTCATAATTAAGATTTAGATAACAAACAAAGAAAAAGGTGTAAACAAATGCAAAGTAGGGACAAGTTTTTTATTGGAAATGAATGGGTATCTCCATCATCCACTCAAACGTTTAAAGTTGTGAATGCTTCAACGGGCGAGCTCGTAGCAAAGGCACCCGAAGGGGCTAATGCAGATATCGATGCCGCCGTTTCGGCTGCACGTGCTGCTTTTGAGTACGGTGAATGGGCGAATAGTGGCCCTAGTGACCGTGCTGAAATTATGGAACGTTTTCTCACTGCTCTGGTGAAACGAGGTGATGAGATAGCTCAGACGGTCAGTACACAAAACGGGATGCCGATTGGACTGAGTACCGCATTCGAAGCTCAATATTCTGCTGGCTTATTGCAGTATTATGCTGAAGAGGCAAAAAATATTGAAACGGCCTTGGATATACGCCCGTCACAAATGGGTAAGGAAACACAGGTTAAAAAAGTTCCGTTCGGTGTAGTGGCTGCAATTGTCCCATGGAATTTCCCCGTTACACTGGCCATGAGTAAAATCGCTCCGGCGATGGCTGCTGGGTGCACTCTTGTTATCAAGCCCTCTCCAGGAACAGTTTTAGATAGTTATATTCTGGCTGAAGCCGCCCTTGAGGCAGGTGTTCCGGCAGGTGTTCTCAATTGGGTAGCGGCTGATCGTGATGTTGGCGCCTATCTCGTGTCTCACCCAGGCATTGACAAGGTTGCCTTTACAGGATCATCAGCGGCTGGTCGATTAATTGCAGAGACTTGTGGTGGTTTGTTAAGACCTGTGACTTTAGAGCTGGGTGGAAAATCGGCTGCCATTGTACTTGAAGATGCAGATATTGATGCGTTCATTGAGGGTGTCCCAAATGCCTGTCTACTCAATAATGGACAAACCTGTTTCAATGGAACACGAATATTGGCGCCAAAGAATCAATATAAACAAATCTCTGAAGCCGTTGCTGAACTAGTATCTACAATGGTTATTGGCGATGCTATGGACCCGGAAACTCAAATGGGCCCTATGGCTTCAAAACCTCACCGTGAACGCGTTGAGGCTTATATTGTCAAAGGAAAAACGGAAGCCAAGCTTATAGCAGGCGGTGGGCGTCCCAAAAATACTCCGCAAGGTTGGTTTGTTGAGCCAACAGTGTTTACGGATGTTGCCAATGATGCTGTTATTTCCAGGGAAGAAATATTTGGCCCTGTACTGTCCATTATTCCTTATGAGGGCGAGGATGAAGCAATCTCTTTGGCGAACGATTCTGAATTTGGTCTTGGGGGGTCCGTTTGGAGCACTGACAGTGAGCACGCCTTAAAGGTAGCCAATCAAGTTCATTGTGGTACCGTTGGAATTAATGGCTATGTGCCTTCTATCGGAGCGCCATTTGGTGGTTGCAAAGGGAGTGGAATAGGACGCGAGTTAGGTCCAGAAGCCGTTGATAATTATCAAAGTCTCAAATCAACTTATATCATGAACTAGCTAAAAAACTCTAGGGGTCACAATCTGAAGAGACTTACTTAGATAAAATTTACAATGTAAGTTAGAAATCGTTTCATGATGTCGATGTCTCCCTGTGAAAATTAAAGCCTTTTGGTTTAAGAATTTTGATTGCGGCTGGAACGATGGTGAGTGCACCTAACATGTTGAAAGCCAATATGATGGCCAAAAGCAGCCCCATTTCTGCCTGAAAACGAATCGGTGATAGAAAATTCCATGACAAGAGCGGTAATATCATTGTCATTGCCGTAACAATAATTGCGATACCGGAGGTATTGAAAGCACGGCTTGCAGCTTCAGAAAAATTGAGCCCGTTTTGCATTTCATCGCGCATGCGATCTGCCATGTAAATACTGTAGTCAACGCCACGTCCTAATCCCAAGGCAGCAAGGGGAAGCGTATTGAGATTCATTCCAACATCAAGGAGTGTCATAACACTCATAGTCATGAAATGTGATGTCGCCAAAACAAAAGTTATTATGACACCCAATTTCACAGATCTGTAAAGCCAAATAAGATTGAATATAATAATGATCATAATCGCGATTAATAGTCGGTTTTCTTTTACCTCAATCTCATCGTTGGTCGCTTTAATAAGTCCTATTTGTCCACCAGCAAATTGGATGACAGGTTCGCCTTCCTTAAAGCTATAATTGTCAACAAACTCATTCGCAGACTTCATCAGTTCATTGACGGTTTCTGAGCTATGTTCGCTGGTGAATATGGACAATTTACCTATATTCCACTCCGGGTTAGTATATGCAGCAAAGTCACCCGGTTCACCGTTAGACCTAAACATATAAATATTGAAGCCGACTTCAGCCGTAGTATCAGGAAGTAATTGATAAGACGGGTCACCTTCCCAGAGCACCATATTAATATTTTTTATTATTGGAGTCAGACTGGACGCCGGGGTTGCCGGTAATACTCGTTCATAAATATATCGGTCAAACGCTTCTGACTGATGATAAAGATCAGGGTTAAGCATGATTTCTTCTTCACCCGAAAAATATGCTTGTAAAACATCCGTTCCAATCCGGTCATAGTTCGAATTGATAGAACCAACGTCTTTGTTATAGCGTGAATCAGGCCACAAAATGGGGCTTCCAACAGCATCGCCAATTTTCAAATCTTGGGAGACGATGAAACCACCAAATAATAGGATGATAAAGCTTGGCAAGAAAACATTGCGAGACATTTTCTCACCAAAAACCTTAGCTAGAAATGGTTGAAAAGGAAGTGTTGTTTTATATTTTTTGGGTTTTTTCAAGAAGCTCATAAATGCGGCTGCTCCAATTATTCCCGGAGTTAGCGTTAGCAACCAAATCGTACATATAACGGCTAACAATTGAATGGATGGAATTGCAACCAGCGCCAAGACAGTGAAGCCTGCCGCGGAGGTTATAACCGCAGCCGTACTCGGAAATAACAACCGCTTTAACCCTATTCTCACAGCCTCTTTCATTTTGTTGCCTTCAGCTAATTCATCAAATACTCGAGAGACAAATTGAACCGAATGTGAGAGTACAGTGGCAAATACAAAAAATGGCAATAACAGCAATAATGGATCCATGTTATAACCAGTGAAACCAATTACACCGAACCCAACTACTGTTACTGAAAAAGCAACGACCATTGGTACTATTACGCCTACCCAAGTACGAAAAAATAAATAGAGAAAGATCGAAATAACTAGAACTGAAACTGCAAAAATTGAGATCATTTTTGGTAGTTCTTTTTTCACTTGACCCAGTAAAATAGGCCGGCCAACGACCGATATTTTTACGGTACCGTCTTCATATTCAGCGCGTATGTTTTCGACAAATTCTACCAAAGCGGCTGTATCAACATCGTTTTTGAACTCTGAAGCAATCATCAAGGATTTTTCATCCAATGAAATTAAATAACCACTGAATTGCCCGCGTATCAGCAATCTGAATGTCTCCATTTCGGCGTCGGTTTTAGGAAGATTTGGCCACATTATTGGATTTATTAAAATTTGGCCTTGTGCACCAGAGGCAGCACGAGTTTTCCTTAGATTGACTGCCTCAAATAGCGCTTTACGATTTGCATCATGAAAGTAAAAAGTATCTGAAATCTTTTTATATATTTCCAAAAACTCTTTGTCATAAACTGTGCCGTTTATATTTTCTACCATTACGAGAACAGTGTTTACGCCACCAAATTTATCACTGAATTCTTCGTACAATTTTACATTTTCATGATTCGAAGGCAGCATTTCATTCAACGACGCGCGTAGGGTTACTCCGGTGATAGCAAAATAACCAGCTATTGATGTAATAACGATAGCAATAATTAGTATTATTGTCCGATATTGAATGACCGCATCTGCAATTGTTTTAACCATTCTAAAACCTATTTACGAAAATGTGGTTATTGAAAGCGTTATCAAATGTATTAATTCTCAGAGTTACCATTTGACCAATCCCATAATCTCTGTGGTTGCAGTATCAAGGGTAATGGCTAATCCTCGAGCCCCCACCAATACATATTTTGATTCCGAAATAGGTGTGACACCCATGAAATATAAATAATCTCGATCCGGGTGGGCGATTTCAATTTTGTTCAATTCGCTCCCATTTTTAATCGTTAGGATACTTGCAAGACCGACTGCAATACCCTCGCCGTTCTCATTAGCTACAATATCAAAGAAATGCTTATTTACGCCTGATTTTAAGAGTTTAACTCGTACTGATTTTCCACCCTCAGGTAAGGTGAGCATATCAACTTTGTTGGAATGAACTTGTGCCACAACCCCGTCGAGCCCCACAGCAAGTATAGAATTACCAACTTGCTCAATCTCAGTGAATGTGGCTTTGATATCAGGCGAAGAGATAATCGTCCAAGTATTACCAGCATCAACTGTTTCAGCAATTACGCCAAATTCCCCGGCCAACATGGCTCGGGTTTTACTCAAAACAGTTAAACCATTTAATCGAGGTAAGTCACGACCTGTAAAATTACTCAAGGATTGATTAGTCCAAGTTTCGCCACCGTCATTTGTATATAGAATAGTTCCCTCATGCCCAACAGCCCAACCTATACTGTCGTCTAAAAATTTAATATTTCGTAAATTTATCTGGCTATCTTCTGAGTAACGAGTCTTCCAAGTATTCCCACCATCCTCGCTACTCATAATGCGACCACGATGCGTTACCAACCACCCATAATCTTTGTCCAAAAATTGAATACGCCGAATTAGGTCGGTGTTAGGCAGAGAGATATGGGTCCAATTTCTCCCCCCATCTATTGTTTTTAAAATAGTACCGTAATATCCAGCAGCCCATCCATGCGACTTATCAATAAAATCAACGCTGAAAAAATTGTCCGGAACAAAACGAACGCGATCGTCTTTATGATGAATATTCGACAGAGATACTTTTGATTCAGATTTTGATTGACTTAGATCCTCATCTAACGACCACGCCATCGAAGTAATCATAGTAGTAAATGTGCCTAAAAAAAACAGACCCAGATACTTGGTTAAATGTGATGTCATTAAATTAGGCTTTATTCTATTGAGTAAATATGTAATTGTATAGAGTAATTATACAATTGTATTGTATGTTTATGTAATAGATATTGCATAAAACTATAATAAAAGATAAAGATATTTAAATAAACCGATATTATTTTATGGAAACAGTTTCAGAAGTGATTCCCGGATTGATGCAAAAAAAGCAGTTTAATGTGATTGATGTCTTACAACATGCTGCAAATTGGAATGGGAATGTAGAGGTGATCACAAATTCAGTCGAGGGTGGAATTCATCGTATTGGATATTCAGAACTTTACGATCGAACCTCACAACTAGCCAATGCTTTGAACCGTCTGGGTATAAATGCTGGTGACCGTATTGGCACTATGGCATGGAATACTTGGCGCCATTTGGAATGCTGGTATGGGCTAAGCGGCATTGGTGCAATCTGCCATACGTTGAATCCACGTCTTTTTCCTGATCAAATCGAATATATCGTCAATCACGCTCAAAACCGTTTTATATTTATCGACACCAGTTTTGTTCCCGTAATTGCTAATGTCCTTGACAAGTTGCCGTTGCTCGAAGGTTTAATTGTAATGACGGATGAAGAGCATATGACAGATGATATGCGCGAGCTTGGGATACCGGTTTATTGTTATGAGGAATTATTAGCGACGGAAGGCAGTGATTTTGTTTGGCCCTTGTTCAGTGCTGATACAGCCTCTTCTTTATGCTACACATCAGGTACGACGGGTAACCCTAAGGGCGTACTCTATTCGCACCGATCTAACCTTAATCATGCCATGGTAACCGCCCATGGAGATATGTTTGATCTGAGCGCCAGAGACTCCTTTTTGTTGATTGTCCCAATGTTCCACGCCAATGGTTGGGGGTTACCCTTCAGCATTCCCATGGTTGGCGGCAAGTTGATTCTGCCAGGGCCTTTCATGGACGGTAAAAGTATTTATGACATTATTCGGGCTGAGGGCTGCAACAAAACCTGCGCTGTTCCCACCGTTATGACCATCTTAATCGACCATTTGGACGACAACAGTCTACAAATTCCCAGCATGAGTGAAATCTATATTGGTGGCTCTGCAGTTCCTCAGTCAATGATCGAGGGCTTTGAGGCTAGATATGATGTGGATGTGAATCACGGATGGGGAATGACTGAGCTAGTAGTTGGCACGTTTAATAGTTCTTTGCCCTTTATGGATGAGTTAAATTTTGAACAGCGAATAAAGGTACGGTGCAAGCAAGGGCGCCCGGCTTTTGGGTTGGAGATGAAAATCGTGGATGACGAAGGTAATTCTCTGCCACATGATGGCGTAGCATTCGGCAAATTGATGGTGCGTGGCCCTAGGGTCATCGAACGTTATTATAAGGCGAAAGAAAGTGCCCTTGATAGCGGAGGCTGGTTTGACACAGGTGATGTGTCGACTATTGATAAACACGGATTTATGCAAATTACTGATCGTGCTAAAGATATTATCAAATCTGGTGGTGAATGGATTTCCTCGGTTGATATTGAAAATACAGCGATTGGGCATCCTGAAGTACAAATTGCTGCCTGCCTTGGTGTTAAGCATGTGAAATGGGAAGAGCGGCCTTTATTAATCGCAGTCAAGAAAGAGGGTTGTGATCCCAGCAAGGCCAGCATACTAGATATCATTAGTAGTGAGCACGCGAAATGGCAACTGCCAGATGATGTCGTATTCATCGATGAAATGCCACTGACTGCAACCGGCAAGATCGATAAAAAACCTTTACGAATTAAATACGAAAATTATCTAATGGAAAAATAAGACTATGGCCAGTAATGACTTAATTAACAATAAGGAACTATTTGACTCCCTTCGTCGTAAGCCTAAATTCGCATGGCCCACAATTATTTTATTTCTTATATGTGCCGGGTTTATTATCGGATCAACTTGGGCAGCAATTTACGGACATATTTCTTATTTAGCAGCCTGTTTGATAAATGGAACGGCTGGATATTTCCTGTTTTCACCTATGCATGACGCTATTCATGCTTCTGTTGGGAAGAGTAAAAATCTCAATCTTTGGATCGGGCGTATCACATTTTTGTACTTCTCTTCACTTGTGGCGTTTGAATTAATGCGTTTCATCCATTTTCGCCATCACACCAATGCGAATGGTCCCGGGGATGAGGCTGATCACGTTGTACAAAGTGGGCCAGCGTGGCTACGCCCGCTTAAATGGCCTTTTATAGATTTGATATACGGCTGGAAGTATTTAGGCTATTGGAAAGACCGCCCAAAATCGGAAACACGAAACGTCATAATAATGTTTCTTGCAACCATGGTTATGTGGCCCTCGTTAATCATTAATGGCTATTTAATAGAATTACTCATGTTTTGGATAATTCCGCAGCGTATTTCATTTTTCTTTATTTCGTTTATTTTTGTCTATCTGCCTCACGTGCCAAATGAGATAAGTGAAAAGGAAGATGCTTACAGAGCCACTAGCATTCGTGAGGGTATGGAATGGTTACTTTCACCATTGATGATGTATCAAAACTATCACCTTGTGCATCATCTTTACCCGAGTGTTCCTTTCTATCGCATAGTTAAACTTTGGAATTCCAGATTGGATGAGCATCTTTCACATGACCCAGCTATTGTCCCTACTATAGGTCTCTATCCACGGCCTGCCAAGACGGGAAGAAACGACGATACCCTTGAATTAGGAGGTGCTAAATGACTACTGAAACGACTTATTTAAGTCATCGCTCATACTATCCAATTATGGATGAATTATACGCATTGACTATCTCAAATTTGATAAAGGTTGATCAGAAACTAACGAATATAAAATTTTAAAAAGGAGAAAATCCAAATGAATAACACAACTCCAAAACTATCGATACAAACCGCTAGCAGGTTAAATAAATTTATCACCATAGCCTCGTTGTCTTTATTGGCATTGCTTTTTGTGATCCCGACCTATGCCGAAGACTTTTGGTTTGGTGGTCGCTTAAAGGCTGGTGACGGTGTCTATTTTGACAGGCTTGATGACTCGTCCGGACAAGGGCCTTCACAGTTTCTTATAGAATTGCAGGCTGAGTGGGTTCCCAATAATAACGTTACAGTTATTGGTGATGTCTGGCTGAGGGGGGATAGGTTTTACGATTCGGATGACGGTGAGTTCAGAGCGCCAGCATTACAAAACTTCACTTCTCCGCAGAGCGCCTTTCGGGATCGATTTACGATGTCAACTTCAAGTGACGGATCATATTTATTGCCAGACCCCTTCGGAGCGTCAGGTAAAGATCAAGAACTTTTAGACGATTTTGATGATGAAATGCTTCGTGAGTTGTCGATAAGGTATACAAACGACGAGGGTACGTGGGCTGTGAAAGTAGGTAAATTTCAACGAGGGTGGGGACAGGCAGATGGCATTAGGTTGTTAGACATTCTCAATGCCCAAGATCTGCGTCAAAGGACCCTTTTGGCCGATACCGATGAAATTAGAATACCAGCTTGGACCATCGCCGTTACTGCTGACATATCAGATGATGTTTCACTGGAATTCATTTATATACCCGAAGTTCGCCATTCAGAATTCGTGATCAACAACCCGACACCGAATAGTCAAACGTCAGGCGGTGCTTTTGGATTCCCTTTCCCGCAAATTGTTGAAGGTCAAACTGGATTTGGGATGCCTCTGCTTGGTGCTCATCTCACTGAACGCGAAGTGGGATCAGGTGATGATGAATTTGGTATGCGTTTGAAATTTGATGCATTTGGCGGTGAGGCAACAGTGAACATGTTCTACGGGTATCAAGACTTACCAGTTGTTGTGAACACAGGTGCCACCCTTCACATTGGGTCATTTATCAACGATCCGGCAGCTTCTGTTGCGAACGTACCGCTTGGTCTTCCAACGACTATCGGTGCCATACATGCACCGGGTCAATATGTTGATTTCTTGCAATCTCTTGCAGGCGGAACAGCCGCACCGGGGGATTTCCCACTAATTCCGTTTGGCTGTTTAGATATTCTAAACCCTGGCGCTGGCGGACTTCCTTGCTCAGTAACTGCGGATTTTGAATTAGATTATACAGAACGCCAAAAAACAATTGGTTTTTCGTTTACTCGGGATATGAGCCAGTGGAAGTTTGGACCCAAAAATGTATCGCCGGTGCTTCGATTTGAGTTCAACCATGAATTCGACAAAGCGTTTAACCGTATGGTCATAGAAGATCCTTTCATACCAGGGCAAGTAGCAATGGGTACCCCAGCACTAATTGGAACTAAAGCTGATACAGTCACCCATCGTGATCAAATATCAACCATGATTGGGTTCGATTACAATCTTTGGTTGTCTGGCTGGAAAAGTCAACGGAGTTCAATTTTCATGACCGCGCAATTTTTTAACATTCATACGAAGGAGCATGAAAATCTGATGTTTCAAGCACCGTATGCATTGTTAGATGTCGAAGATAACCAACAATACGCTACATTTACTTATACATTTGGATTGCGTAACGATAATGTAATCCTTGACGGTCTGGCCGTTTGGGATCTTAGCAAAAATGGATTTGCTTATCGGCAAAGAGTGACTTTCTCGACTTTGGGTAATAAATTGATTCCAAGAATTGAGATAGGAACATTTAACGGTGATACGGAAGAAGGACTGCTCGCTTTTTACAAAGATTCTGACTATGTCGAGTTTTCACTTACCTATCAATTTTAACCCCTACATCTATAAGGAGAACACAGATGAAATTTTATAAACTAAAAACGTTGTTAATCTGCCTAACCGTAGCGGTTTTGGGCTCGATGACCTCTACTGCACAGGCCGGTGATGAATGGATTGATAATTGGAAATCTTTCGCCGCTGAATCTGGACTGCCCGAGCATGCTGCTTGGGTTGCCGCAATCGACAATGAAGAAGTCAGGGCGCTTGCTAAAGAGTGGGAAGATTTTCGTGGATATACCGCATCGTCTTTGCTAGCGAAAGAAACACTCCCTGCTGAGTTGAAACCTGGTTTTATCATCACGAAAGAAAATATTGATTCATTACCTTGGGCCAAGGACTACTTACCGCAGTATTGGATTGATCGTTTAACTTCTGATTGGACGCCGATCAAAGGTATCCGTGTTGTTCCAACTACGCATTATTACATGCAAAGAGCACGATTGGAGGCAACCAAGACGCTTGAACCAGATCATTTTACAATTAACGAAAAAGGGGAGCTCCGTGACAAGAATGGCGAGCACGGATTTATAAGCGAAGCTGGCCTGCCATTTATTAATCCTCAAAATGGTGAAGAACTTAACTGGCTGTTTAATGCTCATGGCGTTGGTACTGATGATTTGTACTTTGATACGATAGATATGGCAGCGTGTAATAGCACAAATAACCTCGAACGAATATATAAAGCAAATATTTTTTGGCGCCGAATGGCCGGACGCGTTAGCGCACCACCATTAGGGAATGTCGAAGGTTTTGAAGGTATAACAGAAGCAGGCGCGTTGTTAATCAAATCTCCACGCGATGTTCGTGGTCTGGCGGGTGTAAGACTTCGGTTTGCTGATGCTGACTCAGATGATGATTTCAAGCTTTACATTCCATCACTTCGCCGCACGCGGGCGCTCACGGGAACAAATGGTCAAGACCCTATCGCTCCAGGACTTGAACTCACTTGGGATGAGTGGCGTTCAAATTGGTTCAAAACTGATCGACGTAAGTTTAAGTACACATTAATTAAGGAGGCTATCGTCCTTGCTGTTCCGGAAGTCGGAAATGTTTATGATCCACTCCGAATTACCAACGATGCCTGTAACTTGTCGGGGATTGTCGATATGGAACTGCGTCCGACTTGGCTCTATGACATTACCGATCTTACAGAAACTTACCAATATTCTGTAAAACGTGTCCATGTGGATAAAGAGACTTATTATTCACAATACTTGGAAATGTTTGATAGAAATGGTGATTTATGGCGTATCTGGGATGATACACGTGACTGGGAGCCAACAACCGGTAGGTATATGTGGAGATCCGCGATAATTGCTAATGTTAGAGACGAACGTGCAACCATTATTACGGTAGACTCTGCATGGGAAAAACTAGACACTATGACGAATTCTATCTTTAATATTGATCAATTACGTGACCGTCGTAACTGAGTATATTTATTTCTGAAAAAGCCTGGTTTTTATGTCGATTGAAGAGAATAAGCAGGTAGTGCATGAATTTTTCAGCGCCATGTCAAATGATAATCCGGAAGGTGCCCTTGCTCTGCTAGCTAACGACATAGTCTGGACCATCATCGGTGATACACCTGTGTCGAAGACGTTTCGAGGTCTTAAAGATGTAGAAGAAAATCTTCTCAACGAAGCATTCCGAAACATAAAACTAGAAGTAGGTATTACCCTAGAGGTTGTTGAGACCATCGCTGAAAACGACATGGTTGTGGCCCGTGTTCAAGGTACAATTGAAGGTAAGTACGGCCCGTACAACAACACTTATTGCCATGTGTTTACGGTGCGTGATGGAAAAATCGTTGAAGATATCGAGTACCTCGATACCGCTCTTATTCATAAATCGTGGTATGGCAGGACTTTGAGCTGATTACCCTAATTTTTGTACGAAAAACAACACAGAAATATATCAGATTATTGTGTTTTGTATTAGAATTATTGACTCTAGATTACCAACTAAATGAAAAAGGTGAATTATGACAGACGCATATATTTTTGATCATGTAAGAAGCCCTAGAGGCAAAGGTAAATCAGATGGATCACTCCATCAGGTAACACCCATTGAATTACTGACTCAGGTTTTGGAATCGCTCAGAGATCGAAATGATCTTGATACAAGCCGTGTTGATGATGTGATTATGGGAGTGGTTCATAGCCAAGGGGAACAAGGTTCAAACCCAGCCCGTGTTGCTGCTATTAATGCAGGTTATGCAGAAGAAGCGGCCGGCAAGCAGTTAAATCGTTTCTGTGCTTCTGGTTTGGAAGCTGTAAATTCTGGAGCTGCACAAGTGATGTCAGGTATGTCAGATCTTTGTATTGGTGGTGGCTTAGAATCAATGTCTAGAGTGTCAATGAATTCAGTGGGTGGCGCGCTAGGTGTGGATCCACAAGTGGCTTATGGTAACTATATTGTTCCACAAGGTATTAGTGCTGATTTAATTGCTTCTAAATATGGATTTAGTAGAGATGATGTTGATGCCTATGCCGTTGAAAGTCAGAAAAGGGCTTCGCATGCAAGAGATGAAGGCTATTTTGATAATTCGATTGTTCCAATTAAAGATAATTTAGGCGAGGTTCTTCTTGATCATGACGAGTGTATTAGAACCGGAACGTCAATGGAAGATTTAGCTAAGTTGAATCCTGCGTTTATTCAAATGGGTCAATTTGGTTTTAATTCGGTAGCAATTCAGCGATACCCTGAGGTGGAAAAAATAGAACACGTTCATCATGCTGGTAATTCCAGTGTTATTGTAGATGGTGCGAGCGCTGTACTAGTCGGCACTAAAGAGATTGGTGAAGAATTAGGGCTTACCCCAAGAGCACGTATAGTCGGTTTTGCTTCGATAGGAAGTGAACCTACAATTATGCTTACCGGGCCAGCTCCATCAGCTGAGAAAGTACTAAAACGATGTGGAATGAATAAAGATGATATTGATTTGTTTGAACTCAATGAAGCATTCGCAGTGGTTGTTCTTCACTATATGCAACAAATGGATATTGGTCATGAACAGATTAATGTTAATGGCGGAGCCATTGCTATGGGCCACCCACTTGGAGCAACTGGAGGCATGGTTTTAGGAACATTGATTGATGAAATGGAAAGAAGAGATCTTAATACTGGCCTGGTTAATCTTTGCATAGGCGCCGGTATGGGAACCTCTACAATTGTAGAACGAGTATAAAAGAGAAATAAATATAAAAGGAAGTACCTATGAGTGAAACTGTCAAAATGCATGTTGATCAAGATGGCATTGCTGTAATTGAGATCGATGTAGTGGATCGACCCATGAATGTAATCACTGCAGACTTTGCAGAGGACTTTGGCAATTGTGTTAACGAAGTCATCAAGGATGAAAAAGTGATTGGCGCTGTGGTCACTTCAGCAAAAAATGATTTTATGGCCGGCGCTGACTTGAAATCAATGTTGCCAGAATTGATTGGTCTTGGCGATGCTTCAGCAATGTCTGAAAGAATTATCCAAAGCCACCAACTCAATCGAACCATGGAAACCTCCGGTAAACCTTTTGTTGCTGCTATAAACGGCACTGCTTTGGGAGGCGGACTTGAGATAACACTGTCATGTCACTATCGAATTGCAGTTGACAGAAATGACGCTGTTCTCGGATTACCTGAAGTTCAAGTTGGTTTGTTACCTGGCGGTGGAGGCACCCAGAGACTGCCAAGATTAATTGGAATTCAGTCAGCGCTAGAATTGATGACGCAAGGTAAGCACGTCAAACCTAAAATTGCTTTAACTCTCGGTATTGTCAATGAGTTGTGTGCTGCAGATGAACTCATAGATAAAG
>Ga0206680_10000452_pt1 | contig 14682 bp, 10 predicted proteins | sample M115012015metaG_FD_160124 | JGI IMG/M metagenome (GOLD analysis project Ga0206680, IMG submission 160124) | Ammonia-oxidizing marine archaeal communities from Monterey Bay, California, United States - M1 150m 12015 | ecosystem: Environmental > Aquatic > Marine > Intertidal zone | place: USA...
GCTCTGGTTCAGGTTCAGGTTCTGGTTCAGGTTCAGGTTCAGGCTCTGGAACTTCTAATATATCTTCCTTTTTTACCTCGTCTTTCTCTAATTCATCATCTTTTGACTTTTTTTTCTTCTTAAAAATCGAAAATAACTTCTTGAAAAAACCCATATTTTAGTTTTGTTTATTATTGTTATACGTAAATATATAACAAATGCTGCTTTGGTTTAGAAGCCTATTATAAAAGATATGATAAATTGTTGTTTATTTCTTTGCTAGAAAATCATTGACCTTTTCAGCCGGTAAAATTGACTCAACAAAAAGATATGCTCCAGATTTTGGAGATTTAACCATTTTGATTGCTTTTGTAAGTCTTTTTGAGCTTTTTTGAAGTGTTGCTACCGCCTTTTTAGCCATAATAAATTAAGTTTACTTTATTTCTTTATGCAATGTCATTTTCTTTAGAATTGGGTTAAATTTCTTTAATTCAATTCTATCAGGTGAGTTTTTCTTGTTTTTAGTAGTAATATATCTGGAAGTACCAGGCATACCGCTATCTTTATGCTCTGTACATTCTAAAATTACTTGAACTCTGTTTCCTTTTTTTGCCATGATAAAGATTATTTAATAAGTCCTTTAAGTTTAGCATCTTTTAGGGCTGCCTGAATACCAATCTTATTGATAGTCTTTAAAGCAGAAGTAGATATCTTTAATGTAATCCATCTATCCTCTTCAGGAATATAAAAACGTTTTTTTATCAAATTAGCATCAAATCTTCGTTTAGTCCTGTTTAAAGAATGAGAAACATTATTCCCTACCATGCTTTTTTTACCAGTAAGCTCACAAGTTCTAGACATAATATTAAACTTATTATAAAATATAAATTATCAGCCGCGAATTTACAATTTTTTTACAATCCACAAGCTAAATTTATCAATTTTTTATAGGTTATCCTTTAGCAATTCTAAGGCTCTTACAACAGTATTGTTTATCACTTCTTTTCTATTACCATCAAAATTTAATTCATATGTATTTACATTATTTTCTGTTGCAACTGATATAAACACCTTACCTATCTTTACATTTGATTCGCCCTTTTCTGGGCCAGCATTCCCTGTTGTAGATATAGAAAAATCTGAGTTAAAGAGATTTTTAACTGAAATAGCCATTAATTCACAAACTTCTTTACTTACAACTGAATAATCATTAATAGTTTTAGCATCTAAACCAAGAATATTTGTCTTAGACTCAGTTGAGTAGCAAACTATTCCACCCTTAAAATAAGTAGAAGCTCCTTCATTAGAAACAATTCTAGAGCATATTGAACCACCAGTGCAACTTTCTGCAACAGAAAGAGTCTTCTTTAATTCTTTAAATTTAGATGCTATTACTTGTTCTAAAGAAGACATTAGTTTTATTTTATATTAATTGATAAAAGCTCATTATCATTCAAATAACCTTTTAGTTTATCATTTAATTGAACTTTTCCTACTCCAGCTGGGGTTCCTGTAAAGATTATATCTCCAATTTTTAATGTAAAAAATTTAGATATATATTCAATTAATTCATCGACCTTCCAAAGCATCAAGCTAGTATTTGAATTCTGTACAATTTCATCATTTTTTGTTAATCTAAAGTCAATATTATCAATATTATTAAAATCCTTTTTATTTTTCCAATCCCCAATAAGACAAGATCCATCAAAAGCTTTTGCTTTTTCCCAAGGCAATCCATTTTTCTTTAACTCTAGCTGCAAATCTCTAGCTGTAAAATCTATACCAAGACCTATTTCATCATAATATTTATGGCTAAATTTCTTTTCAATAAACCTACCCAGTCTATTTATCTTTATAATCACCTCTAATTCATAATGTATTTCGTTAGAAAAACTTGGAATAAAAAAAGGCTGCCCTTTATTAATAATTGCAGTCTGGGGTTTTAGAAATAATACGGGTTCTTTAGGTTTATTATTGTTCAGCTCCTTTATATGATCTACATAATTTCTTCCAACACAGATAATTTTCATTTTTATTAAATTTCTCTATTGACATCCCAAGACTCTAAATAATCTTTTACACCTTTTATAAACTTACTACCCAATGCTCCATTAACAACACGATGATCATAGGAATGCGATATAAACATTTTATGTCTTATTCCAATAAAATCGCCTTGATCAGTTTCTATTACGGCAGGCACCTTTCTAATAGCTCCTAAAGCAAGAATACCTACCTGTGGCTGATTTATAATTGGTGTTCCCATTACACTGCCAAATACCCCTACATTAGTAATAGTATAAGTTCCGCCATAAACATCATCTGGATTTAAATTATTGTTTCTTGCTCTAAATGATAAATCATTAACAACTTTTGTCATTCCTACTAGATTAAGTTGATCAGCTTTCTTTATAACAGGAACAATCAAATTTCCATCTGATAGTGCTGTTGCCATTCCAATATTAATATCCTTTTTAACTATAATATTCTCACCATCAACAGATATGTTTAACATAGGAAATGATCTTAAATTAACCGCAACTGCTTCTATAAAGATTGGGGTAAAAGTTAACTTTTCACCTTCTCTTTTTTGAAAGTTATCCTTTACTCTATTTCTCCAATTCCAGATCTTTGTTACATCAACTTCAATAAAAGATTGAACATGAGCAGAAATTTTAATTGATTCTGACATATGTCTTGAAATAATCTTTCCCATTTTAGTCATTTCAATTATCTGATCATTTTCAATTCTATCAATGTTTATTTCTGGGCTTATATGGATATCAGAGGCAGGAGAATCTTCTTGCTGTAATCTTGATTTTAAATAATTTAAAATATCAGCTTTTGTTATTCTGTTGTTTTTACCTGTTCCTTTAATTAGCTGAAGTTCATTGTCAGTGATTTTTTCCTTTTTAATTATATTTTTTACCAAAGGAGAATAAAATCTATTATTAGAGCTGTCTTTTATTTCAATAACATTTTCTTTACTAGGAACATTATCTTGTGGAATATTTTTATTTCCTAATTTATTGTTTTCTGTATTTAAATCCTTTTTTTGATCTATTTCAATTATTGTTTCAGTAGTTTTAATTTCAGAATCAGTCTCAATAATTGCTATTGTTTCGCCTACTTTGATTACTTCATTAATCTTAAAACATTTTTCTATCAAAATTCCTTTATGTTCAGACGGAACTTCAGAGTCAACCTTATCTGTAGCAATTTCTACTACAGCCTCATCCATTTCAATACTATCTCCTACATCTTTTAACCAAGAAGTTAAGGTAGCCTCTGCTACACTTTCTCCCATCTTTGGTAATTTTAATTCAAACTTGCCCACAGTAAAATATAATTGATTAAAAATGCAAAACAAAATTAATGAAAAAACATGTAATAAATTATTTATTTAAATCAAATAAAATTACTTCACCATGTTCTCTAGAATTGTAACTTCCTATTAGAAAGTTAGATGCTTTAGGTATAATTTTAAATATGATTCCTTTTTTCTTTGACAGTTTCTGCATTGTAGAAATAATATTTTTAAAAGTAAGATAATTAGAATCAAAAATAATTTCGCAATTTTCTAATTTATCAGATAGTTTTTGAATTGAATCAATTTTTATTGTTACCCTGTTTTTTAAGCCAGCATAATCATTATCTGATATTAAAAAACAGTCTTTAGGCTTAGTTCTAGATCTTAGTTTAGATGTAATCATAAATGATTTGAAAAATATAATTAATTCAAGTGTCAAAAATGATAAGATCTTGCTAAAGATATTCTTAGCTATATACTTTCTATAATATATACCCATAGCTCCATAAAAATTTTTATAATATTTAGAATTTTTACTGGTACTCTCACCTTTATAGTGTATTATCGATGTATCTCCATAATAATAATTTTTTAGGCCTTTTTTGAGTATTTTATATGATAGATCAATGTCTTCACCAAACATAAAATATTTTTCATCAAATCCTCCTGTCTCCTCAAATACTTGTTTGTCCATGAACATTATTGCTCCACATAATACATCTACCTGCCCAATAGCATCCTCTGACTGTTTATTTGAATAATAGCTGTTTTTTAAACCAAAAAATTTTTTAATTACCATTGATGTATGAGGTAAGTTCCTTTTACTTTCTGGTAAAAAAATACCTTGACCATCGATCATCTTACAAGCGATTATTCCTACATTATTAGTTGATTTTTTAAAGTCTATTATCTTATAAAAAAAATCTTCTGGAACAACAGTGTCTGGATTTAAGAAACAAATATTTTTACCCTTAGCTTTTTTAACAGCTAAATTATTTGCACAAGAAAAACCTACATTATATTTATTTCTTATTAAAATAACCTCAGAAAATGATGATTCAATCATATCAATTGTGTCATCATTTGAGTTATTGTCAACTACTATTATCTCTGATTTTATTTTGTTTAAAGAGGCTCTAAGGCTTCTTAAACATAATTCTAGAAAAAATCTAGAATCATAGCTAACTATAATGACTGATAAGTCCAAATTTAATTTTTTATTGAAGTTTCAAAAGGAATTCTATTGGTTATACTCCTAGCTAATGTAATTTCATCAGTGTATTCTAAATCGTCACCTATTGAAATTCCTCTTGCAATTGTTGATGTAATAATATTGAATTTATTAATAAGCTTATATATATAGAAATTAGTGGTATCTCCCTCCATTGTTGAGCCCAATGCAAATATTATCTCACTAATTCCTCCCTTTCCGATTTTATCTGTTAAACTTGATATATTTAAGTCATTAGGTCCAATTCCATCTAATGGCGATATTTTTCCTCCTAAAACATGATACATACCTTTATATGAACTAGTGTTTTCAATTGCCATAACATCTCTTATATCTTCTACAACACAAATGACGGAATTGTCTCTGTTAGGATTTGAACAAATATCACATAATTCATCATCACATATATTGTGACAATTTTTACAAAATTTTACCTTATGACGCATTTCAGAAATAGCTTTTGCAAGATCGTCTGATTGATCAGAAGGTTGGCGTAAAAGAAATAATACAAGTCTTAATGCAGTCCTCTTACCAATACCCGGCAATTTTGATATTTCATTAACAGCTGTTTCAATAAGTTTTGATGAAAATTCCATTTAGCAAACTTACAAATTTTACAGATTGAAAAATAAAACGTTTCTAATAAAGAATTATTTGGTAAATCATACAAATAATATGTAATTTGAATAATTATATTCCCCTAATGAACGCAAGCAATATTTTAATTTTAATTGTTGGATATTTCATTCTCCTTTTTGCAATTTCATATATAACAGGGAAGAATGATAGTAATTCTATTTTTTTTAGTGCTGGAAAAAATGCTCCATGGTATATAGTAGCATTTGGAATGGTAGGAGCATCTTTATCGGGTGTTACATTTATATCTGTCCCTGGTTGGATTGAAAGCTCTCAATTTAGTTATTTACAAGTTGTATTTGGATATTTCTTTGGCTATTTAGTTGTCAGCCAAGTGCTTTTACCTGTGTATTACAAACTTAATCTAACCTCAATTTATGAATATTTAAATTTTAGGTTTGGAACAGTTGCTCACAAAACTGGTGCTTTTTATTTTTTTATTTCTAGACTTTTAGGTGCATCATTTAGATTATTCTTAGTTGCTATTGTCTTACAACAGTTTGTTTTTGATCAATGGAATATTCCTTTTCCTGTAACAGTTACTATTTCAGTTATCTTAATTTGGATTTACACATATAGAGGCGGAATAAAGACTATTGTTTGGACTGACACCTTGCAAACATTCTTTATGATTCTAGCTGTATTTATTTCAATTTTTGAAATTTTAAACAATCTAAACTGGAGTTTTATAGAATTTTTAAAATCTGATGAGTTTAGCAATTACAACACAGTTTTTTTTACTGATAATATAATGGAAAGGCACCATTTTTTAAAATCATTTATTGGAGGAATATTTGTTACTATTTGTATGACTGGATTAGATCAAGACATGATGCAAAAAAATCTAACTTGCAAATCCCTAAAGGATGCACAAAAAAATATGTTGGTCTTTAGTATTATACTAGTTATTGTTACTTGCTTTTTCATGATACTTGGTAGTCTTCTTTTCATTTTTAAAAATAATAATGACATATTAATGCCATTAATGGATGGTCAGCCTAAAACTGATCTATTGTTTCCTGAAATTGCGCTAAATGGCGAATTAGGCATATTGTTGTCTATTACATTTATTCTTGGTCTTATAGCTGCAGCTTATAGTAGTGCAGATAGCGCATTGACTTCGCTTACGACTTCATTCTGCATAGATTTTATTGATATTAAAAATAAAAATGCTAGCATACAAAAAAGTATTAGAAAAAAAGTACACGTAGCAATGAGTCTAACTCTAATTATAATAATCATATTATTTAAATATGTCCTTAGTAGTAATATCATTGACAGTCTTCTTACAGTTGCTTCTTACACTTATGGTCCTTTACTTGGATTATTTGCCTTTGGATTATATACTAACTATAGTCTAAGAGAAAAATATATTTATGCTGTAGTAATACTTGCTCCAATTTTAACATATATTTTAAGTATATCGCCTACCTTATATGCATATAATTTGGATTTAACTATTATAGAATGTACTCAAGAAAAATGGTTATGTGCTAAAAGTTTTGCCTTATCTAACTTCTATCAGTTTGGATATGAATTATTACCTATAAATGGGCTTATAACATTTGCAGGACTTTATTTATCTAGAATTACTCTAATAAATGAGAAATAATTATTAGTTATGCCAGTTTGTCAGTAAATCAATTTTGGCATCTTTATTGACATTAGATCAATGTTAATTAAAAATAGTAAAAAATGAAAAAAGGTAATATTAATGTTTCGGTTGAAAATATTTTTCCGCTAATCAAGAAATTCTTGTATAGTGACCATGAAATTTTTCTTAGAGAGCTTATTAGTAATGCAACTGATGCTACTTTAAAATTAAAACATATATCCAGTACGGGAAAAGAAAAAATAAAATTAAATGATCCTAAAATTGAAGTAAAAATTGATAAAAAAGGGAAAAAACTTCACATTATTGATGAAGGTATTGGCATGAGTGCTGAAGAAATTGAAAAATATATCAATGAGGTTGCATTTTCTGGTGCCGAAGAATTTTTAGAGAAATATAAAGACTCAGCAAAAGATACAGGAATAATTGGACACTTTGGTCTGGGCTTTTATTCTGCATTTATGGTCTCATCTAAAGTAGAGATAATTTCAAAATCTTATAAAAATAAACCTGCAGCACATTGGTCATGCGATGGTTCTCCAAATTACACCCTAGATAAGTCTGATAAAAAGACTATAGGAACAGAAATAATATTACATATTGATAAAGATTCTAAAGAATTTCTTGAAGAAAATAGGATCTCGGAGCTTTTAATAAAGTATAATAAATTTATGCCTATTTCTATAAAGTTCGGGACAAAAGAAGTGAGTATTCCACTTTCAAAAGATGCAAAAAAGGATGAAAAGCCTAAGACAGTAACCGTAGATAATATTATAAACAATCCTGAACCTGCTTGGAAAAAGCAGCCTAAAGATTTAAAAGATGAAGATTATAAAGGCTTCTACAGGGAGTTATATCCTATGCAATTTGAAGAACCTTTATTTAATATACACTTAAATGTAGATTATCCATTTAACCTAACTGGTATTCTGTATTTTCCTAAAATTACCAATGATCTAAATATTCAAAAGGACAAAATTCAACTCTATCAAAATCAAGTTTTTGTCACTGATAATGTCGAAGGTATTGTTCCTGAATTTCTAACTCTTCTTAGAGGAGTGATTGATTCTCCAGATATTCCACTAAACGTATCAAGATCATATCTTCAAACTGATGGTGCTGTAAAAAAAATATCAGCTTATATAACTCGAAAAGTGGGAGATAAGTTAGCAACATTATTCAAAAAAAATAGAGAGGAATATGAAAAAAAATGGAATGATATAAAGATTGTTATTGAATACGGAATGTTAAGTGAAGAAAAGTTCTTTGAAAAATCTGAAAAATTTGCTCTATATCCCTCTGTTGATGGAAAATATTATACATATGAAGAGTTATTTAATAAGATAAAAGCAAAACAAACTGACAAAGATGACAAATTAGTTATTTTATATGCATCAGATAAAGAGGCTCAACATAGCTATATCGAAAATGCGAAAGCTAAAGGATATGAAGTTTTACTTTTAGATTCACCAATTATTGGTCACCTTATTCAAAAGCTTGAAAGCTCAAAAGAAAAAATTTCATTTGCTAGAGTTGATTCTGATCATATTGATGACTTGATAAAAAAGGATGATTCCAAAGTTTCAAAACTGAGCGATGATCAGAAAACTAATCTTGACAAGATGTTAAAAGATATTATTCCTAGTGAAAAATATACAATAAAATTAGAGTCATTAGATAGTAAAGACCATCCATTTATTATAACAACTCCTGAATTTATGAGAAGAATGAAAGAAATGCAACAAACTGGTGGTGGTGGAATGTTCGGAGCTGGCAATATGCCTGATATATATAATTTAGTTGTAAATACAAATTCTGATTTAGTTGTTGAAATCTTAAAAACTAAAACTAAAAAGAAACAAGAAAGATTAATAAATCAAAGTTTAGACCTAGCTAGATTGTCTCATGGACTACTTAAAGGAGAAGAATTAACCAATTTTATTAAAAGAAGTTTTGAAATAATCAAATAATCATAGTAATGAAAAGAAAATTTACAACATTTGAAATTATAGTTGCAATTATAGTTGTACTTACAATATTTATCTTTATAATCTTTTAAAAATAGCCCTATAATAAGGGCTGTTTTTTTTATTCAAATTACATCAGGATTATTATTATCTTTATCGTCCAAGAATTTAGTAGGATAAAATGAAAGGATTTAAAGTATATTTAAAAATATTCCTATTTATATTAGTTTGCTTTGTTTTTCAAAACATAAGTGCTCAATTTAGCAAAACTCATTATATCCCTCCAATTGCAACTACTGGTTCAGGACCAGCTGCACCTCAAACACAACATCTCTATATATCCACTCCAAATGAAATCCCTTTTAACGTTACAATAAATCCAATTGGCGGAACACCTATAACTGTACAGGTTTCAAATGCAAATCCCTACGAATATTATGTGGGTGATGGAGTAGATACTAATTTTATTGCTCAAACAAATCTTTCTGGTCAAAACCTTACAGATAAAGGTTTTATTATTGAAGCTGAAGATTTAGTTTACGTATCTGTCAGATTATTTACAAGTTCACAACTTTATCAAGCAGGTGGTGTTGTAAGTAAGGGGTTAGCAGCTCTAGGGAAAGAATTTAGAGTAGGTACATTTAGAAATCTAGGAAATCTAACGGGAAGTCAATCTCAATATTTAAATTTTGTAAGTGTATTAGCCACTCAAGATAACACTACAGTTAATTTTTCAAATTTTGGAAATGGCGTAACCATAATTAATGATGCGGTAACAAGTAATATTCTATTAAATACTGGTGAAAGTTATGTTATTGCAGCTTCACCTTCTTCAAATCCAGATAATGCAGAAGGATTTATTGGAGTTCTAGTTGAATCAGATAAACCAATTGCAGTAAATAGTGGATCAATTACAGGAAGTAATGCTAATTTAGATGATGGTGATTATGGCCAAGATGTTGGAATTGATCAAGTAGCTCCTGTTGAGAGAATTGGTTCAGAATATATTTTTGTTAGAGGAGTTGGTCCAGATGAAATAGAGAGACCTCTAATTGTAGCTCATGAAGATAATACTGAGGTATACGTAAATGGATCATTATATGCTACTCTAAATGGGGGAGATTTTGTTTCAATTGAAGCAGGCTATTATGGTGTTTCCTATCCATCTGATGGAAATCAAGGTCCTCCTTTAGGACAATCAAGTAATATGTATGTTAACACGTCTAATCCTGTCTTTGCTTTTCAAGTTATTGGAGGTGAAAGGCCTGGAGGTAGCGGAGGGTACAGTGGAATTCCTAATCAAGGACTCTTTTTTGTTCCACCAATAAATTGTCAAACACCCAAAATAGTTGATAACATACCTTTCATAAATCAAATTGGTACGGCATCATTTTCTGGAGTTATAACCTTAGTTACTGAAGCAGGATCAAGTGTGTTAATCAATGATTTAGACATTTCAAATTATAGTGTTACCGCTCAACCAGTAATTTGGAATAATGATTTTGTAAGCTATACAATTGAGTACCTAACAGGAAATGTCTCAATAGAATCTACAAGTCAAGTATATGTGGCTTCGTTTGGCGCCTATACTTATGCTACATTTGGTGGATATTACTCTGGTTTTGCTTTTAAACCAGAAATATTATTACAATCTCTAAGTATTGAAGATTATTCATGTATACCAAACCTGACCTTAAGTCTAAATAGTATCTCTACATATGACCAGTATCAATGGTATTATAACGGGGACCCAATAGCTGGAGCTAACAGTATTAACTATACTCCTAGTGATCCCGGTTATTATCAACTTTCAGGATCTATTGAAAATTGCCCTGGGGCAATACTTTCAGAAAATATTCCTGTTAGTGCATGTCCTAATGATTTTGATAATGATGGAGTAAATGATAATATTGATATTGATAATGACAATGATGGTATTCTAGATTGTTTTGAATCTTTAGGTGATAAGCTAATAGATTTAACTGGTGAAACAGGTAATAGTATAGAGGATTTATATAATTACACATTTGGCTATGAAAGCTCAGACGCATCTACTGCAAATTGGATAGGAGATAATATAGGGAATTGGGAAACTTTTTCTCCTATACCTTATATTGATAGTGATAATATTGAGCAAGATGGATATATATCCAGTTCAATGACATTTGATAGTGAAATCAGTTTAGAAATTAGCTACAGCTGTATTACTGATATAAATACCGGTTTACCGATAGATTGCGATACAATGGATAATGAAGAATGGTTTAGCCTAAAAGTTCCTTATGAAAAAACTATAACTCTTCTTGACCCAGATGATCAAATATTAATTGACACTAATTTTGATGGGATTTTTGAAAGTGGAATAACTAATTTTTCAAATTTTGAAATTCGTTTTAAAATAAATGGAACAAGTCTTAACAGTGCTGATTCTACATTTAAATTCTACACTCATTTAACTGACTTTTTTGAAATGACACATTTTAATTCATCAGATGCAGTTAATAAGGCTGTATTCAATGTTACTGCAACATGTGTTCCAATAGATTCTGATGGTGATTCAGTAGTTGATGCAGAAGATAGTGATAGTGACAATGATGGTATCTTGGATATTATAGAATCTTCTGGATCTAACTATCAACCTATTTCAAATATCGATGCTAATGGTGATGGATACGATGATATTTTTAGTTTTGAATCTACACCAATAGATTCTGATGGGGATGAAGTATTGGACTACTTAGATTTAGACTCTGATAATGATGGTATATATGATTCACAGGAGTCAGGAGCAACAATTACAGATACAGATCTAGATGGTATAATTGATTTATCATCTGGAAATGTTGGTAATAATGGATTATTTGATAGTATTGAGACTAGTATAGATTCAGGCATAACCAATTTCTCAGTTGCTGATACTGATGGAGATGGACTGTACAACTATATTGATTTAGAATCTGATGAAGATAATTGTAGTGATGTTATTGAAGCAGGATATTCTGATGATAATGCAGATGACTTACTAGGAAATGATACTGTAACTGTAGATTCAAATGGTTTAGTAAATAATGCAAGTGACGGATATAGTACTCCTAGCACTGACTATATAATTGACGGTACAATTGTTATTGATGAAGGACCGCAACATGAAGTATTGATTTGTGAAAATTCTAGTTTTCAACTGTCAATTGTCTCTTCTACCATCGATTTCTACCAGTGGGAATCATCTTATGATGGAGTAAATTGGAATACCCTGATTGATAATGAATATTATAGTGGAGTAAACAGTTCAACATTAGAAATTCTTACAACCCCTATCAGTTTTAATAATATAGTATTTAGAGCTCTAGTTGATAGAGAAGGCAATGGATGTATAATATATTCTTCTGAGTCTAATATAGCAGTTGATCCTGTTCCCGAAGTAATCGTACCTACTGCACTTCAGGAGTGTGATGATGATTATAATGGGATTACTTCCTTTAATTTAACAGATAAAGACATTGAGATATTAAATGGTCAAACAGGCATCAGTGTTTCTTATCATGAACTAGAAGATGATGCTGAGAGTGGATCTAACCCTATTATAGATCCTTATCTTAATACAACTACTGATGGTCAGACCATATATGTAAGACTAGAGAATGATACTACTGCTTGTTATGCCACTACTACCCTAGAGCTTATTGTAAATCCTATTCCTGAGATAATTACACCACCTGTTGTTGAAGTATGTGATGATGATTATGATGGTATAGGAGCATTTGATCTAACTTCTTTAGATGATACAATTCTAAATGGTCAAACAGGAATATCAGTTACTTATCACGAAACTCAGGAAGATGCTGATGCTGGAAGCAATGTTCTTTCCAGTCCTTTTAATAACACAAGTCTTGACGCGCAAGAACTTATTGTTCGTCTAGAGAATAATATAACAGGATGTTATTCCACAACTACTCAAGGTCTTGTAGTGAATCCACTAGCGGTAATAGAGGTTACTGATTATGAATTATGTGATTACAATAATTCTGGTGATATGATTGAAGTATTTGATATCACAACTAAGGATGATGAAATTATTGCAGGACAAAATGTAACACTATCTTACTTTAGCTCTCTTGGTGATTCACAAAATAATACCAATGCTCTTTCTAATGCTGATCTAACTAACTATACTAACTCAACTGCTATTAGTGAAGAGATTTTTATAAGACTTGAACAAAATGCAACGGGATGTCTAACTTTTGGATCTTTCAATGTTACCGTTAATCCACTACCTAATGTGATTCTTAATACAGATCTGGTTCAATGTGATATAGATGATGTTCAAGATGGAATATCTATCTATAACCTAGAAGAAGCTGCTGAAAATCTTGTTATTGGAGATGATCCTAATAATTATGTGCTTACTTTTCACCTCTCACAAGCAGATCTAGATAATAATGAAAATGCCATAGCTAATCCAACAGCTTTTGTAAACTCTACCCCACTGCAAAATATCTATTGTAGAGTGGAGAATATAGCTACTACTTGTTATACCACTTCTTACTTCTTTTTAGAAACTATATTTAATCCAATACCTGATGATGCGGGACTAATTAAATGTGATAATAGTGGAAGTCCAAGTGACTATGATGGATTAGGACTCTTTACCCTTAGTGATGCTGATAATTATGTACTATCACTAATTGTTGCTAATCCTAATAATGATATAGACGATCCTAGCGATTTAAGTGTAGCATACTACCTTAACGAAACTGATGCACATCTAGAATTAAATCAACTGCCTAATAACTACATAAGTGAAGTTCCTGATGCTCAAACAGTCTATCTTAGAGTAGAAAATGAGAATGATTGTTTTGGTATCTCTACCATGCTACTAGAGGTTCGTCCTGTTCCCCAGTATAATGAAGTTCCTGACGAGATTCTTTGTACGGATACTCCTGGATTTATCGATGTAGATTTAACAGATTATGACACGCAAGTACTGGGAACACAAACTCCTGGTGAGGTTATTATAACCTATCATAACTCACAACTAGATGCAAATTATGCAACTAATGCATTAAGCAGTCCTTATACAGTTAATAACCAAGAAACTATTTATGTAAGAGTAGAAGTTGAAGATAATGATCCTTTTAACACTTCTTGTTTTATCTCTAATATCAATTTTACCCTTACTGTAGAGAATAACCCTGTATTTATACCCCCTACACCACTTATAGTCTGTGATGATGATGATCCTGATGGCTTAACTACAATAGATCTCTCAATTAAAACAGAAGGAATAGCAGCAGGGGTTGCTGAAAATGAAATATCCTATCACCTATCTCAAGAAGATGCAGATAATGATCTAAATGCTATTGCAAATACTACTGCTTATACCAATACATCTAATCCACAAACACTCTATGTAAGAATTATAGATGATATGACAGCTATTACAGGTTGTTATTCTACCACTACCCTAGAATTAATTGTAGAATCTCCCCCTGCAGTGGTTAATCCATCTAATCTAGAGTATTGTGATGCTGATGCCGATGGTTTTGGGGTATTTACTCTAACAGATGCTGATGCAGAGATTGCAGGAAGCTTGCAGGACCTATTAATTAGCTATCATGAGACCCAGGCAGATGCCCAGAATAATCTTAATGCTATTGCGAGTCCTTACTACAATATCGTAGCTTATCAGCAAACTATATATGTTCGTGTTGAAGATACTACCATTACCACAGACTGCTTTAGTTATATCGAACTACTTATAGTAGTGAATGATGTTCCACAGATTGCCATAGATCCTGATCCACTAGAGGTATGTGATGACAATGCTGATGGCTTTGCTTTATTTGATTTAAGTCTTAGTGATGAGAGTGTTTTAAATGGATTAAATCCTTTAGACTTTACCATTACCTATTACGAGAGTGCTGAGAATGCCCAGAATGCAACCAAT
>Ga0206680_10000455_pt1 | contig 14656 bp, 10 predicted proteins | sample M115012015metaG_FD_160124 | JGI IMG/M metagenome (GOLD analysis project Ga0206680, IMG submission 160124) | Ammonia-oxidizing marine archaeal communities from Monterey Bay, California, United States - M1 150m 12015 | ecosystem: Environmental > Aquatic > Marine > Intertidal zone | place: USA...
TGTTTGATTCGTAATAGGGTTTTCAAAAACTTCAATCTGATCCTTTGAATCTAGAGAATGAAAAAAACCAGTTTCATATAATCTCAATTGAAATGAATCTTGATCATATTGTTTCCAAACACCTTTTTGTATTGCCTGAAAGCCAATGAATGATTTAGCCCCATTGGGTAATAGTGCAAAAATAGTTCCCTCTAGACTAAAGTGAACCATTGCGTCATCTATTGAGCCCAACAACTTTGCATAAGCATACGCGCTATGCCTTGAGTTATTCAGATTAAGTCTATCTTCTGTAAACTTACCTGATAATAAATCTCTTCGATCCATATTTAATTCCTAAAATTGACAATAATTCTCTTTTTCAACCAAATCAAAGACAATATTATTAGAGAACAAAAGAAATGTCTAAGATGCAATCTTCTCTGAAAGAATCACTTCCTCATTTATTAATACTGCGAAATACTCAATGATTTGTTTAGTCATCTCACTTCTATTAAGTGTATAAAGGTGAAAATTATCAACCCCTTCTTTATGTAAATTCTCTATTTGCTGAATAGCACAATGAACGCCTAATTCTTCAGTTGCTTGCGCGTCATCATCAATTTTTAGAAATGCTTCTTCTAGCTCCTTAGGAATCGTTGATCCACAGGCTATTGCAAAATTCTTTATTTTCCTAATATCACTAATAGGTAAAATCCCAGGAACAATTGGAATATTGATTCCTGCTGCATCACATTGATCTCTATACTGAAGAAAATGGTTATTAGAAAAGAACCATTGAGTAATTATCTCATCTGCACCCGCATCACATTTCTTTTTCAGATATTGTAAATCTGAAGAATCGTCCCTCTTTTCTGGATGACCTTCTGGATAGCCCGAGATTGAAATTTTGAAGTCAAAGTTTTTACTGAGTTCATGAATAAAATCTGGCGAATTATCAAAATAAGGGTCGCCTACCTTCTTGTCTTGTCTTAAGTGTCCTCTTAATGCCACGACAGATTCCACACCTAAAGATGAATAATCTTCTGCCATTTTTATAATTTCAGCTTTAGAATAACTAGAGCAAGTCATGTGTGGTGAAATTTCAACTGATAGTTGTTCTTTAAGGATTTGAACTGTCTGCATTGTTTCGTTAATGCCTGCCCCTTTTGCACTATGAGTAATACTCATATACAAAGGTGAATATGCGGACATAACGCTAGCTTGATAAGACAAGTCTTCAAGACCAGCCTGATCGTTTGGAGGAAAATACTCTAAAGAAAAATTAACCAACTTACTAATCCTTATTTATCAATTGATAAATAATGATTATATTGATAGATCTTTTATTTATCAACTGATTAATAGATACTTTATTGGAAAATGAATCACTCAGTAAAACTTAGTTGGCTGCCCAAAAGCAGGGAATCAAGCTTATTAATGAATTACATGAATTTTTTAAGCATTGATCATCATCAAACATTTGATAATTATGAACAATTGCACCGATGGTCGATAGAAAACCCCGAGAATTTTTGGTCATCTTTTGCTCAATTTGCAGGCATTGCCTTTAAAGAATCTTCATCTAAGATTCTTGATATGGGTGAGCATATGATGGATTCAAAATGGTTTGTTGGCTCTAAACTGAACTTTGCAGAACACCTTATATCTAGCAAGAATCATCATCCTGCTATCATCTATAGAGATGAACAGGGTCAAAGAAAAGAATTATCTTATCAAGAGCTTTTTGATCAAGTTCATTCATTTGCTAAAACTCTAATTGAGCAAGGCGTGAAACAAGGTGATGTTGTTGGCGCCATCATGACCAATTGCCCTGAAACCATTGTTGCAATGCTTGCAAGCAGTGCAATAGGTGCTATTTGGACGTCATGCTCACCAGATTTTGGTGTTGATGCAATTTTAGACAGAATCGGACAAGTTAAGCCCAAAGTTTTGATTGCTATTGATCAATATGAATACAATGGCAAAAAATTTAATTTAATAAAAAAAATAAGAGCTGTTTCAAACAATATAGAAAGCTTATCTAAAATCTTCATCGTTCAACAGTCAGCTACAGAAATTGATTATCAGAGCTTAGACAAGGCTGTTTTATTTAATGATTATTTAAATCAAAGTGAAGAAATTCAATTTACAGCCCTACCCTTTGATCACCCATTGTTCATCATGTACTCATCTGGAACCACTGGTAAACCAAAGTGTATTGTTCACTCTGCAGGGGGGACACTAATCCAACATATGAAAGAACACCAACTGCATTTGAACTTAAAACCAAATGACAGGCTGTTCTTTTTTACTACATGCGGTTGGATGATGTGGAATTGGCTTGTCAGTGCTTTAGCGAGCAAAGCAACAATCATTCTGTATGAAGGATCACCGTTTTATCCACAAAATGATATTTTATGGGACATTGCTGAGGAGGAAAGAATCAGTCATTTTGGTATCAGCCCTCGTTATATCACTACGATGATGAAAGACAGTATCAAGCCATTGGAAAAGCACAAGCTGAAATCACTGCGCACTATTCTTTCAACTGGTTCACCCTTACTCCCAGATCATTTCCAATATATTCAGAAAGCTATCAAGAGTGATGTTCAGATATGTTCTATTTCAGGCGGAACAGACATTATTTCATGCTTTGCCCTAGGCAACCCTTTGATTCCAGTTTTTGATGGAGAAATACAATCTATTGGGCTAGGCATGGCTGTTAAAATTTTTAATGAAACAGGTCAAGAAGCGGTGAAAGAAGAAAAAGGTGAGCTGGTTTGCACACAGCCATTCCCTTCTATGCCTATTGGTTTTTTTAATGACCCGGATAGAAAAAAATATAAAAAGAGTTACTTTAATAAATTTGAGAACACATGGGCACATGGTGATTTTGCAACAATCACTAAAAATAATGGTGTAATCATTTTTGGTCGATCAGATGCCACTTTAAACTCAGGAGGGGTAAGAATTGGAACCGCAGAAATCTATCGTCAAACTGAAAAGTTTCCTCAAATACTAGATGCTGTGGTCATTGAAACCACTAAAAGCTCTGAGTCAATTTTAATTTTATTCTTGGTCTTAAAAAAAGACGAAGAACTCACTAATGATTTAATCAAAAAAATCAGATTTGAGCTTAAAACTAATGCCAGCCCAAGACATATTCCGCAGTCTATAATTCAAGTTGATGATATACCCAGAACCATAAGTGGTAAAATTTCTGAATTATCAGTCAAAGCAGCAATTGAAGGAGAAGAAATTAAAAATATTGATGCCTTAGCAAACCCAGGTTCACTATCTATTTATAGAGAGTTTGCAAAGGAAAACTGACTTGATAATGAAATGCAATTAACATAAGAGTAGTAAATAATTAAATATGAAAGACAATAATAAAAAATTGCATTACCCTTTCTCAAAAAGACCTCCAGATGGAGAAACTCTTGAGGTTGCACCTGATATATATTGGCTTAGAATGCCTTTACCTATTGCATTAAATCATATCAATCTTTGGTTATTAGAAGGTAATGAAGGCTGGACCATCATTGATACTGGAATGGCAACTAACGAATCTAAAACAATCTGGGAAAACTTATTTGAAAATAGTTTCAAAGCAAAATCGCTTGAAGAATTAGTTGTCACTCATATGCATCTTGATCACTCTGGGTTAGCAGGATGGTTAGCTGACAAATGGAAAATTGACCCCTACTTTACCGAAAAAGAATTCTTAGAAACATTAAAAATAAGTCATGGCATGGGCCATAAACAAAGAAAAATGTCTCTAGACTATTATAAAAAATGTGGTTATGACGAAGAATCACGGCAACAGTTTATTGAAAGAATAGAGTACCGGAAATCATTAGCGACGAAGCTCAGTAATGACTTTCAACACATCAAAGATCAAGAAGTTCTGCAGCTCAGTGATGGAGAATGGAGAATAATTGTTGCTAGTGGCCATTCCCCTGAACATGCCTGTTTATATTCAGAAACAAAGAATGTTTTTATTTGTGGAGATATTTTATTGCCAAGAATTACACCTAATGTGAGTGTGAATCCAACTAATCCTGACTCAAATCCTTTGGGAGATTGGTTCGATAGCTTAGAAAAAGTCAAGCAAAGTATCCCGGATGATGTTCTGGTCCTTCCATCTCATGGATACCCCTATCAAGGAGCTCACAAAAGAATTGAAGCAATACTCAGAAATCATCGTGAAAAACTTGAAAAAATCTATAGCTACACTGATGATCCAAAAAATGTATTTGAACTTTTCCCAGTGCTTTTTGAGAGTAAAATTAATAAGCACAATCAAGTGCTTGCGGTTGGTGAAACTATGTCGCATCTGAATTACTTGGTCGCTGAAAACCGACTTGTAAAGTCTATAGATAAGAATGGTCTGTATTTATTTTCAAGAAATTAGGGGAAAATATTGACAATAATTTTTGATGATCTTAAGGAGTTTGACTATTCAATTCCAGTTGTTGTGGTAGGAGCTGGAGGTTGTGGTTTATGTGCAGCGTTATCCGTAAAAGAAAACAATACTGAAGTCCTTGTGATTGAAAGAGATTCAACTCCCCTAGGCACAACAGCAATGTCCACAGGGTTAATACCTGGTGCAAACACTAGATTTCAAAGAGAAGCTGGCATTCAAGATAGTCCTGAATTATTCAAAGAAGATATTTTGATTAAAACCAAAGGACAGACAGACCCAGATATTGCTCATAGTTTAGCAAAAGCATCAGCAGAAACTGTGGAGTGGATGGTCGATAAACATCAAATTCCTCTCAGCTTAGTAGACAGTTTTTTATACCCAGGGCACTCGGTGAAAAGAATGCATGGAACACCTAACAGAACCGGGAGTGAGCTTATGGGAGCATTATGTAGAGCAGCTGAAAAAGCAAGAATTGACATACTTAATAGTGCGCTAGTCACTGACCTCTATAGTGATTCCAGCAATAAGATCCTAGGAGTGAAAATTCTAAGAGCAGATGGTCAGACGGAAGAAATTGGTTGTGATGCCTTAATTCTTGCCTGTTGTGGATTTGCTGGAAATCCAGAAATGGTTGAAGAGTATATGCCTGAAATCAAAGAAGCTGAATTTTTTGGTCACCCAGGTAATAAAGGTGATGCGATCATCTGGGGCAAGGAACTAGGGGCACAATTAGCAGACATATCCTCCTATCAGGGACATGGTGGTTTAGCTGCTGGAAGAGGTGTTCCAATTTTATGGCCAATGATTATGGAAGGCGCTTTCCAAATTAACGAAAATGGTCAAAGATTTTCCGATGAATCACAAGGTTACTCTGAACAAGCCGTAAAAGTGGTTAGTCAACCGAATAAAATTGCTTGGAATATATTTGATGAACGCCTTCATAATCTCATGATGGAATTCGAAGATTATCATAATGCCATTGAAGCCAAAGCAATTCTAAATACAAGATCTATCAGTGAGCTCAGTCAGATGACAGGCATCAATGAGTCTTCACTTAAAAAAATCATCAGCGAAGTTGAAGAGATGGTAGAAGGTCAACGGACTGATGATTTTGGCAGAGATTTTACAGGGAAGCCAAAACTAACACCGCCCTACTATGCTGTAAAAGTAACCGGAGCTCTATTCCATACTCAGGGAGGCTTAGTTGTTAATGAAGATGCAAGAGTTCTAGACACAAAGGGAAATAAATTGCCAAACCTCTTTGCTGGAGGAGGCTCCGCAAGAGGCATATCTGGTCCTGCTGATTGGGGGTATATAGCTGGGAATGGTCTGCTAACTGCTACTACTTTTGGGAGATTAGCTGGCAGAGCTGCAACAGAAATTTTAAAAAAATAATAAAATGAAGATTGGATAATTAAGTTAATACATTATTTATCAATTGATAAATAGGTGGTATATTGATGCTAGTAATTTTGGAGAACATATGAAAGAAGCTACGGGCCCACTAAATGGGATAAAGGTTTTGAGCATTGGGACTTCAATTGTCGGTCCTTGGGCAGCAACAATACTAGGGTATCTAGGCGCTGAAGTTATTAAAGTAGAACCTCCCAAAGGTGAATTCCTTAGAATGCTCTACCCACATCAAAACAATCTTTCAACTGCCTATAGTTCTACAAACCTTAATCAAAAATCTGCTGGTCTTAACACCAAAGAGCCTGAGGGCATGAAGGCTATGTTGAACTTAGCAAATCAAGCAGATATTCTCATAGAGAATTTTCGACCCGGTGTGGCTGATCGAATAGGCATTGGCTATGAAACACTTCATGCATCAAATCCAAATCTGATTTTTGGCTCTAGCTCTGGCTATGGTGATGAAGGGCCAATGAAAAATTTGGCAGCACTCGAGCCTCATCTTCAAGCTTTCAGTGGAATGAGTGGTGTTACCGGATCAAAAGGTGGAGATGGTCAGTTAATTCGTTTCACCCATTTAGATCCAACTGGGGCAATTTTCTTTTGTGGATTATTAATGCTTGGTCTTATAGAAAGAGAGCGCTTCGGTCATGCTTGTTGGGTAAAAACTTCACATCTAGCTAATGCACTAGCTAATATGAACAGTAAAGTTTCAGAAGTGTTGTTAGCTGATTCTGAATTAGAACCACTCGGTAGTGGCTCTTCAAACTCGGCTCCGAATCGATGTTATTTATGCTTAGATAATAAATACATAGCAGTAACATGTGAAAACCAAGAACAATGGCTGGGGTTCTGCAGAGCAATAGAAATGGAACACTTAATTGAAGATGATAAGTTTCTTAATAATATTAGCCGAATAGAAAATCGCGAAGAGTTAGATCAAATTCTTGAATCACACTTTCAATTGAAACCATCGCGTTGGTGGTCATTAAGATTTGATAATGAGAACATTCCTCACAGTTTTAATCTGTGCTTTGATGATCTTCAAATGCATCAGCAAATTATCGAAAATAATTTCCTCGTTGAAGTTAATGGTGAGCACACTGGTCCATTTCATGTAGGCGGATTGCCGTGGGAATTTAGCAAAACCCCTCCTCAGATTGATCTTAATATACCTGTGCCTGGAGCAGATACTGAAGAAGCCATGAGCAGTGGTTTTAAGAATTCTACAAAACAAGAAGGCATTGAAAAAACAGATCAAGCTGAATTCCCACTGAAAGGGATACGCGTTCTGGATTTAACTGAAGGTTACACAGGTCCCTATTTAAGCTTTATGCTTGCTGAGGCTGGTGCTGAAGTCACAAAAATAGAGCCCTTAGGAGGAGACTGGTCTAAAGACCTAAGTCCACAAACAAAACACGGGGTCAGTGCGCTGTATCAATCATTTAATCGTAATAAAACTATTAAAGAAATTGATATTGAATCAGAAAGCGGTCGACAAGAATTTGAGGCCTTATTAAAAGAAACAGATATTCTGATAGAGGATTGGAAAAAAGATGGACATCTGACTTCTATCTATAATTATGAAACCCTAAAATCATCCAATCCAAAAATTATTCACTTTTCACTGTCCGCTTTTGGTCACCATGGTCCCATGCAAAATCAGGCAGGGAGTGACTTGGTTATCCAAGCTATGTCTGGGTATCTGCGCACCTTAGGGGATATTGAAGGAGAGCCAATTAGAGTAGGCGCGGATGTTGTTGCAGGTTGTACTGCGGCCATGAACTTTATTGCTATTCTGGCTGCTCTTTATCATCAGTTACAAACCGGCAGTGGGCAAAAGATTTCAGGCAGTATGCTGGGTACAATGATGGCATTAAAAACTCTTCAATGGTCAGGAATGAGCAATCCAGATAGTTGGGAAGGAAATTTTTGTAAAAATGAAACTGCTGGCTCTAATTTTGGTCAACGGACCAAAGATAAATCTATTTTTGCTACCCCTTCCCCTGCCCTTACAGAAGATAACTTCTATGAAATGATTAAAGAATTTGGAATGTATGATGAATTCATGGAAGATGAAATCCTCGTGAATAATTGGTGGAATTCTTTTGGGGTGGGAACCAAGGCAAGTGAAGCAAGCCCACTTTGGGATAAATACTTAACAACAATGTCATCAGAACAAGTTCTAGAAATATTCAATCGTTATGAAGTTTGGGCAGTTGAATTCTCAGATATAAAAGAACTGATAAAACATCCACAAATTGAATATCTAGGAATATTTGAAAAAGATGGAGACACAACCTATCTCAGAGCCCCATGGAAAACTCCATGGGGTTTTCCTAAAATAAAACCCATAAAATAATTAGCATACAAGCGTGAAAAAAAACTACGCAGACACTGAACTAGGCCAGATACACTTTCTATCAAGCGGTGAAGGGAAACCGTTACTGATGTTACACATGACTCCTCAATCATCTCTGCAGTATAGCTTTACATTCGATTTATTGAATAATTTAGGCTATCAAGTGATTGCTCCTGATACTCTAGGGTATGGCATGTCAGATAGGCCTGAACAACCCTTGACTATTGAAGAGTACGCATCAGGTTTGCCTGAGATTCTAGATCAAATGGGAATAGAAAAAGCTTCTGTTATTGGTCATCACACTGGTGCTTCAATTGGGTGTGAATTTGCAAATGCTCATCCTGACCGCGTAGATAAAATTATTCTGCATGGTGTTCCACTTTATACTACTGAAGAACGAGAGGAACGAATGCATAATCTAAAAGTTGATCTCTCACCGAAGAAAGATGGCTCGCATCTGCTTGATTATTGGAATTGGATTCAAAGCAGAGTTGGTGATAGAGCCAGTCTTGAATCCTGCCAGATGTCTCTTTTGCATGCGTTTCTTGCGGGAGAAAATGAATGGTTTTGCCATCATGCTGCTTTTCAATATGATTTGAAAAAGACAATATTAAATCTAAAAAAACCCGTTTTAGTCATAACAAATACCGGGGATCCTCTGCATTATGTTGTTCCAAGAGTTCAAGCACTGAGAGAGGACTTTAATTACATAGAAATAGAGGGTGGATCAGTGTTCATTATTAGAGACGAACCTAAAAAATGGGTGGATTCTTTTACTGATTTTCTTCAATAATAATAAATAGAATATTAATAGAGAGATTTAGCAATGCTTTATAAGCTTCCAGAAGAAACCTTGATACTTCAAGATAACGTCAAACGATTTGTGGATAATGAACTCATACCACTGGAAAAGAAATTACCTGATCGACCAAATTCTTACGAGCTCCCTGAAGATATTTACTTAGAATTAACTGCAAAAGTACATGAAATGGGATTAACGGCCAGAGAAACTCCTGAAGACGCAGGAGGCGCTGGATTAGGCACTCTAGACAACTGTATTGTGACCGAGCAAGTTCATAGATCAACAGCCGGGTGCAGTGTGTTCTCAGCAACTTTTGCATCGATGCTCTACGAGTTGGGCACTGAAGAACAAAAAAATACTTACATGGTGCCCTCGGTCAAAGGAGAATTTCATGGAGCCAGTGCTTTTAGTGAGCCAGGAGCAGGCGGGGATTTGGCAGGCATTCAGACCACGATCGAAGAAACAAAAGACGGCTGGGTAATCAATGGGAATAAATGTTGGATTTTTAAAGCCAAGACTGCTCGCTTTATCTTGGTTCTAACCCGGCTCAAGGGGACAAAAAGACACGACGGGTTACAGTGGGTTATCGTTGATGCAGGTACCCCTGGATTTACAATTGGCAGAGAACAAAAAATGATTCATGGACAAAACACTTATGAATTATTTTTTGATAATTGTTTGGTAGATGAAAAACAGCTTCTAGGAAAAACCGGACAAGCTTGGTCATCAGGAACAGACTATCTTTTTTCTGGGAGAATACAAATTGCTGCAAGGGCTTTGGGTATTGCTGATCGATGCTTAGAAATGGCAACGGAATACGCAAAAATTAGGCATACTTTCGGTAAGCCTCTCTCTTCTCGTCAAGCTATACAATGGATGATTGCTGATTCAGCTCTAGAACTTCATAACTGCAGGCTTTTAGTCTATGACACTGCCCTTCGTGCACAAGAGGGAGAGAAGGTTTACCTTCAAACTGCTATGGCAAAATTATCTGCAACTGAGATGGTGACCAAAGTAGTAGATCGAGTCATGCAAATTCATGGTGCAGCAGGGCTCTCGGATGAAACAATTTTAGAGAGATGCTATCGAGATATCAGACCAATGAGAATTTATGAAGGAACCTCTGAAGCACTGCGAAGCATGATTGCAAAAGAGTTGTTGAAGTAGGGTTTTTTATGCTTTCATTCAAAACAAAATTTGGATGGGGAATTGGAACCCTAACAGTTTCACTCATGTTTCAAGCCAATGGATTGCTATTACTGGTCTACCTAACAGATTTTGTAAACATGCCAGCTGCTACTGCTGGGCTCCTCATTGGTTTATCAAAAATTTATGACGCAGTGACTGATCCAGTTATGGGGAGAATCAGTGATCGAACAAATACAGCTTGGGGCAAACGAAGACCTTATGTCCTTCTTGGGACTTTATTCTGTGCGCTGTCTTTTATTTTATTATTTAATCTAGCCGCATTCTCTGAATCGCCGAATATTATTTTGATTACGCTTCTTGCATTGATTTTGAACGCCACAGGCTACACCATTTTTAATGTTCCATATCTTGCTATGCCCTCTGAAATCACCACTGACTATGATTCGAGAACTGACTTAATGTCATACCGAGTAATGGCTGTAGCGGCTGGACAACTCGGAGGTTCGGCGCTTGGTCCTGCTTTGGTCGTGTATTTTGGAAATGGAATTTCAGGTCATGCAGGCATGGCCAATACTCTTGCTTTAATCATGATTCTGGCAGGGGTTGCTTGTGTTTGGATGACGAAAGATGCTCCTTTTGCAAAAACAGTTGCTCAGAAAAATGACGACGGCTCTTTTTTAAAACAATTTAAAACTGCTTTTCAGGTAAGGCCATTCGCAATTCTATTAGGGATCAAAATCACACAATTGACTGGGTTTGCAGTTTTCCTAGGTTCCCTACCCTATCTATTCACACGGATCATGGAGCTATCTTATAATCACTTAGGATTTTACTTTTTAATCCAGGGATCCGTGATGTTTATATCACAACCTCTGTGGGTAAAGATTGTGAATAGAGTTGGCAAAAAGAAAGGTTATTATCTTGCCTCCCTATCATGGGGTATAGGTGCATTATCATGGATGCTTGCAGGTTCTGGAGAGAGCGATCTGGGTATTGTCTTAAGAGGATGCTTTCTTGGATTTGGAGCAGGAGGTCTTTTATTGGTTGGTCAATCAATGCTGCCTGACACAATGCAATACGATAAGATAACAACCGGGCAAAGCAGAGAGGGGATACTGGCCGGCGTTTATACCACTGTCGAAAAATTATCATTTGCCATTGGGCCTTCAATTTTAGGAATCATGCTTGGAATGGTTGGATATGATGCGCTTTTATCCAGCCAGAACGATGCGGTGATCAAGATGGTTTACTTTTCAGCAGGAGGATTTCCTGTGATTGCATTATTGATCAGCTGCTTTTTTATTACGATCTATAACATAGATCAAGAATCACTAAAGAAAGAGAATGACTATGAGTGAAAAGAAGATTTGTGACACCCTAATAAAAGGAATTGTTATTTCCATGAATCCAGAAAGGCATGTGTATCTTGATGGATTTGTTGCAATTGACGAGGGACTGATTAAGGCTGTCGGTCCTTCAAGTGAGTGCGAATACACTTCAGGCAATATCCTTGGTGGGAGCGATTATATGATCCTGCCTGGACTGGTCAATGTTCATACGCACCTCATTCAAGGCTGCATGAGAGGCATGGCGGATGGAACGACCTATGAAGAACGATTTTTTGGATTTTACTATCCAATGACTGGTGCTTGTGATGAAGAGAGATCATATATTGCTTCAATGCCGCCTGTGATGGATCTTTTATTGAGAGGTGTTACAACGACTGCTGATGATCATTTTACTCATTTGCATAAGAAATCAATTGATGGTGTTTTAAAAGCAGTTGATGACTCAGGAATTCGCTGCAGGATGGCTCGACTAACCATCAATGACAAACAAGCAGTTCCAGACGGTTTCAGAGAAGAGTTAGATGAGGGAATTGCTGAAACTGAACGCGTTAAATCCGCATGGGAAAGCGACAAAATTTCTGTGACGGCTTCAACCATTGGCATTACGTACTGCGAACCAGATCAATTGGTAGAACTCTGGAAATGGACAGATGATAATAATCGACAGTTCGATATTCATGCGCCTGCAGTCATGGATCATAAATACCTTGCGTCCAGAAGAGGTTGGCAAGGCGGGTCTTTTGAGTGGCTTGATCATGTAGGCATATTAGGACCCAATGTTATTTCGGCTCACTCACAAAATTTGAGACCAGGAGAAGCAGAATTGATAGCCAAGTGTGGTGCTTCTGTCGCACTTGTCCCAGACATGGAGCAAGTGCTTGGTTTGGTGAATTTTGATGCAAAAAAGTTTCTTGAATCCAATGTCACTTGTGGACTAGGGCTCGATGGACCAGTTGTTGCCTATGGACATGATCTATGGACTGCTATGAGAAGCTTCCTCACAGCACAAAGAATGGGAGATCAACATCGAACGATGATGTCTGACACTCAGACAAAATGGACGGGAGATGAAATACTTTACGGAAGTGCAGAACAAGCTCTGGAATTGGCCACAATTGATGGCGCCAGAGCTCTAATGATGGAGGACAGCATTGGTTCACTAGAAGTCGGAAAAAAAGCCGATGTTCTTCTTATCGATCGATCATCTGAAAGTCATTTAACCCCGATGGGTGCTATGATCGCTAATTTGGTTTATGGAAATGGGCCAAATCAAAGCGCGATAAAGGCTGTTATGATTGATGGCGAAATAGTGGTCAAAGATGGAACACATCAAACAATTGATCATGCTCAAGTTGTCAGAAAATCTGACGAGTTACAGGAAGCACTCTTGGATGAAACCGATGCCAGACAATATCTCAGAAAACGCAGCCGTTTTACCTGGGTGCAATAGTTAACCTGATAATAATTCTTTTAATTCAGTGACAGCTGCATCAGGCGTGTTGAGAACCAAACGATCTGGCATTTGCTGTTTAATCTCCTCGGCAGCTCTTGCCATTGAGAATTGACCCAAAATGATTGTTTCATGACTGGGAATCATCTCTACCGCACTGATGATTTTGTCATTGTGCGCTTTGACTTGATTTTCTTTTAAAAGTTTCAAAGCATCATGTATTAAATGACCCTTGATATTGATATCTGCATCCCTGCTCATCATCTCAAACTCATTGATCAATAATTTAAGAGATGGTTCAAATGTCACCAATATGTTCACATCTAATGCCGCATTTATGGCGTTCTTGAAAGCGGGCTCATTGGGCTTGAGGATCGGTAAATTGAATTGGTTTTTTGCAGCTTCTATTGCATCTCCGAAAGCGCTACAAGTATATAGAATAGCATCTACGTGATCATTGACTGCTTGTTGCCCCAAATCAATTATTCTCGATCTTATTGCTGTTTCATCTAAACCATTTGCTCTATCAATGGATAGTTGAAAGTCTGCATATTCATTCAAGTTGACTTCTGGCCAAATTTTCTGGAACGATTCTCTGATTGGCATTTCTGATTCTTCAAGCGCATGAATCAATCCGATCTTAATTTGATGCTGGCTATTCATTTCTTTGGAATAATCGGAAGAAGAAGATATGACATCTTATTCTCACCAAAATAAATTGTTGTCTTCCCATTAAATCTCTCACCCCTGTCAATTGGATCATTGTGAAGAAATGGACCACATCCTTTGAGTTGATTCTTAAAGTTAGAAAGCATTTGAGGTTTGGCGTCAGGACATTCGTAATCCTTGCCTTGAATTGAAAGCATTAGATAGTATCCCTTTGGGATCACTATAGAAGTTGGCCAGACTTCGATATCCATTTCAACAATCTCATCAGATTGAAGTAATGCTTTGTCTGTATGCGAATGATAAGGACGCCATGGTTTTGATAATTTTTCATCTAATTTTCGGTGTGATGCCCTTAGCCAGCCTTGAGCGATTGGTGTATATGGGTCAACTGCGCCTTGAAAAACCACTTCATCATCTTCATCACTAAAAAGTCTCAAGACAACAAATACATCTGCATCTTCTGTTGTGGATGAAATGAAAACCTTTAAAGCCATAGGCCCTGTGATCTCTGTCTCTTCGTCAAAAGGTCTCGATTTAAAATCAATACCATCTCCCATCGCATCAAAAGTAATTGATGTCGATTCTGAATATTCCATGTCATCAATCATTTCATATTCATTGTTGATATACATTTTGGTCCAACGGGTGTTCTCGATTGGCCATGCATTCTCATGACGTTCTTTAAAACCATCTATGTGTCTGACTTGTAACTGAACTTTTGGTTGATCTTGCCAATCATTCTCAATACCTTTTAGGAAATGATCAAAAAATTGTTTCTGAAGTTTCACTCCATAATCAGTATAAAACTCTGTCCAATGCTCTAAACCATGCATCTCGAGCCACTTTTGATCAGATGCAGCCCTAATAAATCCTTCAGTATTGCCTCTTAAATGAAGCCCTTGCCCACCCCAATTGCCAGCAGAAAGAAATGGGACAGTGATTTTGTCCCAGACTGCAGATCGCTCTTTGTGGTATTCATCAACCAAAGGATGGGCTCTGATTTCATCACCAAATGAGCATCGATTGGATTCTAATTCCTCTTCGCTTAACTCTTCATGTC
>Ga0206680_10000462_pt1 | contig 14580 bp, 10 predicted proteins | sample M115012015metaG_FD_160124 | JGI IMG/M metagenome (GOLD analysis project Ga0206680, IMG submission 160124) | Ammonia-oxidizing marine archaeal communities from Monterey Bay, California, United States - M1 150m 12015 | ecosystem: Environmental > Aquatic > Marine > Intertidal zone | place: USA...
CGACCCGGACGCACGCAAGCACAGGGGCATCTCACTGCTGATCGTGCCCACCAGCACCGAGGGCTTTTCCTGGACACCCATCATCACAGTGGGCGACGGGCCCACGACGAGCACCTACTACGACGACGTTCGGGTACCGGCCAACAACCTGGTCGGCGAGGTCAACGACGGCTGGTCGATGATCACGACGCAACTCAACCACGAGCGGGTCGGCCTGGCCGCCACCAGTGCCCAGGCATTCCGACTCTACGACGACACCGTGGCCTGGGCGGCCGACACCGTGGCCACCGAAGGTGGACGGGTCATCGACCGGCCCTGGGTGCAGTTGGACCTGGCCCGCTGCCATGCCGAACTCGACGCTCTCCGACTCCTCAACTGGCGGATGACTCTCGACGTGGAGCGGGGTCGCCTCACCGCCGACCGGTCGTCGGCAGTGAAGGTCTACGGCACCGAGGCAGCGGTGAGGATCTACGAACGCCTACTCGGCATCGTCGGACCGGAGGGTCGGGTCAGGGCCGGTCAACCCGGAGCAGTGTTGCGGGGCGAACTGGAAAAGGCCGGCCGGGCCGCTCAGATCAACACGTTCGGGGGTGGGGTCAACGAGGTGATGCGAGAAATAGTTGCCTGGATGGGTCTCGGCCTGACCCGAACGACCCGACAGGCCTGAGGACGACGGGGACGACAGTGGACTTCGACCTGAGCGCTGACCAGCAGGCCCTGGCCGACCTGGCCGACCGGATCTTCGGTGACCTCGCTTCAACCGACCGGGTGGCCGAGGTGGAGGCCACCGACGACCGCTTCGATCGCAGCCTCTGGGAGGCCCTGGCCGAAGCGGGCCTCGTCGGCGTAGCACTCCCCGAACGCGACGGGGGCCTCGGCCTCGGCATGGTCGAAGCCAGCCTTGTCCTCGAACAGCAGGGCCGACGGGTGGCCCCGGTTCCGCTACTGGCCGTCACGGCGCTCGGCGCGTGGGCAATCGCCGCCCACGGTTCCGACGCGCAGCGGGCCCGATGGTTGGAGGGCGTAACCGAAGGCAGCCGGATCCTGACCGGGGCGTGGACGGACCCGGCCGGGGCGGACCACTCGCAGCCCCTGGCCGGGGTGGCCGACGGGGCGGGCTGGCGCGTCAGTGGGACGAAAGTGGCCGTGCCCGCCGCCGGTGTGGCCGAAGCCGTAGTCGTGCCAGTCGACACCGACGGCCACCGTGTGGCCGTCGTTCCACTCGATGCCGAAGGCCTGACCGTCACCCTCGCCGAGACGACCAGCCGGGAGATCCAGGGAATGCTCGAGTTCGACCACGTGGCAGTCGGTCCCGACGATCTCCTCGAGGGCGACGGCGACGAAATCACCCGGGCAGTGCTGGACCGGGCCCGGATCGGGACCTGCGCCATGGTGCTGGGCTGCTGCGAAGAGGCCCTGGCCATGGCGGCCGCCCACGTGTCCGAGCGCGAACAGTTCGGCCGGCCGTTGTCCACAAACCAGGGGGTCGCCCTCCAGGCCGCCGACGCGGCGATCGACACCGACGGCATCCGGGTCACCCTCCAGCAGGCAGCGTGGCGGCTCGACAACGGCCTCGACATCTCGCAGGCCGTGCCGACGGCCAAGTGGTGGGCGGCCCAAGCCGGCCAGCGGGTCGTGCTCACAACCCAGCACCTGCACGGTGGAACCGGGGCCGACATCAGCCACCCGGCGCACCGCTACTTCCTCTGGGTGCTCCAACTGGCCGACAGCCTGGGCGGGGCAGGAACCCACCTGGCCCGGCTCGGCTCGACGATCGCCGACGGAGCCTCCTGAGGGCCGAACAGGCAGGACTAGAGGCCGAAGCCGTCGACGACCGGCTCCTTGTCGGCGAAGAACGGCCTCAGGTGGTCATCAAGGGTCTCGAGCGTCCAGTCGCCCTCGTGGGTGGCCTCGAATGCCCGACGGGGTCGTTCGTAGACCGTGACCTCGCCGCCCCAGACCTGAAGCATCTGGCCGGAGACCCGGTCGGCCAGCGGGGAGGCAAGCCAGGCCACCAGGGGCGCCACGTGCTCCGGGGCGAATGTGTCGAAACCATGGTCGGGCTGTTCGAAGCTTTTTGCTGCCGGACCGCCCATGATCATCCGGGTACGGGCCCGGGGCACCAGCACGTTGGCCGTGCACCCGAACCGGAGTACCTCGCGGGCGGCAGAGACGGTCAGGGCGGTGATCCCGGCCTTGGCGGCGCTGTAGTTGCCGCTCCCCAGGGCGCCGATCAGCGCCGCCTCCGAGGAGGTACTGATGAGTCGGCCACCAAGGGGTTCCCCACCCCCGGCCTTCCACCGTTCGCGCCAGTGGGCCAGCGTGTGGCGGATGGTGCAGAAGTGGCCCTTGAGGTGCACCCTGACCACGTCGTCGAAATCCGATTCCTCCATCTTCTGGAGCATCGAGTCTCGGATGAATCCGGCGTTGTTGACGACGATGTCGAGGGACCCGAACTCGTCGACAGCCGTTCGGACCAGGTCGCCTGACTGCTCCCAGTCCGCCACGTCGCCGAAGTGGGCCACGGCCCGGCCGCCCATCGCGGTGACCTCGGCCACGACGTCCTCGGCCGGCGAAGCGTCGTGACCTGTGCCGACCAGTGTCGTGCCGAGGTCGTTGACGACCACCGCGGCACCATGGCGGGCCAACTCGAGGGCTTCGACCCGGCCCAGGCCACGACCCGCACCGGTGACAATGGCGACCCGGCCGTCGAGGAGCCCCATCGTCAGATCCGTTCGATGACCGTTGCCGTGCCGATCGCCCCGCCGCAACACATGGTGACCATCGCCGTCGAGGCGTCACGCCGCTCCAATTCGTGCAGTGCCGTCACCAGGAGTCGTGAGCCGGTGGCCCCCACCGGGTGGCCCAGGGCGATGGCACCCCCGTTCACGTTCACGTTCTCCGGATCGATCTCGGGGTACTGGCCCAGCCAGGAGAGCACCACGGCGGCAAACGCCTCGTTGCATTCGAAGAGGTCGATGTCGGACAACTGCATCCCGCTCCTGGCGAGGAGTCGTGCCGTGGCGTCGACCGGGCCGTCGAGGAGGTAGTAGGGGTCGGTTCCCACCACCACGTTGGCCACCATGCGGGCTCGGGGTTTCAGGCCGCGGGCAGCGGCCCGTTCGGCAGTCATCCACAGCAGGCCGGCAGCACCGTCGGAGATCTGCGACGAGTTTCCGGCCGTGTGGATCCCGTCGGCCATCACAGGATCGAGGCGGGCCAGGCCCTCGGCGGTGGACTCCCGAATCCCCTGATCGGCTGCGACACGCCGGGTCTCGGTGGTTCGGGCACCGTTGTCGTCGAGGACTGGGACGTCCACCGGGAGGATCTCCCGCTCGAAGTGGCCTTCCCTGGCTGCGAGGGCCGCCCGCTCCTGGGAGCGCAGTCCCCATGCATCGACCGCCTCCCGTGTGACCCCCCGGTTGGTGGCGATCCGCTCGGCGGCTTCGAACTGGTTGGGACTGTCCCACGGGAAGTCGTCCGGCTTCGAGGACCCCGGGCCGTTGGCGACGTTGGCACCGAGGCCCACATGGCTCATCAACTCGACCCCGCACGCCAGCCCCACGTCGATGGTGCCCGATGTGATCAGGGCGTGGATCAGGTTGTTGGCCTGTTGGCCGGATCCGCACTGGGAGTCGATTGTGGTGGCCCCCGTGGTGTAGTCGTCACCAGCAGCCAGCCAGGCGTGGCGAGTCACGTTGCTGGCCTGTTCGCCGGCCTGGGTCACGCACCCTCCGATGACCTGCTCGACCTCGGCCGGCTCCAGGCCGGCCCGATCGACGATGCCCCTCTGGAGGGCTCCCAGTAGCTGGGTGGCGTGGAAGCCGCTCAGGTCGCCGGTGCCTTCCCGGCCTCGCCCGATCGGTGTCCGTAGCGCTTCAACGATGACGGCCTCGGCCATGGTGACACTCTTCCTGTTGGACGACTCACATCATCGTCCAGGCGCCCGGTCGACGGCTACATCGGCCCTTTCAGAAGCTGACGCCCACGAACCCGGGTTGGGACGGGTCGGATCTCCCCTCCTACGATCAGGGCCTCGGACCGTGACCCGAGTCATCCAATCAGTCCAGACAGAGGGACCCGTGGAACTCAACGACATCGACCTGTTGGACCTGGACCGCTTTCGCGACCAGGAGCACTTCGCCATGTTCGACGTGCTCAGACGAGAGTCGCCGGTGCACTGGCACGAGGAGCCCGAAGGGAACGGGTTCTGGAACGTGGTACGGCATGCGGACCTCGTCGAGGTGAACCGCCAACCAGAGCTCTTCTCCTCCGAGGTGAGTGGCGTCAGCATCTTCGACATGGAAGCACCTAGCGACGGTTCAGGCATGGACACCCGCGGGGTCATGATGATCATGACCGATCCACCCCGCCACACCCGCTACCGACGGCTCGTCAGCAAGGGCTTCACACCGAGGATGATCGGCCTCATCGAGACGTACCTGCGGCACCGGACCATCCTGGTCGTCGACGAGGTGATCGAACGTGGCGAATGCGACTTCGTGGTCGACCTGGCCTCCGAACTGCCGCTCCAGGCCATTGCCGAGATCATGGGCGTTCCCCAGGAGGACCGCCAGAAGCTCTTCAAGTGGTCGAACCAGATGATCGGGATCGACGACCCCGAATACCAGACCGACGACAACCGGGCGGCGGCGATCGAGTTGTTTGCGTACTCGAACGCCCTGGCGGCCCAGAGGCGCGAAGACCCCCGCGACGACATCGTGACCGCTCTCATCAATGCCGAGATCGACGACGGTGAGGGCGGACTGACCCGACTCAACGAGTTCGAGTTCGACGCCTTCATGCTTCTGCTGGCCGTGGCCGGCAACGAGACCACCCGCAACGCCACGGCGCACGGCATGTGGGCCCTGATGTCCAACCCCGATCAGTTCGAGTTGCTCAAGGAGAACCGTCAGGAGTTGTTGCCGACAGCGGTGGACGAGATCGTCAGGTACGGCTCGCCGGTCATGCACTTCCGGCGGACCGCTACGGAGGACACCGAGATCGGCGGCCAACCCATCCGCAAGGGCGACAAGGTGGTGATGTGGCATATCTCCGCCAATCGGGACGAACGGGAGTTCGTCGATCCCGACCGTTTCGACGTCACTCGTTCTCCGAACCACCACGTCGGCTTCGGCGGCGGTGGCGCCCACTTCTGCCTCGGCGCCAACCTCGCGCGTATGGAATTGAATCTCGTGTTCGACGAGATCTGCCGCCGATTGCCTGACATCCGCGCGACCGGCGAGCCTGACTGGTTGCGGTCCAACTTCATAGCCGGCATCAAGCACCTACCGGTGGCGTTCACGCCGGGAGAGCGCGTTAACCCGGGCCCACTTCCCGACCGGGGGTCCGTCACCGCCTGAGGCCGGTCGTTCCTTTATATCGAGACCACCTGCACCCGCTTCTCAGGACGCCTCGCCGAGGCCGTCGAGGGACCTGGCACCCACGGGTAGACCGCTGCGTAGGCGTCGGGCGCCGGTTCTCATGCAACACGCGAAAAACCCCCGCCGAAGCGAGGGCAGATCGCACGGTGGGAAACCGTGTCCAGCGACGACTCCTCAGTCGTTCGCCGGTACGGGAAGGCTACCTGACAACGACTGCGAGCCAGACAGGAACGCCACAGAACCCCCCCTGCTGGGCGGGGGGTTCACGTGGCGCCGACAACAAGATTCGAACCAGCGGCCCTCACCTTGGCAAGGTATACCGACCTGTTCCGCCGACCTGCGCAAACGCTTCGAAACCACCCCTGACCTGCAGTTCTGGTTGATCACTGGTTCGCGTCGTTTCGCGCTGTTTTGTGATGTCTCACGGCCCGTACGCGGCCTGAGAACGTCGGGGTGTGTCACCCCAGCAACTACCTGCGTGGCTGCCGGTGACGGCCGGCCGACCGGGCCGATATCGGAGTTGTCGGAGTCAGTCAGTCCGACGCCCCGTGATCGACGCCTCCACCCAGGTAACTGGCCTCAAGGAGGTCCGGCCGGGCCAGCAGGTCGGCGGCGACACCTTCCATGACCAGTTCGCCGTGGTTCAAAACGTATCCGCGGTCGGAAATGTCGAGGGCCAGATTGACATGCTGCTCGACGATGAGCACCCCGGCCCCAGTGCGGTCGGCGAAGTCGCGCACGATGGGCAGAAGATTTTCGACGACGATCGGAGCCAGACCGAGGCTCATCTCATCGACGAGCAGCAACCTCGGCTGCGACATCAGGGCGCGGGCCATGGCCAGCATCTGCTGTTCGCCACCCGAAAGCAGACCGGATCGGCGACCCATGAGTGGAAGGAGTGCGGGAAATAGTTCAAGGGCGCGTTCCAATCCTGCTGCCTGCTCCCGATGGCTGGATCTCAACCCCAACTTGAGGTTTTCCTGCACGGTGAGGTTGAAGAACAGAGAACGATCCTCGGCCACATGGGCCAGACCCAGGCGGGCCAACCGGTGGGGGTTGCGGGAGTCAACTGGCTCGCCAAGAACCGTGATCGACCCTCGGAGAAGCGGAACTAGCCCTGAGATGCTCAACAAAGTGGTGGTCTTGCCGGCCCCGTTGGGGCCGAGAAGAGCCACCACCTCGCCCTCATCGAGGTGCAGGTCCAGACCGCGCACGACCGGAACTCCCGCATAGCCCGTGTCCATGCCCTCGACAGCCAGCAAGCGCTGGTCGCTGCTCACCTTTCGTCCTCGCTACCGGTCAGGCCATGCAGTTCCTCGGCGTAGTGAGCCTGGGCCTCGCCCGTCTCTTTACCGAGGTAGGCGGCCCTCACGTCAGGGTTGGTCCGAATCTCGGTAGGGGTACCTGCAGCAATGACCCGGCCGAAATCCATCACGTAGATGTAGTCACAGACACTGAGCACCAGACCCATGTCGTGGTCAACAAGGAACACGGTGATGTCGTGGTCGAGCAATCCTCGTAGGTGGCCGCCCAAGGCACTGCTCTCCGCCGTATCGAGGCCCGCAGCCGGCTCATCGAACAGGACCAGCTTCGGTTGGGGGGCCAGGGCACGGGCCACTCCGACCAACTTTCGCTGGCCGTGGGATAGATCCGTTGGCAGGACGTCGGCCTGGCCGGACAATCCGACGACCTCCAGGGCCCAATCGACTCGGGCATCGACCTCCGGGGTCTGCTGTCGGAGATGCAAGATGTCCAACACGAGCGTGTACCAGCGGGCGGGATGGGCGGCGACAAGCAAGTTGTCTCGGACGCTGAGATCCTCGAAAAGTTCCAGGGACTGGAAGGTGCGAACCAGACCCAACTGGGAGCGCTTGTGGGGCTTGAGTACGGAAAGGTCGTGGCCGTCGAAGTTCGCTGTCCCAGAAGAAGCTGGAACGTAGCCCGTGATGGCATCGATGAACGTGGTCTTGCCGGCCCCGTTCGGGCCGATCAGGCCGACGAACGATCCGGCTTCGACGATGAGATCCACGCCGTCGTTGGCGTTGAGGCCACCGAAGGTGACGGTCAGGCCTTCGGTCTTGAGAAGGGGGGTCATGTCATCTCTCTGCCGACCATGTCCGGTTGGGTCACGTGTCCACGAAGGTCAGTCGTTTGACAGTGCGTCACGGTAACTGCCACGGCCACCGACGAAAATCCACATGGACTCTTCAAGGCGGGCACCAGGAACGCCTCGGAGATCCCGGCAGTCAGGCCGGAGCGTTGGTCGACTACCGCTGGCTTGCGTTCACCGACGTCGACGTCCGCTTGCACAGGCCGAACGTAGTTCGTACCCGGCCATGATCGGATGTCCGCGACGTGCCTCTGGCATGGTCGTCAATCAGGAGCCTTGACTATCCTGCCCAAGCGGAACAAACGAAGGAGACACAACCGTGGGCAACGAAGTCGAAACTGTCCCCTGGCATCTGAGCGGCAACTGGGAACCGATGCAGGTCGAAGCGACGACCACCGACCTCGAGACCGAGGGCCAGATCCCCGAGGAACTCAATGGCCTCTACCTGCGTGTGGGGCCCAACCCATCCCGCGGGTGGTCCGAACACTGGTTCTTCGGCGACGGCATGGTCCACGGCCTGGCCCTACAAGGTGGCCGGGCCCTGTCGTACCGCAACCGCTTCGTACGAACCCGGCCTTTCGAGAACAGGGCAGGCGACAAGCCGATGGAGGCCATGGACGATCTGACCATGGGCCTAGCCAACACCCACGTGATCCGTCATGCCGACCGGATTCTGGCCCTTGAAGAAGGACACTTCCCCTATGAGTTGACCCCCGGGTTGGACACCGTCGGTCCATGGGACTTCGACGGAAAACTGACCACATCGGTAACCGCTCACCCCAAGATCTGCCCGGCAACCGGCGAGTTGCTGTTCTTCAGCTATTTCTCATTCGAGCCCCCCTACCTCACCTACCACCGGGCCGACGCTGAAGGCCGACTGGTCCAGACAGAGCCCATCGACATCCCCAAAATGGTGATGATGCACGACTTCAACATCACCCAGAATCACGTCGTGTTCATGGACCTTCCCCTGGCCTTCAACCTGGAGTCCATAGCCGAGGGAGGACTGCCGTTCCGGTTTGAGCCCGAGTCGGGGGCACGGCTCGGGGTCATGCCCCGAAACGGAACGAACTCGGACGTGACCTGGCACGAGATCGACCCGTGCTATGTCTTCCACCCGGTGAACGCCTACGAGGACGGCGACAACCTGGTCCTCCATGTGTCCAGACTGGATTCGGCCTTTGCCGATTCGGGAGACGACTACTCGGCGTCTGGTTGTCTCTGGAGATGGACCATTGACACGGTGGCTGGCACGGTGCATGAGGAGCAACTAGACGACCGTCGAGGAGACTTCGGCCGAATTGACGACCGTCTGGTGGGGCATCCGGCCCGCTACGGATACCTGATGGCACTGCCAGACACGAGTGGTGACTACGTGGAGTATGGCGAAACGCTCTACAAGTACGACCTGACCACAGGACAACGTTGGGACCATGAGTTGGGCGCGGGGGTCAAAGGTGGCGAACCGGTGTTTGCCCCTGCCGGCCCAGACGCAGAAGAGGACGAGGGCTGGGTCCTTTGCATCGTCCACGACGAGAACTCGGACAAGTCGAAGTTCCTCATCATCGACGCCCGAGACTTCGAAGGTCCCCCTGTGGCTACCGTCAACCTCCCGCAGAGGGTCCCCTACGGCGCCCACGGGAGTTGGATGCCCGACCCGGCCTGACAAGAACAACTGAGGGTCGAACAAGGGCGTCGGAAGGAGGCCACTGTCTTGATGACGGTCAGGCGGAGCTCCGCCACGACAGCACTGGTCGCTCTTCTCGTCGCGTCCCTGGTTTCTTGCAGCGAGGAACGGGTGCAGGAGGGCATTGAGCCAGCCTCGACTGCTTCCACCACAGCGCCTGTCATAACTGAGCCGCCCGCCACTACGGCGCCCTCCAGCATTGTGACCACGGTGGCGCCAACCACCACCACCGCAGCGACGACCACCACCACCGCCGCGACAACGACGACCACCACTGCCGCGACAACGACGACCGCCGCCGCGACGACCACCACTGCCGCGACAACGACGACCGCCGCCGCGACGACCACCACTGCCGCGACGACCACCGTCCCGGTTGGTGATCCGAACACTGTGGTTGGGCGTTTGGGAGGTGCCGAATGGTTCATGGGCCAACTGCCGGTTCAGGCACGTGGTGCCGACCCGGACCTTGATCCGGTTCGTGTCGGGCTGTTGAACCAGGAAGACTCGCCGGCCGGCTCGTTCCCCGAAGCCCGGGCTGCCGTGGAGGCCGCTGTCCGCTGGGTCAACGAAGAGTTGGGCGGTGTGAATGGACGTCCGGTCGAACTCGAGGTCTGTGTCACCGACTTCACTGTGGAAAGGTCTCAGGCCTGCGCCCAGCAGATGGTGATGGCCGATGTGGTCGCCGTGACAACCGGCATCGACATCGGCAGCACCGGGGCTATCCCGATCTTTGAACAGAACGGGATCCCTGTGGTTGGGGGTATCCCGACCAACATGGCCGAGATGGAATCACCGTCGGCGTTCTACTTCAGCGGAGCGATGGCAGGTGCGTACGCGGGGTTCATCGGTCACGCAATCGAGCACTTTGGCGCTTCTCGGATCGTCCTCGCCCACGGGGAGTTCGAGTCGTTCACCGTGTCCACCCGGGACTACGGCGCCGCTCTGGCGGAGGCTCTTGGACTGGAGGTGAAGTTGATCCCGTTCCCCTTGTTCACGTTCGACTTCCTTCCCGTGTTGACCAAGGCAGCCGAGTTCGAACCGGACGCGATTGTCGTTGCAGCAGCCGACCTCTCTTGCGCCCCCATCATGCAGACCATGGTCGACCTGGGGATCGAGGCCCAGCTCTACCTAGTCGGAAGTTGCGCGGCGGAAGAAATCCTTGAAGTGGCCGGAAGTGCCGCCGAAACCGTCCTTTTCAACTCCGAGAGCCCATTGGAGGCCACCGTCGACGGTTCCGTTTACGAAGAGGTGGTCGCGCAGTACGCCTCCGAACCAGCAGGAGGTGTCGGCACGGTGTCGATGCGGGGATTCCTCAATCTCTATGCGCTTCTGATCGAGTTGGGCCCCGATGCTGGAAGCCGGGAAGCCTTGCTGGATCTGATCCGGAGCGCAGTCGATAGGCCAAGTTTTTGGGGACACCCCTACACCTGTGACAGGCAGCAGATTCCCGGACTTCCTGCCCTGTGCGCCCCACAGCAGGCCATCTTCTCGATCGTCGAGGGCGAGGTTGTACCCGCCGACGATGGCTGGATCGACACTCCGGCCCTGTTCGCCCAACTCGGCTGATCGGGACCACTATCGGCAGCCATCTGACCTACCTCCTGCTTGGCTGCGGTACCGGAGCCGTAGTCGGATCATTGGCCGTCGGGCTGGTCCTCACCCATCGGGCCAGCGGGGTCCTCAACCTCGCCCATGCCGCCATGGGCATGTATGTCGCAGTGGCGTTCTACGAATTGAGGGCCACCGGAGAACTGATCCTGCCCATCCTCGGCCTACCTGCTCGTCTCCCGATCGTTCGGGCTCCGACGGTGGCCACCGCACTCGCCGTCTGCATGGTTCTGGCGGCCGTCCTCGGTGGTGTCATCTACCTGGCGATCATCCGGCCCCTTCGCCACGCTCCTCCGCTGAGTGCCCTCGTCGCCTCACTGGGCCTCCTCGTCTACCTCATGGAGATCGCTCGCCTGCGCATTGGCTCCCAGGGGGCAACCGGCCTGGCCATCGACGGCATCCTTCCCGACGGCTTGGTGGAAATCGGCGGGGCCCTGGTCGGCACCGACAGACTCTGGCTGGCTGGCATCACCCTCGGTTCGGCGTTGCTGTTGGCCGGCCTCTACCGGTTCACCCGGTTCGGCCGTGAAACCCGGGCGTTGGCAGACAACGAACGCGGTGCGGTGCTGCTTGGGATCTCCCCCATTTGGGTCGGAGCCGTCAACTGGGTCCTGGCCTCAATGGTCGCCGGCCTGTTGATGGTGCTGGCCGCTCCGGCAACACGCCTCGACGTCGGCGCTTCGAGCTTGCTCGTCGTTCCGGCTCTCGCTGCCGCGCTGGTAGCCCACCTTCGGTCGTTCGTAGGTGCGGCCCTGGCCGGACTGGGCATCGGAATGGTCCAGTCCGAGTTGATGAACGTTCAGGTGGAGTGGGCGTGGTTGCCCGACGTTGGGATTCAGCAGGGTGTCCCCCTCCTGGTCATTCTGGCTGTCCTTGCCTTCTGGGGTGATGTCCTCCCACAGCGTGGAGTGGTGCTCTCGCCTCGCCTCCCACGTTCTGCCGGTGTGGACGTCGGGGCGTGGCGTCCCATGGCCCTGTTGGCGGCCGCCGGAATCGCCGTAATGGTGCTGGACAGCGAGTGGCGCCTGGCGGTGGCCATCTCGGCGTGTGTAGCCGTCATCGCATTATCAGTGGTGGTGGTGACCGGGCTCGTCGGCCAGGTGTCGTTCGCCCCCTATGCCTTTGCCGGCATCGCCGCCTTCACGGTGATCCGCCTGGATTACGTGCCGTTTCCGATCGCACCGCTTGTCGGCGGAATCGTGGCCGTAGCCGTCGGGGTGGTCGTGGGCCTGCTTGCCGTGCGGGTCCGTGGTTCCCAGTTGGCCGTGGCCACCCTTGCTGGTTCGATAGCCATCGAGGAATTGATCTTCCGCTGGTCATGGTTTAGCGGTGGTGACCTGGGTGCCCGAATGCCCCGCCCGTCGCTGTTTGGCCTCGATCTCGGAATCGGTGCGGTGGGTTCCGCCTACCCTCGCCGGGCTTTCGTGGTGACCACTCTTGTGGTGTTGGCCCTCTGCCTCCTGATGACCCTCGGTATCAGTCGGGGCGTCGTCGGCCGACGTTGGCGGGCAGTGCGCGATAACGAGCGGGCCGCCTCGGCGGCGGGCATCGATGTCGCTGGGGTCAAGCTCACGGCGTTTGCCGTCTCGGCCCTGCTGGCCGGAATCGGAGGAGTCCTACTCGGTTACCAACGGCAGATCGTGACCGGTAGCTCGTTCACCTTGTTCAACTCATTGATGGTGGTTGCCGTTGTCTACCTGGCTGGAATCGCCACACCGGCTGGTGCCCTGCTGGCTGGAGCCCTGGCATCCGGTGGCGTATTGACCGTGGCCCTTGCGCGAATGGGCGATTCGGGTGCTGCCAACCAATTGGCGGTCAGCGGCCTGCTGCTCATGGTCGTGGTCGTGTGGCTGCCTACCGGGGTATTCGGCTCGGTGGCCCATGTCGGCCGTGCGGTCAGGGGTAGGTCCCGGTGGCCGTCCGGCCCGACAAGGAGTGGAACGTTCGTCGGTTAGTGCCCGACATCGTTTCTGCGAGCGCACCAACCTGTCCTTGGGGCGAACCAGGCCCCGATCAGATTCGGCGGTCGTAGCCGGACCAGAATGGTTCGCGTAGCAGGCGCTTCTGCAGCTTGCCCGTGCCCGTACGGGGTAGTGATTCCCTGAACTCGATGGACCGGGGCACCTTGATGCCGGCGAGGCTCTCCCGGCAGAGGACCATGAGCCTGGTGGTCAGGTCTTCGTTGTCGGCACTACCGGCAGCGACCACGAGTGCCTTGACCTCTTCGCCGAACTCCTCATTGGGGATACCGATGACAGCCACGTCGAGCACGTCAGGATGCCCTCCGATCACGCCCTCGATCTCAGCTGGGTACACATTGACCCCACCCGAGATGATCATGTCGATCTTCCGATCGGAAAGCCACAGGTAGCCGTCGTCATCGAGGTACCCGACGTCGCCGGTAGTGAACACGCCCGGGGCCAGATGGGCTTCGGCTGTCTTCTCGGGGGCGTTGTGGTACTCGAAGTCCGTGCCCATGGAGTTTCGGAAGTACAAGGTGCCCTCCTCGCCGGTGGCCCTGGGTTCCCCGTCATCGTCCACCACGAGGACTTCCATGTTCGGCATCGGTCGTCCGACGCTTCCACCGCGTTCGAGCCATTCGGTGCTGTCGATCATCGTGATGATCGAGCCTTCGGTGGAACCGTAGTACTCGACGATCTTCGGCCCCCACCAGTCGATCAGGCCCCGCTTCACCACGGGCGGGCAGGGTGCTGCGCCATGGATGACAACCTCGAGCGACGAACCGTCGAACGCGGCCTGGCGCTCGTCATCCAACTCGAGCAGGCGCTTCATCTGGGTGGGAACCAGGTGGATGCTGGTGCCCCCGTGGGTGTCGATGAGGTCCAGAACGCCAGCGCTGTCGTACCGGTGCTGCATCACCACCGCCGACCCACCCACCATGGGCAGAAACGAGAACGCCCACTGGGCCGAGTGGTAGAAGGGCCCGCAGAGGACGGCGGTTCCCGGCAGCGTCATGAGATCGGTGAAGCCGGAGGCGACGAGTTGCCACACTTCAGGCGGCGTGCCGGGTTCGGGGGAGGACAGACTGCTCCGGACGCCCTTGGGATGCCCGGTCGTGCCTGAGGTGTAGAACATCGGTCCACCGAAGGCTTGGTCCTTCGGTTCATCGTCCGACCCGGAGCCGAGAAACGCCTCGAAGTCGGCGAAACGCGTATCGCCCGGGGCGCCGATGGCCACCGCCAGTTCCACGGCGGAGGACCTGGGGTCGGCAAGGGCTTCGGCAGCCACGTCGGTGAAGCGGTGGCCAACCAGGACAGCCCTGGAACCGGAGTCCTCGATGATGTAGGCCAATTCCGGGGCCACGAGGTGCCAGCTGACGGGCACGAACACGACGCCGGCGTGTGAGCAGGCGAGAGCCACCTCGAACCACTCGTTGCGGTTGCCGGCCACCACCGAGATGGTGTCGCCCGGCCCGAGCCCGGCGTCCCTGAGTGCGTGGACGAGGCGGTTCACCCTGATGTCGAGTTGAGCCCATGTCCGCGTGTCGTAGTCGTCGGCCAATGCGAGTTCGTCGCCGCGTGCGGCCGCCGCTTCCCTTGTCAGTACCGCCATGGTTCGGTCCCTCTCTTTGACTTCGTCCGTGGGCCAATCTTGCAGTCGTTGACTTGCACGGCTCCCACATTACGTCCCAACCTGCAGGACAGCCAAAAGGGCCTGGCAGCGGAACTGCGCTACGGCCATCGCTTGACTGGTTCAGGACCCACAGAGTCCTAAAACCACAGAACCCCCTGCCGTGCAGGGGGTTCACGTGGAGCGGACGACGAGAT
>Ga0206680_10000467_pt1 | contig 14534 bp, 10 predicted proteins | sample M115012015metaG_FD_160124 | JGI IMG/M metagenome (GOLD analysis project Ga0206680, IMG submission 160124) | Ammonia-oxidizing marine archaeal communities from Monterey Bay, California, United States - M1 150m 12015 | ecosystem: Environmental > Aquatic > Marine > Intertidal zone | place: USA...
TCAGCCGGGAACCGGGTCTTGAGAATGATGCGCTCCTGGCCCGGGGCATCTGCCTGCTTGTCAGCGGCCAGACGTCGCAGGCCGTGAAGACGTTCGAGGAGCTTGCCGCTACTGTCCGGGACAAGCGTCCGGCCGCGCTCTGTCTTGCCGTTGCCTATACCCGCCTGGGTGACATTGTGAAGTCTCGAAAGAGCTTCCAGGCGGCGCGGGCGGGTAGGCCCGGCGATGCCGGGCTTCCCGGTGGAGGGCTGAAACCCACCTCATCGGCGATCTTTAAGGACACCCTCGCCCGCCTGCAGGCCCTGTCGTTGAAGCCTGATGACGACGCCGTTGACACTGCGATCCAGTTGGCCCGGCTGTTCTTTTGCCGTCCCTTGAAACCTGTCGAGAGGAGAGCCTCTGTGCCGGCAGCGGGGCGAGCCGGGGCGCTCACGGCCGAATTCCTGGCCGAGACCAGGCTCCTGGGCTTGAAGCCGCTTCCCTATGTTCCCCTGGAAGGCAGCGGCCAGCGAGCGTCCGGCGAGTGGATGGAGCTGGCGCCGCAGCCCAGGGCTCCCGCTCCCGGGGGGACCCCGGGCAATATCCTGGGCCAGGTTCTGCGCGCGGTGTTGACCGCCGAGCCCTCTTCCGTGGAAGGAGAACGCAGATGAGGTTCTCTTCGCGCATCACGGCGCTTGCAGGGCTCCTCCTGCTTCTTGGGGTGGATTCTCTCGATGCGATGATCGTGCGGAAGTACCCCATGAAGGAGGTGCTCAAGCAGTCGCAGTATGTTTTTGAGGGGAGGGTCAAGGCCGTCGACCTGAAGAAGCAACGATTTGTCGTCGAGGTGGCGCGAGAGCTCAAGGGCGTCTCGCCGTTCTCCAGGCTGAATCTCAACCTCAAGGTGAGTCCGAAGAAGGAGCACCCCGCCCTTCTTCTGAAGAGAGTGCGCGATGGTCATCCGGTGGTGATCTTCGCCACCAGGGTTCGCGGCGATTTTTTCTTCCTTGGCTATACCGATGGGACATGGTTCTCGATGGGATCCAAGAGTGTTCCCGCGAAGGACCCGGCCAGCCGGGGCCCTGCGGTCTGCGCCTTCAGGTGCTGTGAGCTCTACCTGCGTCGAACCTACAGCGGCAAGACCTCCGAGCTGCTGGCGTTGCTGCCCGATGTGCTGGCGGCCAGGAAGCCCGCGCCGGCCTATGACCCGAAGGTGAAGCCTGGAGTGGGCCCTGAGCTGAAACCTGCCGGGAAGGATTGAACGGTTGGTTTCAGGAGTCTCCGGGCGCCTCGACCCCGAGCCCCTTCGCCAGCTCGAGGAGCTGGCCCCAGGTGCCGTCGTCAATCTCAAGCCCCTGCTTGCGCCGAAGAGCGGCGGTGCGTTGTTCCGGCTCGCCCGGCAGGAGGATCTCCTCGACCCCTTCCTTCAGCGGGGAGCTCTTCAGGTATTCGGTGAAGCGCTCGACATGATCCAGAAACTCCTCTCGAGCGCAGAAACATGCGGGATCAGTCAGCTGGATGAAGAGACCATTGCCGACCTCCTCCGTCATGGTTCCGCAACCCGCTCCTGAGAGAGCGCCGCCGAGCAGGTCGACGATGATGGAGAGCCCGTAGCCTTTGTGGCCCTCCCGGCCTCCGAGCGGGAGCAGGCTGCCGCCCTCGTAGAGGTCGGCCGGGTTCGTGGTGGGGCGGCCCTCGCTGTCGAGCACCCAGCCGTCGGGAATTTCCCGATTGGCGTTTCGGCTGACCCGGACCTTGCCCTCGGCCACGACGCTGGTGGTGATGTCGACAAGCAGCGGTTCGCCTCTCGTGGGAATGGCGATAGCTACGGGATTCGTCGCCAGGCGCGGCTCGGTACCTCCCCAGGGGGCCACCCGGCAGACGCCGTGACCGTTGCAGTGTACCTGGGCGATGAGGCCTCGCTCGGCCGCCGCGAGGGGATAGACCCCGACACGCCCGACGTGGTAGCAGTTGCGAAGGCTCAGCGCGGCGATCCCGTTTTCTTCGGCCTTTGCGATGCCGAGCTCGATGGCCTTCATGGCGGTCACCTGTCCCCAGGTATAGTGTCCGTCAAGCAGGGCGGTGGTGGGCGACTCCCTGACGATCTCGACCCTCGCCCCGGGTTTCACCTTGCCCTCGCGGGCGTGGGAATGGTATTGGGGCAACCTGATGACCCCGTGCGAGTCATGGCCCGCCAGTTGGGCCTCGACAAGGTGCCGGGCGACAATGAGGGCATCCTCGCGCGGGCTGCCCATCGCCTCGATCAGGTTGGCTGAGAACTCCAGGAGCGTATCGGGGTCGTAGGTGTTCATGTCGGCCACATTAACCCAGGCTTGTCGGGCTTGCCAGTACCCGCCGGTTGCAGAGGAAGGCTTGGAACACGCGGGTCTGACCGTTACTCTGTGCCTTTTGTGGAAGAGGATCTCTCAGGCTCATGACGGTATTGATTCAACTTAGCGAGGCGTGCAAGGGATACGGCAAGCAGCCGCTTCTCGATGATGTGAGCGTTCAGCTGTCGACCTCTGACAAGGTTGGCCTCATAGGCTGCAACGGCTCGGGCAAGAGCACGCTCTGCAAGCTCCTGCTTGGCGACGAGGAGCTGGACAGCGGCAGGTTAAAGAAGAGCTCGGCTCTGCGCCTGGGCTACCTGCAACAGGCGGACTCTTACGGTCCGGATGAGAAGGTGCTCGAGTTCCTCGAGCGCGACAGCGGCAGGGAGGGATGGCGTTGCGGGAAGATCGCAGGGCGCTTCCAGCTGAAGAACGAGCTGCTCGAGGCGAAGATCAGCGATCTTCCGGGGGGCTACCAGACCAGGGTCAAGCTGGCCGCGATGCTTCTTGGAGACCCCAACTTTCTCATCCTGGATGAGCCGACGAACTATCTCGATCTGAAGACCCTGATTCTGCTGGAAGCCTTTCTTGCTGATTTCAGCGGCGGCTTTCTTATCGTTTCCCATGACCGGGAATTTCTGAAGAAGACCTGCCGGTCAACTCTCGAGATCGACCGGGGAGAGCTGAATTTCTTCCCCGGAGGTATCGAGCAGTTTCTTGCCTTCAAGGCTGAGAGACAGCAGGAGAAGGCGCGGCAGAACAGGAACGTGGATGCCCGCCGCAAGCAGATGCAGGACTTTATTGCCCGCAATAAGGTGCGCGCCTCGACGGCTTCCCGGGCGCAGTCAAAAATCAAGCAGCTCGAGAAGTTGCAAAAGATAGAGGTGGAGCACCCCATCCGGACGGCGAACATCAGGATTCCGGCGGTGGAGGTCCGCAAGGGTCTCGCCCTGCGTTGCGATGACCTCACGATCGGCTACGAAGAGGAGGAGGTCGCTTCGTCGATTCGATTCGAGATCCAGCGTGGAGAGAAGGTGGCTGTCCTGGGCGATAACGGGGAGGGAAAGACCACCTTCCTGCGGACCATAGCCGATGACCTGGGCGTGCTGGGGGGGGCGTATTCCTGGGGCCATGAGCTCGAGGTCTCCTATTATGCCCAGCATGTCTACGGAGCTCTCGATCCCGCCCTCGATATCTATACCTACCTCGATCGAGCTGCGGCAGCCGGAGTGGAGAGGCAGGAGGTCCTGACAGTCGCCGGGAGCTTTCTCTTCAGCGGAGATGAAGTCGAGAAGAAGATCGAGGTTCTCAGCGGAGGGGAGCGGGCGCGGGTCTGTCTCGCCGGAATGCTGCTGAGCCGTCGGCCGGTGCTGCTCCTCGATGAGCCGACCAACCACCTGGACTTCGAGACGGTCGAGGCGCTGGCGCAGGCGCTCAGAGAATATGCCGGCACAGTCTTCTTTGTCAGCCACGATCGCACCTTCGTGAGTCTCGTAGCTACGAACATTGTCGACGTGGGCGGCGGCCGGGTGGTTCTCTTTCCCGATGGCTACGAGTCCTATGTCTACAGGATGGAGCGCGAGGCGGCCGGACGGGAGGAGGAGAAGCGTGTCCGGGAAAAGAGGTCCCACTCGCGTATAGAGCCGGGAGCGGGAGGCCTGGGCTACCAGATGCGAAAGGAGCTGCGGTCAACGCTTACCCGGCTCAAGTCGCGCTGCGGTAAGATCGAGCGCAAGATGAAGGCGTTCGAGGCGGAGCTCGGGAAGATCCACCTCCAATACGAGGAGAACCCCCTGGAGTATTCTCCCGGGAAGCAGGCGCGGGAAAAAGAGCTCCAGGTGGAGCTGGCGGAGCTGGAGCTCCAATGGCTCGATGCCCAGGGTGAGATCGAGAAGATCACCGGAGAGCTGGGGTAGCCGGACGGAGGTTCAGCCTCGGGTTTTGATTCCCGCCAGGAGCCGCTCCCGAGCCTCCTCCAGGGTCTCGAGCTTCTTGGCGAAGGCGAAGCGCACCTGGCGCTCGCCGAGTCCGGGAGTATTGTAGAAGTGAGAGCCTCCGACTACAGCCACCCCGACCTCTCTGGCGAGCCAGAGGGCGAAATCATTGGATTCTCCCGGGTGATTCCAGTCTTCGTATCCTGCCATGATGTAATAGGCCCCCTCCGGAGTCCCGCCCGTGGTGAAGCCCGTCTCCGCGAGGATCTCCATCATCAGGTCGCGCCGGGCGTGGTAGTCTTCCAATTGCCGGGCGTAGAAGTCCTCGCCCAGCGAATAGGCGGCCGCGCCCGCGGCCTGCAACGGAGTGGGGGCGCAGATGGTCGTGAAATCATGAACCGTCCGCGTGCCGGTCGCCCAGGGCTCCCGGGCGACGAAGAAGCCCAGGCGCCAGCCGGTGATGGCGAAGGTCTTCGACAGGCCTCCAACGGTGATGGTGCGTTCATCCATCCCTGGCAGCGTGGCGAGGGGAATGTGTTCGCGGCCATCGTAGAGGATCCGGTCGTAGATCTCGTCGGTGACGGCGACGAGATCATGTTCGATGCAGAGCTCCGCGACGCCAAGGAGCTCTTCGCGGTTCAGAACTCGTCCGCTGGGGTTGTGAGGAGTGTTGAGGATGACCGCCTTACTGCGAGGGGTTATCGCGGCTCTGAGGCGTTCGATGTCGAGCTCGTAGCGCGGCGGCAGCAATGGCATATAGACCGGCTCGGCGCCGGCGAAGCGAACCGCGGGAGTGTAATTCTCATGGGCCGGCTCAATGATGATGACCTCATCGCCAGGCTCGGCGATCGCCATCAGCGCGGCCACGATACCCTCGGTGACTCCACAGGTAATGGTGATGTGAAGATCCGGATCGAGCCAGTCAAAGGCGGGCGCGTAGCGGCGCTTGAGGTTCTCGGCGATGGCCTCCCTCAGCTCCGCGAGTCCCCAGGTGACCGCGTATTGGTTAGGGCCCTCGAGTACCGCCTTTGCGGCCGCCTCGCGCACCTCGGGAGGGGGGTCAAAGTCAGGGTATCCCTGGGAGAGATTGACCGCTCCGCATTCCAGGGCGACACGGGTCATCTCCCTGATCCAGCTTTCGGACAGGTGTTCGAGCCTGGCTGATGTTCTTCCTCTTGAGCTCATGAGGGGTCCTTCATCCGCGCCGCGGGCGGGGGGCTAAGACTCGTCGTTTGTGGCCGCGGCGTTTTTTGACAGTACGTCCTCTACCCAGGCGCGCGCGCGCATCATCGAAGGGAAGCCAAGCGTGGTGACGGCGAGCAATACCGCATGGCGGATCTGCTCTTCGCTGCAGCCGGCGGCCAGGGCTTTCCGTGTGCTCGAATGGGTGGAGCCTTCCATGCCGCCGCCTATGCTGAGGCCCAGCTTGACGAGGGCCTGGACCTGGTCATCCAGGGGGCCCGCCCCTCGGGCGGCCTTGCCGAGGGATTCATAGGCGCTCACCAGCTCGGGGTGGTCTTTCTTCATCTGCAGATAGAATTCAGGAGGCTTTGCCATGTCTTCTCCCGGCGCTCTTATTGCATCGCATGCGGAGGCAGGGACCCGAGGCCCCTGGTGCCGATGATCATAGCTTCCCGGAGCGTTTTTGACGACCCATCTATGGCTCGTTGACCGCATCAATTGATGCGAAAGGGGCCGTGGAAGCAATCCCCAGGGATCACCTTCACGGCCCCCTGCCGCCGGACAGCCCGGCAGCACGCAACGGTTAAGTCTTAATCACAGCCGGAGTAACTGTCGCACCCCAGATCGCCAGGGCTGCCCGGGACATCGGTGTCGGGTCCGCAGCCGGTGTTGACTCCCGGAGGTCCGGGAAGGGCGGGGGCGTTGCCTCCCTGGAAGAGATAGCTCAGGATCAGGACGGCATCAGTCAGGCTGATCTGGCCATCATTGTCAGAATCGGCGGCTTCCATACAGCCAGGAGCCTCTCCTCCTGTGAAGAGATAGTTCAGAACGATAATCCCATCGGTGAGCTCAAGGGAGCCGTCACCGTTTCCGTCTCCGCGGGAGAAGACATCCGTCTCGTCGTTGCTGGCAAGCGTCAAGGAGAAGCCCCCGGCCGCGCCCGGCTCTTCACTGCTGACGACGATGGAGTAGTTGCCCGCCTCGAGCCTGACATTCAGACAGGCAGACTCGGTGCCCGCTCCGCAGTTGTCGTTAAACGAGACCTCGTCACAAAGATCGTTAAAGAGGGCGACACTCGGGTCAAAGTTTTCCGAGGCGACCGAGATGCGGCCCTCGAAGAATTCGTCCACCCGGAAGGCGTAGACCTCGATCAACTGTTCAAAGGGCGGCAGGGTGCACTCGCTGATGCCGAGTGTTCCATCGAGGGTCTGCTGGGGGGAGATGGTGTCGACACGGCATTGGACACAGAAGTTGTCTCCACTTTCACAGACGGCATTCAAGGCAAAGCCGCCGGCAGCTCCTGCGCCGAAGCTGCTGACGCCGATGTAGTAGATGCCGCCGGGCAGGTCGGGCATGGTCAGTCGGGAGTTGAGTCCGTCGCCGCCATCGTCGTCCTGGGCAATGAGCTGGCAGTTCTCATCGTAGAGCTGCATGTATGTGTCATAGTCCCCGGTGAGGTCAATGGTCACATCGCCGCCGGCGACGACGATGCTGTAGAGGTCGAGCATCTGTCCGCTGAGCCTCCGGCATTCGGTCATCGGGAAGATGCCCTCTTCCGGGATGCCGCAACTCATCAGGGCGACCTCGCAGTCTCCGCCGCAGAGCTCAACAGCCTCTCCACAGCTGGTTGAGAGGAAGTAGGTTCCGGCCACACCGGCCGAGCTCCAGGAGCTGACGCCGATGAAATAGGTTCCGGCATCAAGGTTCTGGAAGAGGAGGGAGTTCAAGCCCGCGCCGCCATCGTCGTTGAAGGCGATACGGTTGCAGTCGGCATCGTAGAGTTCGATCCAGGTGTCGAAATCAGGCGAGTTGAGGTCGATCGTGAGCTCCTGGTCTTCTTCAAGTGTGATCTGGTAGATGTCGACCTCCTGGCCGGCGCTGTTGGGACGCAGGCAGCCGGTTTCGGGGAAGACACCCTCGGTATTTTCTCCGCAGGCGAGCTCTCCCACCTGGCAGTCCGGGCAGACGTTCTCGGGCAGGATCGCTTCACGGCACTCTACCGAGAGGGTGAAGGAGCCGGCGCTTCCGATGACCGAACTGCTGACTCCGACAAAGATGGGGCCACCAAAGCTCTCGACGCTCAGGCGCGCGGTGTCGCCGGCGGTACCGGCGGCGGCTATGGTCACGCAGCCCGCATCGTAGACCGCAAGATAGGGCGGAAAGTCCGGGGATTGCAGGGCAAGGATAAGCCGGCCTCCTTCAGGCGGAAGGTCAATCATGTAGAGGTCGACATCTTCTCCGGTTTCGCGCGGGCAGCCGCTCTCGGGAAAGGTCCCCGTCGTTTCGGCTCCACATTCGGCCTCGGAGATCACGCAGTCATTGCACAGGGCGGCCTGGTCAAAAGGTTCTGTGCAGCTTGCGGTCAGGGTGAAGTTTCCGGCGCCTGCGGCCGAAAAGCTGCTGGTACCAACAAGGTAGGAGCCGGGGTCCAGCTGCTGGGTGATGCGGGAATTGAGCCCGTCACCGCCATCGTCGTCCAGCTGGATGAGATTGCACTCCATGTCATAGAGGGCGAGATAGGTGTCGTAAGCGGCTGTCAGGTTAAGCGTGACCTGCTCGCTACCCTCGACCACCTCGAGGGTGTAGAAGTCGACTGGAGTTCCGCGTTCCAGCTGGCAGGCGCTCTTGGGAAAATCAGCCGTAAACGGCGTCCCGCAGGGGAGATCTTCAAAGATACAATCCGGCGAGCAGATTCCTCCGATGGGCGGTTCGATTTGCCAGGCATGGGCAACCGAGTTCAGTGAAAGACAGAATCCCACAACCGTTAAAACTGACAATGAGAAGCCAGAGATTGACAGATTTGACGAATCCCGGCGGCAATTTTTTTCCATCATGGAAATACGCCTACTTAAAAGAATTTAGTTAATAATCGATTCCATCGGGAGTTCCAAGAATACCGCAAAATGTATCAGATGCCCCATCTCCCGGGCGGAATTTTACAAATGAAACCAAATATCGAGTTTCCACGCAACGCCCAAGGTATGCAACGCCTTTTTCCCCATTAAAACAGCCTTTGAGACAGTTCGTACTCAGTCTGGCCTGAGCGGGGTATAATACCGACCTTCTGTCGAGGTCGCCTGTTCCGACTGATTGCGGGAGCCGGGCTTTCTGATAGTGCAATGTAAGGGTCTCCGATGTTGTTTAATCTGCAATCGTGGGTTTTTTCCGCGGGCATTCTGCTCTTCATGACAGCTGCAGGGGCAGCCGACTGGCAACAGTTTCGAGGGCCCAATTCCTCTGGTATAGCCCCAGGTTCCTCGCCTCCCGTTGAATTTGGTCCCGGGAAAAATGAACTTTGGAATATACCGATGGGGGCAGGCCACAGCTCCCCGGTTGTTGTTGGCGAGGTTATCTTCCTGACGACCTATGACAAGAGCCGGAAGAAGCTCGCGGTTGTCTGCATCTCTCGAGCCACCGGCGATACTCGGTGGGAAAGGGTTGTACCGGCAGACCGGATCGAAAAAGGGCACGCGTCGTTTAATCCGGCCAGCAGTACGCCGGCATCCGATGGCCAGCGGGTGGTCGCCTACTTCGGTTCGTTTGGCCTGATCTGCTTCGACCTCGAAGGGAAAAAACTCTGGCAGCGGAAGATGCCGCTGACCAGGACGTTCGGCGGCAATGCGACCTCGCCCGCGATTGTCGGGGACAGGGTTGTTCTCTACCGCGGCAATTACGTTGATCACTTCCTGCTGGCGGTTGACAAGGTCACCGGAAAGGAGCTGTGGAAGGTTCCGCAGCGCGAGCCGTTTTCCGGTGAGATGGCCTGCACGGCCTGCCCGATCGTCGCAGGTGACAAATTGCTGGTGCACACCGCGCGCTCCATGCAGGCCTTTGAGATTTCCAGCGGCAAGCAGCTCTGGGTGGCCGTCTGCGCGACAACCGCGACCAGCACGCCGATCCTTGCCGGCAAGGAGGTGATCGTCGCCGCCTGGAACAAGATGGGAGAGCCGGCGCTCCGCCCTGAATTTCCCGACTTTAAAAAATTAATTGCCGAGCATGACAAGGATGGGGACCAGCTGATCAGTCGCGATGAGCTGCCGACGTTGTGGATCTTCCATCGTCCCGATGGCGCGGAGGCGCCTCAGAACGGCGCCACCATCCGTTTTGAGCGAGTTGACAAGAACAACAACCGAGAGATTGATGCGGATGAGTGGTCCGCCCAGCTTCAGGGCCTTGAGAAGTTCCGCGCCCGCTATAAAACCCATGGCATGCTGGCCATCCCCCTCGATAGTAAGGGGGAGGTTGAGGCGAACGAGATTCGTACGCTTGAGACACAGGGGATCCCCGAGGTGCCCTCTCCGCTTTGCGATGGGCGCTACGTCTATTTTGTCAAGAACGGGGGCGTGCTCACCTGCCTCGAGCTCAAGACGGGCAGGCGGGTGTATCGAATGCGAACCCAGGGCCGCGGAACCCACTACGCCTCCCCGCTCATTGCCGGGGGCCATCTTTTCACGATTGCCGGAGATGGACGAATCTCAGTGCTGACGCTTGGGCCAAAGCCGAAGTTGCTCGCGGCCAATGAAATGCGGGGCCGCGTCTATGCAACCCCCGCGATTTCCGATGGTGTGCTCTATGTACGAACCCATTCGAAATTGTTCGCGTTCGGTAAAAAATAGGCCCGCGCTAGAATTGGCAATCGATCTCGCTGGCGCGCTTCAACTTACGGAGGTAGTCCGCGTTGGAGATCTCCCGCGCTCCGAACTGGCTGAGGTGGTCGGTCATGTACTGGACCTCGAGCAGCAAAAAGTCGTGGCGCTTGAGGTGTTCGACAAGCGCGGCCAGGGCGACCTTCGAAGCGTTGGTGACACGGTGAAATTTTGATTCCGCCATGAAAGCTCCGCCGGCCTGCACTCCGTAGAGGCCGCCGACGAGGCGGCCTTCCAGCCACACCTCGATGGAATGGGCCCTGTTGAGTTCGTGCAGCTGGTTGTAGAGTTCATGAACGCGGTCGGTAATCCACACCGGCCGCCCCTCTCCACAGCCGACCATCACCTCGGCGAAGGCCCGGTTGGCCGTGACCTCGAAGCCCCCGTGCCGGATGGCGCGCTGCAGGGAACGGGAGATGTGGAATTCAGACAGCGGCAGGATCGCCCTTGGGTCAGGGCTGAACCAGTAGATCAGGTCGTCCTCGTCATCTCCCATAGGGAAGATGCCCTGGCTGTAGCCCTCCAGGACGTTTTCAACCGTGAAGGGTCTGTCGAACTCAGTTTCGATAGGGATATCCACAGCAGCCATGATAAGGCCAACGCTGAGGCGCCGGCATCCAGATTGTTCAACCTGACGGCAGGAACTGTCAGGCACTTCCGGGAGGACAGCCCTCGAGACTACGCCGCAGCAGGTCCAAGGCCCGGGTGGCGGTTTGCGTTCTAACCAGGTCCCGCTGTCCGGAGAAGATTTTTTTCTCAACGTGGACGGCTTCGTCATCGGGCCCGGCGAGCCCGAGGTAGACAAGCCCGACGGGCTTCTCCTTGCTGCCTCCGCCGGGGCCCGCGATTCCAGTTACGGAGATTGCGTAGGTCGAGGCAAAGCGTTTTCGAGCAGCCAGGGCCATCGCTCTGCAGACCTGAGGCGAGACGGCTCCTTCGCGTTCGATGAGCCGTGCATCGACATCCAGCATGGAGGACTTGATGGTGTCCTGGTAGGCGACCACGGAGCCGATGAAATATTCCGAGGATCCGGCTCGATCGGTCAGCCGCTTGGCGATCAATCCCCCGGTGCAGGACTCGGCCGTGGCGACGCTCGCCCCGCTTGCCGCCAGGAGCGCATGGACATGGCCCACGAGTGAAATGTCGAGAGGTTCTCCGGAAGCTTCCTTCAGGCCTTCGGGCAGAAAGAAGATGTCATTTTTAAACTCGCTCTCCAGCAGCCGCCTGGCATCGTCGAGCAGGGAGTGCTGGTCCTCCTGGTGCGAGATGAATTTGAGCAGGAGCTCGCCGGGACGCGCGCTGATGCCGTACTCGAGCTTTTCCCTGTCGATAGCAAGCCGCTGGATTTGATCCTCGACCCAGCTCTCCGGCCGTCCCATGATCTTCGCCCGGAGAATGCGGGGTGCAGAGAGGTTGAAGTGACCAGTGAGCTCCTTCGCGAGGCTTTCAGAAAAAATGGCTCGGAGCTCGAACGGAACACCCGGCAGGGCCGCGACCAGGCCCCGCTTGGTCTTCACGACGCTCGCCGGCGCCAGCCCGACGGGGTTCTGCAGAACCAGGGCCCCTTCGACCACCTCGGCCTGTTTGTAGAAATTACCGGGGATTTCCGCTTCCGAGGCAACGCGTTTCAGCGCTTTCTGCCGCATGTTCTCGCGCGCGGTTTCATTTCTTGTGACGCCGCGTCCGAGGGCGCGGGCGAGCGTGCCGATGGTGAGATCATCCGCGGTCGGACCTAGTCCCCCGCTGATGATGACCACCTCCGCGCGCTCGCACAGCTCGCTGAAGGCCTCCTCGAGCCGCCTCTCGTCGTCGGGGAGCAGCCGCAGCTCTTCAACGTGGAGGCCAAGCATAGTCAACTCCGTAGCGAGGAACGAGCCATTCGCATCGCGGGTCTCTCCCCGGGTGAGCTCGGAGCCGGTCAGACAGATAATCGCCTTGGGTCGGGTCACGCCGCTTTTTCCTCGAAGCTGCCCCCGGGCCGGGGGGCGTGCCTTGTAAATGGCCGGCAACCGATGAGGTTGCGCGAGCCGGCCGAGGAGCAGGTTTACCACCACCGCCGCGGCAGAGCAAGAGGGCTGCGGCCTGCCCGAGCGGCTTTTGGTTGCTGGCAGCGTAGTTGCGGCGGTGTTAACATACCGCCCTGAATTCGAGCGGCGTACTTTTAAGCGCCTGTTTGTCCGCTGGAGGCTCCAAGGCATGTTTGAAGGCATCACCAAGCGTTTTTCCGGGATCCTCGGCAATATTGCCGGGAAGAAGATTTCCGAGAAGAATATCCGCGAGACGCTTCGCGAGATACGGGTCGCGCTCCTGGAGGCGGATGTCGCCCTGGAGGTCATCAAGGAGTTCCTCCAGAAAATAGAGAAAGAGGCCCTGGGGGAGAAGGTCCTCGGGGGCGTCGAGCCCGGGCAACAGTTCATCCAGATTGTATTTCAGCATCTCGTGGAGCTCATGGGGCCGGTTGATCCGGCCATCAATTTCCAGTCGAAGGGGCCGACCGTCATACTGATGGCGGGCCTTCAGGGTAGCGGCAAGACGACGACCTGCGGCAAGCTGGCAATCATGCTGCGCAAGCAGCACAAGCGCCGCCCTCTCCTGGTGGCGGCCGACATACAGCGTCCCGCCGCTGTCGACCAGCTGCGAACGCTTGGTGAACAGATCAAGGTGCCGGTTTTCTCTCAGCCGGGAGAAAAGCCCCCGGGAATCTGCGCCGAGAGCCTCAATGAGGCCAGCCGCCTGGGCTGCGACACCATCATTCTTGATACTGCCGGGCGTCTCCATATCGATGAGGAGATGATGGGCGAGGTCTGCGAGATCGCCCGGGTCACCAGCCCTCACGAGATCTTCCTGGTCTGTGATGCGATGGTTGGCCAGGACGCTGTCAAGAGCGCGAGGGAATTCAACGAGCGCCTGGAATTGACCGGGGTCATCCTGACGAAGCTTGACGGCGATGCCCGGGGTGGAGCCGCCCTGTCCGTCAAAACGGTTACGGGCAAGCCCATCAAGTTTGTCGGTACGGGAGAGAAGCTTGAAGGTACGCTCGAGGAGTTTCGCCCCGAAGGCATGGCGGAGCGCATCTTCGGTTTTGGAGATGTGCGTGGGATTGTTGCCAAGGCGCAGGAGGTTGTCGATGCCGACGACGCGGCCCAGATGCAGAAGGATCTGCTCGAGGGCACCTTCACTCTGGAGCATTTCCTTGACCAGCTCCAGTCCGTAAAAAAAATGGCCGGGGGAAATATCCGCAAGCTGCTGGAGATGGTGCCGGGAATGGGGGCCCAGCTTGGCGACATGGATATCAGCGACGAGGACCTTGGTCATATCGAGGGAGTCGTCCGGTCGATGACGCTGAAGGAACGGCGTCGTCCGGAGATTCTGAATTCATCGCGCCGCGACCGTATTGCTCGGGGTAGTGGGCGCACCCGAATGGACGTCGATGACCTGCTCAAGCAGTTCAACGGTATGAAGAAGATGATGGATCAGATGACTGGAACCTCCAGCAAGGGGCCTCTCGGGAAGATCAAGGCCATGGCCCAGGCAAAAAAGATGATGAATGATCCTCATCAGATGATGCACCAGATGTCGCAGCAGATGGGGGCAGGAGAGGATCCGAAGCAGAAGAAATCCCGCGGCGGGTCGGCCCAGAACCGGAAGACCTCGAAGGCTGAGCTAAAAGCCAAGCGTAAACGTGAACGGAAGAACCGCCGCAAGAGCCGTCGACGTTGAATTCGGGTATTCAACCTCTCAAAAGCGCCTTACTCGGGCGGTTCTCCAGGATTCGGGTCCATTCGAATCGGAACGTCTTAAATACCTTGACCTTAAGGCTAAATTTGGGATAATTGTCCATCTTTTCCACCTTTCAGGGGACTCTCTGAAGGGCATTAAAGTATTTATTCAGAATGAGTTAAGGTTTTCTTGCCGGGCTTTTAGGCCCTGGTGAACAGTGTGCAATCGGAGGTAGCTGGATGTCGGTCAGGCTTCGCCTGAGGCGAATGGGGAAAACCCATCGACCTTTTTACAGAATTTGCGCCATTGAGCGGGGTCGTGCCCGCGATGCGAAATATATCGAGAGCATTGGTTACTACGATCCGTTTATTGAGGATGCTTCCGAGAAGTTTCACCTCGATAAGGAACGGGCGGAGTACTGGCTCAGTGTCGGAGCGACGGCTTCGGACACGGTCATGAACTTCTTGCGTAAAGCGGAAGTTGCGGGACTCGTACCGACAAAGAAGACCAAGGGCCGGCCGAAGCGGACTCTGAATGCTGAGAAGCGGGCTGCTCGAGATGAACGGCTGGCGCGTAAAAGAAAAAGAAAGCAGAAGGGGCTGAACAAGCAGCCGCCTCCAGCGCCCCAGGAAGAAGCTCCTGAAGCTGAGGCGGATGAGGCTCCCGAGGTTGAAGAGGAAGTCCTCGAGACCCAGAACGAGGCGGCTGAGAGCCAGGCAGAGGAAACTTCCGCAGAGGAAGCT
>Ga0206680_10000488_pt1 | contig 14331 bp, 7 predicted proteins | sample M115012015metaG_FD_160124 | JGI IMG/M metagenome (GOLD analysis project Ga0206680, IMG submission 160124) | Ammonia-oxidizing marine archaeal communities from Monterey Bay, California, United States - M1 150m 12015 | ecosystem: Environmental > Aquatic > Marine > Intertidal zone | place: USA...
CGCCAGCTTCATGGCACCATACACCCTGGACACCATTTAATCCCGCCCTCTCTACCTCGTCCCAAATCATGCCAGATTTCATAACACACTTGCTAAAAGAGAAGTCCGATGGTGGTTGCATCGGGCTCGCCATGGTGAGAATGGGATCGTCGCGATAGTAAATCCGTTCAATCCGGACAACTGGCTCATCGCTGACAGCGCTCGCATAGTAGCCAGTAAATTCCCCAAACGGACCCTCAGGCAGCACGTCACCGGCATGCATAGCACCTTCCAAAATAATCTCACTGTGGGCCGGCATCGGGAGGCCATAGCGTTCAGATCGAATCGTTTCAAACGGCCGGCCACGATGTCCACCCGCCCACGCGAATTCCGAAAGTCCAAATCGTAATTCGTTCCCAGCCCCAAGAAATAACAGCGGGTCATGTCCGCAACTGATAAGTACGGGGCACGGTTGTCCTCGACGAAAATATTTTTCTCGAATCTGCCGACCTTGTTTTCCAGGTGACATCCATAGCCCAACGGTTCGTTGATCATGGAGCATCGCCCGGTAGGTGCCAACATTAACCCAGTCGTCGTCTGGGTCGTACATAATCACAAGATCATCAGTGCCAATGTATCGTCCACCATCTCGTTCGTGAAGAAGTGGTGCAGGAAATTTATTTAAGTCAACATCGTCATCACGATCAATATTCTGAAGAATCGGTCCGGTCTCCACAGTTTCAGGTGCAAGTGACTTATGTAATTGCATTCGGTCACGGTACGAACGGACGACATCCATGGGAGTTTCTGGTACTGGAAATCCAAGAGCGATTGCTAAACGCTTGCGCGAATTCATGGTCCCAGATACAACACGAAATCCATCTGGAAATCCTGGAATCTTTTGAAACAAAATGGCTGGTGGGTTGGCATGCGTATGGTGGACAATCTCCGTAAACGCACCCATTTCCAAATTACAATCTACGCCATCCACTGTCAGCAGTTCACCAACATCAGCCGCACGTTTTAGTAATTCCCGGAGATCTTCATGAGGGTGTTCGTAGGCATTGTACATAGCGCATGATCTCCAATGAGATGTTTATGAGTGCCGCACAACTCACGCAGTGCTAATTTTAAAAACTCTCACGCAGACGTTTCTGAGGCTTGTACCCGAGACTGCTCCAGGGCGATTATTCGATCTCGATAAGTCGTCTTCACACCCAATAAAGATAAGCCGGCCGCAATCGACGCCACGGCGAGCATGATAAAAGCATTCCTGTAACTACCCTGTGTGTCGGACATATAGCCCACTAGCGGCGGCCCGATAGCGAACCCAATGGTCACGCACGCAGTCAGAATCCCTATTGTCTTCCCTAGTACCTTAGGCCCAAAACAGTGCTTCGATAAGACCGGGATGTCTACAATCGAACCGCCGTGGGATAAACCACGCGTAATGATAAATGCAACCAGCGCAGACGAAATGAAAAGGGGAAACATCAGTAACACGGACACAGCCATCAGGAAATAACAGAGCATGACGCCTTGCACCGACAGCTTGTCGTATAGCCATCCAAAGCCAAGCTTGCCCGCAATACTAACGCCGAACACGGCACTCTTTATCCAAGCTGCGTCCATGGGACTGTAATGAACCTCCTGAATGAGATACAGCATAAGATGTTGCCCCAGCGACTGATCCGTAAACCCAATCAAGCTCACAGCCAGGCCAATCATCCAGAACGAGCGGCTTTTCAGCACATCTGAAAAATCTATCTCGGCGGCAGCACTCTCCTCGCGTTTGGTTTGCGATGAACTATTTGCAGGTCCTGCGCCTTCGATTTCAGCATCTTGAGAGTCTTTAACGACCCGCAAGAAAACTGGGAGCGCAACTGTCCAAATGCCTATGCTTAGCAGTGCTACCGTCATCCGCCAGCCATAGATGCCAATCAGCCATGTCGCAAATGGTGGGGTAAAAATCCCCGCGACACTGGTACCAAGTAACGCCGAACCAATCGCAAGACCTTGCTGATGCATAAACCGCTGCGAAACCAGTACCTTGATGGCAATCATGCAGGAAATTGAACCCATTCCCAGCACAAGACCGACGAGATAAAACTGCCAGAGCGTTTGCACCCAGAGAAATCCTAGCATCGCAGTGATCGACACGCAGGAAGCAACGGCCACGATTTTTCGAATGCTCAATTTGTCGACAATGACGCCAAAGAAAATACCAAAGACAGCGCCAGCACCGAACTTGAGTGTTGCAACAAACGTCACCTGCGCACGACCCCATCCGAATTCATCAATGATTGGTGCGTAGATAACTGGCATTACCATCGTAGGTATCCCGAAGGTAAAGACAATCGTAAGAAAGGACGCGGCAATAATTGGCCAGTTTTTAGTCATAATGTTTTTTACCGAGCGATAACATCGATTAACTGCCCGCCCATATCGACGAACTCAACGTGTGATTCTAACCGACCAGTTGCTCCAGCAATCATAAAAAGCTGAGTCGAGTTCCCCTGCCCGTCATTATACGGAAATACCAGTTTACCTGACGCTGAACTCTCCGTCAGAACAGGAATCTCGGTCAAGATCTCATCACCTCTGAGATTCGTCGTCACTTGACGCGCCGACCAAGCAATTGGGACGTCCGATGCAATACTTAAAGAGCCCGCGAACTGCACACGATTAAACAAACTACCGAGAGTGAATGTATTCTGAACTCCTTGCAAGATAAGACGCTCATCACGGTCCACCTCTTGACCATCTAGATCCCTCAGCACGAACCGCACCGAGGCAGCGTGTTCAGCAGGATTTGCAATCACTAAATCGAGCCGTGTCATCTGACCGTGACGAATTAGATCTGGCATGGACTGGATTGGAATCCTGGCATACATTACATTCGCGACTGGCTCAAGACCGACCCTAGTAATTAATCCCACATCCGACCGTGACACCAATGCAGAAATCAACGGTGTAAATGAGGAGGTCGGATGCACAACCGCATACGTACGGCGTGGAAGCAAACTACCGGTTGATGGTTGCCAGATGAACGCTTCCTGCGGTGATACTTCGTACCGTTGATACTCGATTTCCTGACCTTCGTCATCGATAAGCGCTATCTCTCCTTGCACCGACTCATTCTCTACATTCAACAAGACTATGTCGGTTTCGTATCCTCCACCAATCATGACATGCGGTAGAACGGTCACAGAGTTCGGCGACAAACCACGCACCACTGGAGCCATGGAGATTATTTCTTCGCCATACTTGTTTTCTAGAACATGCCAAGCCGCTACTGATACAGGGGCATCCGAAGTCACCTCAAGTGCTCCAGTATCGAACGACCCATCCAGCAGTTCTGCCACATCAACGGTCATGGAGGCCCCCAAAGCCAGCGTCTCCACAGTCGAACTTATGGCATTTCCTGACCGCAGCGTGAAACCCACCGCTTGGGACGACTCTGTTTCATTAGTAACATTGATGACAGTCTTCGCACCATCACGTCCATCGGCCAGAACCAACGCATGCATCGTAGGTGCTTCAAGTCGCCCTGCTACTTGATTAAGGAGAAGACGACTTTGTTGTTCAGTTTGCGTGTCCATCAGGACCTTGGTACGAGTTTTCATCCATAGACCTGCAACTCCAGCATCCACTTGGAGTTTTCCCTGACCCAGAATGAGTTCTGGTTCCGTTAATGCAAGGATAGGGTCCAACGAGCTGAAACGGGCCACGCCATTCGGTGGCACCTCGATACGGTGGCGACTAGAAGGGTCTCTAAATATCAGCATCCGAGCCCAGTGTGAATCCATCACGTACAACTGTTGATTGATACTGTCGAATGCCAACCCACGTGGATCGTACAATTGGTCCTGTGCGGACACATCCCTTAACACTTGTCCAGATTGACTCATCTCGTCGCGCTGACCCAGCACAGCCAAAGCAGTCGGATGGTTTTTCATTCGATCCGCTGTGACATCGAATACAAGTACACGGTCTGTACCCTGGTCAGCAACATACAGCCGTTGCTTTACATGGTCATACGCTACACCATTCGGTGAAGCTAAACTTTTTCCCGTGATCACTTTGCCTGGACCTCGCAATTGAGTTGCCGGCGTCGTACTGGAAAAATCCGGTTGCCCGAGAACTGAGATCGCAGCCATTCCGTCTCGTATTACGTCTGGTGCCACAGCAAAAACAAGCAAGCGGTGGTTCCTGTTGTCTACAACGAAGAGGCGGTCGTTATCAGCGTCGTACGCTAGATGTCCAGGTGAACTCAAGCTGTGGGCCGCCAACCCAGGGTCACCTGACGTGAAATCTGGCTGGCCAAGTACATTAATCGCATCAGAACCACTGGTCAGCCGATCACGGTCAATATCGAATACGAGCACCCGATGATTTCCGCCGTCAGCAACAAAAGCTCGACGATTTTTGAAGTCAATCGCAATACCCACAGGCAACATATTCGATGCAATGCCCCGACCGATATCGACGGCGAAATCGAAACGGTTGCGAGCTGTTTGCGGTTCCTGGGTTTCAAAGTCAGGTTGTCCTAGAACCGCCACAGCCACATGACCTCCGCCCGAAGACAACGTCTCGGGATTGGTTTCGTAAATCAGGACGCGATCGTTCCATCCGTCGCCCACATACAGACGCTTATCCAAAACGTCATAGGCCAGCGCAAGAGGCACGTTGATACCCGTTACTGACCTGGCTGCCTGTGCGGTCTGGAAGTCCGGCTGGCCAAAAACCCAACGCGCTTCATACTCCAACAACCGATTGTGGCGGTCGAGACGAAAACCAAGGACCCGGTTGTTATATTCGTCAGCAACCCAGAGCCGGTGGTCTACTGCGTCGAGTGCCACAGCACGTGCCATCGTCGTGGTCCGAGCATCCAATCTGTCATTGGCCATCCGACGATTAAAGTCATCACGCCCTGCATCATCTACGTGGCCGATCACATCGAGTGCCGCGAGTCCGCTGCGGAGCACCTCTGGCCTGATGTCAAAGGCCATAACACGGTTTCCACCAGGAAAACCCTCAGAGACATAAAGCATTTGCTTCTCAGAATCGACCGATGGATCCTTGGGAAAAGCGAATCGTGTTTGTGAAATGACTGGATCGAATGTCGTGAAATCCGGCTGACCGACAACAACGAAGGCCTCTAGATTATCCTGTAGCTTATCCGGCGCCGCTTCAAACACTAGAATTCTATTGTCAGGCAATTGGCTAACGAACAAGCGTTTATGCAACCGATCATAATCTAGGCCACCAGGCGTGATCGACCTCACACCAAATCGATTTGCCGGCTTCGCGCGCGCGCCAGAGAAACGTGGCGTATTCGTGTAGAAATCCGGCTGACCAAGCACAGCAACAGCGTGTGGATCGTTGGCCAGTCGATCAGGATGTATATCAAAAACCAAAATTCTATTGTTGTTCTGATCTGAAACAAACAGTCGGTGCTCATCTGGATCTAAGGCAATCCCGTGGGCGCGTGTAAGTCGATTTGGCCCAAGTCCTTGTTCGCGGCTCTTAAAGTCAGGCTGTCCAATTACAATTTTCGCATTTGGGAAATCTACAAGTCTTGTTGGATCGATATCAAACACAAGAATACGCGAGCCGTCTTCCACAAAGAGTCGCTGTGTATCTTCGTCCACGATGATCTCAGCACCACTGAATTGCCTCTGCCCGGCACCAGATGTCATGGTCTCGAAGTCCGGCTGACCAATTACGTGGGTCGCTTCCGGATAATCTTGCATGTCATCAGGATGGATGTTGAAGACGAGAATACGGTTACGATCTCGCACAAACAGTCGTTGGTAGATATTGTCCACCGCAAGACCAGTTTCAGCGCCACCCGCGCCGTCGGTACGATTAGTTACAGACTGTCGTCGGCGACCGACCACACTTCTATGACCGATTACATGATCTGCTGTATGACGGACATGCTGGCCCTTCTCGTCTAACTGATATACGAGTATTCGAATGTTGCCTGGTTCTGGTACGAACATACGATGATTGACGCGGTCCAGCGCCACAGAACCTGGTCACCACACGCTATGGGAATTTGGTCCATTGTTTGTGACGCCCCCTCGAGGAGTTGGATTGCCCCATGGATCAAACTGGAGGAGCACGTCGCTTGCGGGTTGACCCGTCTGCTGAGCATGAACACTTACTGAGGTTAGTGCAACAACGACAAGCGTAAAGACAAGCCAACGCAATCGCATGATCACTCCGATCTGAAAAATGGCAAAAAGCTTATGCCTTGCTCACAAATGCCTTACCGTCTCCAACCACCGTAATTGTAGCCGAGAGAAATGATATTAATGCAGCGATCACGACTTTCCTGCTGGAACGTCATCAGTCATTAGAAAAGTGATTATATGTAAAGAACCTACAAAAGTTACCAAATAACCCAGCAAGAGCAGGTAAGATGTTAAATTCTTCATATGCCGACAATTCGACAACACTTTCTCTGGTTTTACCCGTATTGATCGTGTGACCACATGGGTAAAGATGATAAAGGCATGACCCGGCGCACCAAGCTATTTTTACGAACTGCGATCATGGGTATCGCCGCACTGATGCTAGCTGCGGTCGTTCAAGTGAGCGCAGACCGGCAATCGGCCCTAGCAGGACTTGAGGCATACTTTGCTGTAATGTTTCCTGCGGCTACTCAATTCACAGAAAAAACAGGGAGTCCACCGCACATTCAAGCGTTCCGGATCACAAATGGCAGCGAGGAACTACTAGGCTTCGCGTTCTTAACCCTAGACATAGAACCACTTGAGCGTGGCTATGAAGGACCAATCGAAATGCTGGTTGGCCTAGATGTAAACGGTAAACTCACTGGAGTCGAGATGATCAAACATCGAGAACCCTACGGGTATTTTTCAATTGACCTGCCAGAATTCACAGAGCAGTTCCTAAACAAGAGTATCTTGGATCGTTTTCGTGTGGGCGAAGATATTGACGGCATCACGACCGCAACTATCACCGTCTCCAGTGCAACTCGCGCTATTCGTAAAAGTGCACGCCGCATTGCCTCGGCGTTTCTTGCAGAAACTAATGGTGACGCACATTAAATCCTATTGCTAGATCATGATTAACGCTTTAAAACAAATTTTCCTGGTTCTCGTAACTGTTATCGTGCTGTTCACCAGTCGGACTGTATCTGCAGAGTGTCCAACCTGGGACGAGCTTCATATGGATGACAGTCTTATCGAGTTAACCATTAGCGATCCCAGCATGGCCGGGCTGCGTATGTGGTTCGTTTATGTCAATCCACCGACGTTGGGACAATGCACGCTGGGACAGGAGCCCTACAACGAAGTTCGTGAAAGCCTGCTAAAAGATCCAAGCACGCAACATCTGTTCTGGGTCGGCCTAGAAGGTACACTGCTAGATCTGTTTCGCACAGAGCGCTTTTATATGATCCAAGGCGATCAACGGCTCGATGTAATGCGTCGCCTTGATCTCACTCTCCCAACCGGCTTGATTCAGAATGGGCCAGCATTAAGCGGAGAGGTGCTTCTGCTATTCAAAGGTGTGATTGACTTTGCAGAACCAGTGACGATTTTCTATGAAGGCGTCATGGGTTCGGTGCCGGGCGAGTACTGGTTCTCTGAAAAATACGTCGACTCGAAGCACTAAGACTGGACACCTGAGATCTTTGGTCACAGGTTTATAGGAATTCACGATTAGTGAACAGGGATTCTACCAAGACTGATCAAATTAGCGAGAAGTTGGTATGCGCCGGTAGTACCTGCAGGCAATTGGCGCCAAAGCCCTAGGCCAACGTACATCCAACGACCAGCGCCCAGTCGAGCTTCAACCAAGGCGCCGCGCTTAGGCCCATCATTAAACTTAAACGAGTCTTCGATCTGAACAAGGTCAACATACTCTGGATCACGATCGCCAAGAAAGTATAAGCCACGCTCCTGTATCCAACCGTTCCAAGTATTTTCAGTAATTTGATTAGGTGTCATGAACACTGAATGTTCTGGCACGAGAATCTCAACCGGTGCGTGTTCATCGGTCACACGATTACGACTGACTTCCGCTGGATATGGCCCATACTGCACTGCATTGAAGCCCAGCTTGTTGTATTGAACGATCACCGTGCCACCAGTCTTGACGTACTCGATCAAGCGATCATTATACGCAGTGAGATGACGATTTAATTCGTACGCTCGTACGCCAGTTATAATCACGTCGTAACTATGCAGGTCACCCCAAGCTAAGGTGTCCGCGTCAAGACGATCCAGTTTAGCGCCCAGTTGTTCAATCGCTACCGGCATCTGATCACCAGCACCCATCACGTAACCAACATTTAGGTCGGGAGCAACACGCACGTCGATTACCTTCAGTCTCGCCTCCGCAATTCCGACGAGATGCCTTCGCTGGATGTGAGGATACTCAACAACTTGAACATCTTCACCAAAGGTACCTTCGGCAGTCTGAACAGACGCTAGCATTTCGAACTCACCAGGCTTAACATCCGCCGCTGGCGTAATGACAAAACGCGCTATCCATTCTTCGTCCTGCCGCGTAAAAGTCACCTGGGCACTTGGTGGTGTTACTGTCCATCCAAGCGGCGCCTGGAGTGTGATTTTTCCTTCAATACCGCCAGTTCCGAGATTGGTAACGCTGACACGCATTTCTCGGTCACGTGGTTCTCCACGAAGTGGAACAATGACAATATCTGGCGAAATCTTAACCGCTAACTGAGGAACGACATGAAGTTCCATTCTTCGTTCACCGCTGAAGATGTTCTCCTCGTAGCGATGTTGAATGGGTAAGGTGACGCCAATTTGCTCACTGTCAAACTCAATGGAAAATGTCACGGAGAACGGTGATGGTTCGAACGCTGCACCGAACGGCACGTCTGACTTAAAAACATATCGAGCAGCGTCAGGGAGTCTTTCGAAATATGGTGTAGTGCTTACAGCATTGGCCGGTATTCTTAACTGCGAGTCGCAGGAATACACAGATTCACCATCTACGACGTCAGCTTGACAACCAATACCGCTATTATCAAAACCATTAAAGGTCACACCACGCACGTTAATGTCCGCATTCCCTCGATTTGCCACAAACGTCGAGACCTGAACAAGCTGACCGGCAGTCACCACGCCATCGTCGGCTAATGCTTCTAGTTTGATTTCGTGCGCTAAAAGCAATGCCCGCTCAAATTGAGCTTCTTTTTGCGCAAGCCTGAAATCAATTTCATACTGTGCTTCATCAGACAAATTCATCAGGCTGAGCTGATCACGCAATTTCCTCACGGCCGAAAGACCTGAACGAATTGGTTGACGTGTGGCTTCGAGACCTTCGCTCTCAAACACCTGCAACGCATTCGCTGCATGCGTTTCAATACTCGTTAGCTGAATTGTTAATTCGGATGGCGGGCTAAATCCAGCATGCTGTCGAAGTTGAAGAATCGTGGTGCCGATTCCACTGAAAAAATCGTCCGAGACTGTTTGATGGTCGACGGTCGATTCGGTTAGGCGATAGTAGGCCTTGTTGCTTTGTCCTGGAACCCCTAACAATTGGGGCATCCCTTGGCACTTATGCATGCTACGCGCTTCGCTACCAATTTGGGCATAGGTGCGACCTAATAGTGAATCGTACCCGCCGGTATCTACAGCGACAATATCGTCACCTTGCGGCGGCCCTAGTCTCGCTTGAAATGGCGAACTGACACGGAAATAGAACTTGCGTGCCTGCCAAGGACGAAGTCCTTCTTGTAGCTGATCAGAAAAACGGGTTGCGTCTGCGGCCGCTCGAAACGCTTCTCGTGCAAGCAGCGCAGAGGCTTGGTGGTGCTGCCCACCGCCAGCACCTGTGGGTCGCATGCCCACGATGACATCGGGCCGAAGCACACGAATCATACGAACGAAATCACCAAGAATTTCTTCCTGGCCCCATTTCTCGAAAGTTTCCTCGATGCTAAACGAATACCCAAAGTCGACTGCGCGGGTAAAATATTGCTCAGCTCCGTCGAATCGATGAGCCGCTAAAAGTTCTTCGGTGCGCAGCACCGCCAACGCGTCAAAGAGTTCCGCGCCGATTTCGTTCTGACCGCCGTCACCTCTGGTAGCTGAAACCAAAGCGGCGCGAACGCCCTGACCGTGGCTTAACATCGCGAGAATCGCATTGTTCTCATCGTCAGGATGCGCGGTCATCATCATAAACGAGGCGACCGTGTTGAGTTTTCGCAACATTAAACCTAGCCCAACTTGGCCATCAAGCTCAGCAACCGGTTGCGCACGCATTTGCCCATGCACTGCTGGAGTAATCCAGACAGGTGCACACACGATTAACATGAAGATAATGGCTCTTTTGGGCATAGCAACAGTTAGCTTAGTCTCAAAGAAATTTTATAACAGCTATTTCTATATCTCTACATAGAGAACCCGAATAAATCGTCGCCCTTGACAGGCTTGTCCAAGCGGTGCTGCAATTCTTGATCATTGTTCAAAAATTGTAATCCGTTGCATCACATCACCTTCGATGATCTGATCGATAACATCCATTCCACTGGTCACAGTCGCAAACACCGTGTAGTTGTGATCTAGGCGTGGATTATCCACTAGGTTAATAAAGATTTGCGCATCACCAGTGTCTCGTCCACGCGTCGAGATACCAACTGCTCCACGTACATGTGGACGTAAGCCTACTTCGTCGCGGAGGTACCTGTCGTCACCTGCAAATTCATTAGCGCCTGGACTACCACCTTGAATTACAAAATTCGGAACGACGCGATGAAACATGAGACCGTCGTAGTATCCCTCCCGGCTTAGTCGTGCAAATCTTGCCACAGTGGCCGGGGCTTCCCTCGGGTGCATGGTTAAGTGAAACACCCCGCCATTACTCATCTCGATCCGTGCGTGCTGGATACGATAAGTTGGCTCAAGTAACGGTGTGTCACTCGTTCTCATCGGCACGGATGCTGGTTCGTGAAGCTGACCTGTCCATTTGGTTAACACCTCAGCCGCTAAATTTGAGACCTGTGTATCAAAATCCTCAAGATAGGGTCGTAACACACCAGCATTTCTTCGTGAGCCGAGCTCGTGCAAGCGCTCCAGAATCGCTACACGAGGATCACGCGATGTGTCTGAATTTTCGGCAGTCAACCTGGCAAGCGTAGTAATCAGTGTCTGAGTGACACGTCTGTCCGGACTACCTTCCAACGCTCGCGCTGCAGTAAGAATCAGTTGATAGTTCGAACTCTCAAGAGCTTCGAGATACACCTCATCTGCCGTATATCCTTCAAGCTGTGCTAAACCCCTAACCGCTAAGGTACGTACATTAGGATGACTATCGTTGGCTAGCACTAGCAGCCAGTCGCTTGCAGCCAATATTGCAGCAGCACGAGCTGCATAACTCCGCACCTGCCAAATCTGATGTTTGGCAAACTGAGGCAATAGATTCTGAGCCCGGTCCGGCGCAACCGACACCAGCGAAACCAGCGCATGCGCAGGACGGTGCCAACTGAAAAAAGTCTGGTTGCTAGTTAACTCACCAGCAATACTTGCGAGGATAAGATCGACTGACGGAGTAGATGGACATTCATTCCCTAGAAGATCGAGAGCCAGCAATGAAAGATGCATGTTGCCATCGTCCGTATTCAGGATATCGATTATTGGCTGACAATCGTTGGTTTGTAACCCGTCCCCGTAAGCTCGGAGAGCTTCGTAGCGAACCATTGCCACTGAGTCATTTAACGCCGCCATAACAAGTGCAGCACGATCATTAAGCGCGTCAGCCGCACCTAGCGCAGTTGCTGCCAAGCGCCGTACTTGTGGATCAATGTCTGATAGAGCGCTTTCGACTATCGTCCTATCCACTGTCCCGTTGATCGCTAACGTCGACATGGCTAGTCGACGTATACGAGCCAAAGTATCTTGGTCTTGAGCATTCTCCACCACCGGCATCGGACCAATTACGATGCTACGCAGTCCTTCGACAGTTTCGCTCATCAAAGAATGGCGTCCGACGTTTTGACGCGTCAGCGATTCAAGTCCGTCGACAACCCCTAACAAGGTATGCAAACTTTCTACGTCTCGCATGTCGAGAAGTGCAGAAAGGGGTTGCTCAGCTGCTGCGATGGATTGAGTGTTTCGAAAGGAGAGACGGCCTAGAGTTTGGGCAAGAACTGCACGCACCTTTGAATCGGTCTCTTTATATAGTCGGGAGGTTAATGCGGCATGCACCGTTGCAATAACCGATAACTCTGCACGCTCACCTCCAGCCGGTTCACTTATTGATTCAACGCTCTGGCCCAGTGCGTTGGCGACTTCTGCACGAATTTCTGCAGATTCATCTGTAATTGAATTAATAAGCAAATTTACGGCATCTGCCCGTTCAAGTCTGCCAAATGCCCGAATCGCTATTAGTCGCAACTCGTCGTCAGCGCTTTCCAGGCCAGCCCGTAATGTTGCGAATGCCTGTGGATCTACGGCCCGAGAATCTTCAGCTTCAAAAAGAAATTGCCTAAAGATTGTATTGGCGTCCACCGCGTTCTTAATCGACTGTGCTGAAACACTTGAAGGTGTTCCAAAAACTAAAAACATAATCGATAAGACAAGTAAAGCAGGAGCGCCTTGACGATTCATAGAATTGATATCCAGCTCACAAGTCGAGAGGCTCGACCATCTTACCTAAAAAACTAAATCAGCTTTCATCACAATTCGCATGTCCAGAATATTCGAGCATTTGCTTAGTCAAATCTTGGGGATACGAAATGAGAACGTCGGTAATCTTCCCTTCGCTATTAGCCATGGCCTCAAGACGAGGCTGCACGAAACCCGTATAAGACGGCAAATTAAGAGCATCGACACGAGTGACAACCTCATCACGTAGCACGGGATCGAAGTGAATACCGTGCTGATTAAAAAGTTGCACAGCCGCCTCGTAATCCCCCTCTGACTTTATCCTCTGCACTTCCGCGAGTAATTGCCCAATTCCGTTACGAAATGCCTGCCAATCACTCATAAGGTAAAAAGTTTTACCATCGCGCTGGCGTGATTCAACAGCAGTGGTATTCTCCATTAGCCAATGAACGATCATCTGACGATTTCGCATGTGGTCTTCTTCCAGTTGTGTCCCTTCGCGAACTCGTCGCAACTGTACCAGTGCATTCCTAACGTATCCTTCATACTCTGTCAGCACAATGTCATTGTGATCATCAACAGTGACCAGGCCTAAATCAACGAGCTTGGGATCTGCCACAAAATAGAGCGCGACTAAATCTGCTCTACTTTCTTCAAGTGCCGAGTAATGCTCCTTTAGGAATGCTTGAGGTTGACCATTAAGATGGTCTGCAATTTTGCCTGACCCATGACCAATCACTTCGTGCATATTCGTAGTCAGTTCACCTACGAAACTACCCCATCGTTCAGCGCGTGAAATTTCCTCCGTAGTCCATGCGAACTCTGTCCGCAACTCTTTAGGCATTGATCGATCGTGGGCTTCGATTACATTTGATAACAATACAGATTTACTACCATGCTTTTCTCGGATAATCTGATCGTTAGGAAGGTTGATACCAATAGGTGTGATTGGCCCTGAATCACCAGATTCGATAACCACGTCGATGGCATTAGCGGTAATGCCTTGTACGCCTAGCTTGCAATACTTCGCATCCCAAGGCATGTGGTCCTCAAACCACTGCGCAGCTGCAGCGAGGGTACGAATTTCAGAAGTTTTATCCTCATTGATATAAAAGACGAGCGCCTCCCACGCACCTTTAGCACCTCGAGCATCCATATACACTTCGACAAATCCATTAATCGTATCGACGGACGAAGCATCATCTTGGACCCATGCGATGTCGTAGGCCTCGCGGTCGAGCGAAGTTCCGGTCCGATAAAAAGTTATGAGAGCAGTTAATGCTTGGGCCATTTCGTCGGTCGCGAATGGAATCGCCGCCTCAAGGTGACGTACTATATTAGTAATCTCCTTCCCGTACTTGCCATCAATCCGATACACCTCCTCTACTAGTCGACCACTACACTTGGTTAATCTCGAATTAAGTGGATAGTGCTCAGTAAAATCTTGCACGTCAGAGGCTTTGACGTCGACATATAGGTTATTCGCACTGGAAGACAGAATGTCTTCACCCTTACCAGGCGTTTTATTGGTCACAACTGGATCAACTGAAGCGTCAAAGAACAGCGACTCAAGACGAGCAAGCATATCCTTAAGTGTTTCCCCTTCACGCCTCGGAAAATTGGCGCCAGCTTTGCCTGCAGCTACAACAGCTGTTGAGAATTCTTCCGGTGTGCAATTTAAAACAAATTTTCGTGCCGTTAAATTGTTATAAGGGCCACTATTAATCCAGAAGAGTTT
>Ga0206680_10000511_pt1 | contig 14113 bp, 9 predicted proteins | sample M115012015metaG_FD_160124 | JGI IMG/M metagenome (GOLD analysis project Ga0206680, IMG submission 160124) | Ammonia-oxidizing marine archaeal communities from Monterey Bay, California, United States - M1 150m 12015 | ecosystem: Environmental > Aquatic > Marine > Intertidal zone | place: USA...
CTACCTGAATCTAAACGTTTCAACTGAAGCAACACGTCATTTAACAAACTCGAGGCACCAATACGAAACATTTCGGGACTTAACCATTCAGTTCCCAGAGTTTCTCCAATCACAACCAGATAATGCCAAGCTTGCTTTGCTGTGCGGATTCCACCCGCAGCTTTGATACCGACAGAAATATTCGTTTGATATGCAAAATCTCTTACTGCTTCTGCCATGCATAACACTCTCGGTAAACTTGATGCTTGAGAAATCTTTCCTGTTGAAGTTTTTATAAAATCGGCGCCAGCGGCCATAGCAAGCATCGAGGCTTGCCGAATCTTGTCATAACTACCTAGTTCACCTACTTCTAAAATAACTTTAAGATGTGCTTCGCCACAGGCATCTTTCGAAGCAACAATCTCTTCAAATGCTCGTTGTTCATCACCAGCAAGAAAAGCTGAACGATTTAAAACTATATCTATTTCATCAGCTCCTCTTTTAACAGCATCTGCTATATCTCCTGTTCGTGCTTCAATGGTTGATAGGCCACTTGGAAAAGCGCCAGCAACACTTGCAACCTTTACGTTTGAATCCTTGGTAGCTTTCACGGCATGATGAACCATTTCAGGGTAAATGCACACCGCAGCTACAGAAGGAACATCATGATTGGATGGATCAGGACGTTTAGCTTTTTGACACAATGAAGCAACTTTTTCTGGAGTGTCTGCTCCTTCAAGGGTAGTGAGATCCATGCAACGAATTGCAAGATGAAGAGCCGCTCTTTTGCTATTAGTTTTTATTGACCGGGTTGCTAGAGATGCCGCTCTGGCTTCAAGAGAGACTTCGTCTACTGGGGTGACTTTTATTGAAGAACCGGTCTCTCCAAATGTAATAGTGGAAGTAGGCATTCTTTTCAATCTTTCTCTGCTTGGAACAAACTGCTAACTCCATGTAATAGGTTTTCTATCTTATGGTCTGCTGATCTTTCAGCCGACCTGACATCACCGTTAATAACTGATTCTGTGACCTCAACATAGACCTTGACCATTGACTCAGTTCCACTGGGACGGATAACTATTCGACCATTCGAAAGGTTAATAACAAGAGCGTCTGTTGGAGGCAAGTCCGACTCAGGAATTAACAAGTCGATTACTTCGATAACATCAAAATCGCCAATTTGTCTAGGAGGGGAGGCTCGCCAAGGAGACATGAAGTCTGCGGAGATGTCTATTTCAGGGGCAAGTCGTTTTGTAAACAAAGCTGTCTTATGCACACCGTGTCGATCCCATAATTCGTCTAGCAGATCCATGACAGTCTTGTCTTCAGCCTTTAATTCAGCTGCTAATTCTGCGAAAACTAAAGCAGAAGTAATACCATCTTTGTCTCGCACTGAATCACCTAATGCAAAACCAAGTGCTTCTTCATAGCCGAAAACAAACCTCGAACTTTTATCTTCTATCCCTGGGCGAACAATCCATTTAAATCCAGTTAGTGTTTCCGCGTATTTAACTTTGTGAAAATCTGCAATTTTAGAAAGCAAGCCGGATGAAACAACTGTTGTGACAACGAGTCTCTCTTCTCCTTTTTCTTTACTAAGAATGTGCTCTGCCAACAAAGCACCTATTTCATTCCCATTAAGGCACCGCCATTTGTCTTCATGTCTAACCACGACAGCCAGTCGGTCTGCATCGGGATCATTTGCAATTATCAAATCAGCGTTTTTTTCAACAGCAAGTTCAATTGCAAGGTCTAAAGCCCCTTCTTCTTCTGGGTTTGGAAAAGAAACAGTTGGGAAATCCGGATCTGGTTCTGCTTGACTCTTAACCAACGTGGGCTTTTTAAATCCTGCTTTTTCAAATACCTCTAGGAAGACTTCTTTACCAACACCATGTAGAGGCGTATAAATCTGGTTTATTTCACGTTTACTTTCAGATGAAATAGAAGAAGAAGCAAAATCCACATATTTTTGTATCAATTCATCATCACCTTTAAGGATCGTTTCATCTTCATAATCTGCTAACGATTCCTCTGTGGGGGGATTTTTATAATCGATTCTTTTAGCTATCTTTAAATCAACCGGATTTACTATTTGGGCTCCGTCTTCCCAATAAACTTTGTACCCAGAGTCTTCTGCAGGATTATGGCTAGCAGTAACCATTATTCCTGCCTTGGCTTTCTTGGATAAAGTTGTGTAAGCCAAAACAGGCGTAGGTAAGGGTCTCGGCAAAATTAAACTTCTTACTCCATGTCCAGCCAAAACCCTGACCGAGTCTTGAGCGAAAACATGACTCTTATAACGCGCATCGTAACCAACTACTACTAATGGAGGTTTATCTCCTTGATCATCACTTAATAATTCTTGCGCAATCGCAGTTGCTACTACCCTAACCATGACTCTGTTCATTCTCATAGGTCCAGCTCCCCTAGCACCACGTATACCTGCTGTGCCGAAGACTAAGGAATTACTAAATCTTTGAATAAATTCAGTATCTCCACGCGAAATAAGATTCTCGGTTTCAACTTTTGTAGTTTCGTCAGGATCATTAATTAACCATTTGTTTGCTACTTCTAAAGCTTGGTCTAAGTTGGCTTCTTTCGTCACAAACGTTCCAAAATCCCCGCAAGCAAACTGAACATGCGCGGCCCTGCAGCTTCCGCTGCATTAAGTACATCCTCATGATCAAGATTCTCTTCAGACATGCCAGCTGCTTGATTTGTCACAAGAGAGATCCCCAGAACCTCAGCTCCTAGATGTCGCGCTGCAATAGTTTCTAGGACAGTAGACATTCCAACTAGATCAGCTCCCATTTTTGCAAACATTCTTATTTCTGCCGGCGTTTCAAAAGCACCTCCTAGTAAACCGGCATAAACACCCTGAGGTAAGGTTGGGTCTACTTCTTGAGCTAATTCTCGTAGTCGTGCTGAGTAAGCTTCTGTCAAATCAACAAAACGAATTGCCTTACCTTCTGGTGGAGCAGGTCCCACCATCGGTGACTGGCCCATAAGATTCAATTGGTCAGAGATAAGTACTGGCTGTCCAACAGGCCATTCAGGATTAAGTCCACCTGCCGCATTAGTTAAAATAATAGTTTTGCAACCTGAAGCTACTGCTACTCGAACGCCATGGACAACGGTGTCAACTGGATGACCTTCATATAAATGTGCTCTTCCACCTAAAACAAGCACATTTTTCTCTCTTACTTTAAGAGAACGGATTAAATTACGATGTCCCAATACAGTCGGTTCGGGGAAACCAGGTAAAGTTGCCATTTCAACTTCAGCTGAAATTTCTCCAATCTCATCAATTGCTGAAGCCCATCCGGAACCAAGAACCAAAGCAATATGATGCTCAGCGATACCAGTTTTGTCAGCTAAAACTGTTGAAGCCTTTTCAGCAAGAGCGTAAGGGTCAAAATCTGTCATATTTCTGCTCCATCAAATTTCTTGAAAACTGAACTGTCGTTTTCACTCGAGATTTACCAATATTCAAATAATTCTATAAACAAATATCCGGTAATTTACTCAAAGGTATTAGACGGATCTAAAGTCACTCTAAAAACATTCTATTAATAACTATTTTTGCAATAAAAAAGAATTTTTAAGGTAGTTATATATACGTGAATGAAATACCGATGTTAAAAATATCTGATGAAATTCAAGAAACCTTGAATGAGAAAAAACCTGTTGTCGCTTTAGAGTCGACTCTGATCTCACACGGACTTCCTTCTCCGCTAAATGTTGATGTAGCTCTCAAAGCTGAATCATCATTAAGAGATTTGAAAGTTGTGCCAGCTACTGTCGCTTTAATCGATGGCTGTCTATGCGTAGGAGTCAGTCGAGAAGAAATCGAGCTTTTGGGTTCTAGTGACATAGTTACAAAAACAAGTTTCAACAATTTGGGCGAAGTGATTGCCAATAAGTCATTGGGTGCAACCACTGTGGCAACTACTATGTTTGCTTCTTATCTGTCAGGCATTAAAGTTTTCGCTACTGGTGGAATTGGTGGAGTTCATCGCGGATCCGATGGTGATGTCTCCGCTGACCTTAAAGCTCTATCTGATATACCTGTTGCTGTAGTTTGTGCAGGCGTTAAATCAATACTTGATATACCAAAGACACTCGAGGCTTTGGAAACGCTTGGCGTGCCCATCATTGGTTATAAAACAAATATCTTTCCTGAATTCTGGACTCCCGGTAGAGACTTGAAATTAAAAATTGTCGCATCTGAAGCTAAAGAAGTTGCTCATCTGTTAAATACGCATTGGAGAATTGGCTTGACCACAGGTCAACTTGTAGCTGTTCCGATACCGGAAGAAAAATCCGTGGACACAAAAATTGTTGAAGATGCGATCAACGAAAGCCTCGATGAAGCAGCCTCAGCTGGTATTAAAGGAAATGCCATTACCCCTTTTCTTTTGACAAAAGTCTCGGATGCAAGTGGGGGACTAACTCTTGAAGCAAATGTTGATCTGATCTTAAATAATGTGCATGTTGCAGGTGAAATAGCTATTCAAATGGCTGAGACTAGCTGACGTTAAGAAGAGGCTCAGGATTTTCAAGACCTGATTTTATCGTGCTTGCAAAATCGGCTGCTGGAGCACCGTCCAAAACACGATGATCCCAAGTGAGACTTATCACCATTCGGGATGTCTTTCGTGGAGTCTGACCGTCCCAAGCTATGTCTTCACGAATCCTCCCTACACCCAGAATCGCTGCATTAGGAGGATTTATTACTGGTGTAAAACCATCTACTCCAAACATTCCTAACGAAGAAACAGAAAAAGTTCCTCCTTCTAGATCCTCCAAACCTAATTTTCCGTCCCGAGCTTGACCCGCTAAACGGGAAGTATTTTTAGCTATTTCATTTAGCGAAAGTTGATCGGCATTTCGCACAACAGGCACAACCAGTCCATCATTCAAAGCAACAGCCATACCAATGTTTATTTCATTCAACTGAAGGATCTCATTTTCTAGCATTTGAGAATTTAATTGCGGGTGCGCTTTCAAAGCTTGTGCTACTGATGCAATTACAAAATCTGTATATCCTGGCAATACATCACCGCTTTCCATCTCTTTTCGTAAAGAAATTACTTGATCCATTTCAACGTCGAGGTGAAGAGTCAGCTGTGCCATCGCTTGAAGACTTGAATGCATTCGATTCGCTATAACTTTCCGCATTCCTTTTAACGGAACCTTTTCTCCTTCGCCTATAGGTTCAAAAAGAAAGCTTTCCTGTTTTTCTGTTGCATGTCCTGAAGAATTCTTTATATGTGCTTGGACATCCGATTTTCTGATGTGGCCATCAATTGAAGATGCCTGTACCTTGCTGAGGTCGACTCCCAGCTTTTGTGCTTCATTAACTGCAGCCTGAGAGACTTTATTATCTGAAATCTCTGGAATAGAGGCGCTTGATGTGTTTGCGGAAAATGCTTCGACATCCTCGATCACTATCCTTCCACCGGGACCGCTTCCAGAAATCACAGAAAGATCGACTCCTTTTTCTTGTGCGAGACGTTTTGCTGCTGGCGAGGCTGCGATGCGACCACTTTTTGTTTTATTTTCTTTTTCTGGAATTTCGTTTTTTTCAATAGCGGTTGTCTCATCATTTTTAACTTCTGGGGTCTCGAGTATTTCAGGTGGTTCTTCACCTTCTTCTAAGACCCACCCCAAAACCACTCCACATTCAAAAACTTCACCGGATTGACATAGCTGATGCAAGCGTCCTTCAGCTTCAGCTTCTATTTCGGTTTCTATTTTGTCAGTCTCTATTGAAGCAACAGGTTGTCCTTGACTAACAGCTTCACCTGTGTTTACTAGCCATTCCGTCAAAGTACCTTCTGTCATGGTTAGACCCAATTTTGGCATATAAATAGGTGATGACATATTAAGAATTCCTCTTCCTAAGAAATACTTTATTGGCTGCTGCTGTTTGAATGGCAAAAATAGGATTTATAACTTTTGGACCATTGCGTAAAACTGTAGCTCTAGCTACTTCATTTTCTCGTATTACAAAATCTCTTTCTCCGTCAAATGCCAACGCTCCGGGGCCATCAAGTTCAATTGTCTCACCAAGTTCCACTTCTTTAATGTCTACAATTCCAACATCAGATACCGAACCAGGCATGATGGGAGCGAAAACACCTTGCTTTGCTGTTGGGTCGCAAATAACTGAAACAGCTAATTCGTCGTCGAAGTAAACCGGATTGCTTCGTCCGGCAATTGAGGCAAGTCCTATAGAAGCTGGATTAGCGATTGCGGCTAAAACTTGTTTTACTGAATCGGGTTTAACCACAACTCTGCTACCGGTCAACCGGTCATCTACCAAAACCACATCAACCAAAGCTAAATCTTTAATCCCATTAGGTAACTGAACATGAATTACCTTTGCTTGCTTTGACACTTCTTCAATGCTCAACTCATCTGAAGCAATCAGTCCTGCGGCAGTACCAGCGACAGTTGGATCCACCATAAATGGAAAAACGTTATTTGTTCCAGTAGAAATTGGCAACAAGGGAGCGTCCATCCATCCCAACACCAAATCTCGTTGTGTCCCATCACCACCTAGAGAAATTACCGATTTAACTCCTTCTTTTTTAAATATTTTTGCTGCTTCGGTGGTATCCGTACGTCTACCTTCAGGATGAAATGAAATTTCTTCGATTTTGCTGCCGAGATCTAAACCATCAACAGCTCTCAGTGTTAAATTTCTGAAGTCATTAGCTAATAGGACTTTTTCTGCTCCTGCGTCTATTGCTCCCAAAACGCAACGTCTTAAAATCTCAATTTTGCTTCTATCGCTGTTAAGCGATGCTGCAGATACAAACCTGCGAACATCTTTCCCTGCTAGAGGATTTGCAATTAATCCAACTGTTGTCACTTGTTTTATAACCTCAAAACAAGTTCTTTATGCCAGCAACTATACGTTCTGCATCTGGAATGTACTTTTTTTCCAAAGCCGGACTAAATGGTATTGGACTAAACGGTGCTGCAACTCTTTCTATTGGGGCATCAAGATAATCAAAAGCATGCTCTTGAATCTGGGCAGCAATCTCTGCCCCAATGCCACCAAATCTAACCGCTTCATGGACTATAACTAAATGACCTGTTTTGCTAACCGATTCAACCATGAGATCAATATCCAGCGGCTGAACAGTTCGTGGATTAATCAACTCACAATCTATTCCTTCGCCAGATAATGTTTCTGCAGCTACTTTAGCTTCATCAACCATCCGTCCGATTGCAACAACTGTTACATCGCTACCTTCACGAACGATACGGCCTTCTCCTAGAGGAATCTCAAATAATTCTTCAGGTACATGGCATGTATCAGCAAGTTTCCTTTTGTTGATAATAAAAACTGTCGGATTATCTTCTCTGACGCAGGATGTTAAAAGTCCTTTTACTTCATAAGCATCTGAAGGCATAACTACTTTAAGTCCTGGAACATGGCAGAGCATAGCTTCAAGGCTTTGGCTGTGTTGAGCCGCTGCTGACAGTCCCGCCCCTCCAGCTGTGGTAATTGTTAAAGGTAACTTAGCTCCGCCACCGAACATGTATTTAAGCTTGGCTGCTTGATTTACTATCTGGTCCATTGCTACACAAATGAAATCCATGAACATCAAATCGACAACAGGGCGAAGACCTTGAACAGCTGCTCCAATACCGAGACCTATGATTGCTTGTTCTGCGATAGGAGTATCCACAACTCTGTCTTCACCGAACTCTGGTTGAAGACCACGGAAATAACCAAAAACTCCTCCATGGGCTCCGACGTCTTCACCTGCTATGAAAACAGACTCATCTTCTCTCATTATTTGTGCCATGGTTTCTACTACTGCAGCTCCATAGCCAAGTTTGCGTTCACCTGAGTTACCCTCAGAGCTACTTGTTTTATTTGCACCTTCAAAGATATTGTCCGGACTCATGAAGGTTCTCCATTCGTATAAACATCAACTAACATGTCTTCAATTTCAGGAAATGCACTCTGATCAGCAAATTCGACGGACATATCAACTTCTTTTTGAATGTCATCTTTAATAGCTTTAATAGAATCAGCATCCATGACCCCTGATTCGACTAAACGAGTTTCGTGCACCACTAAAGGATCACGTTTCTTCATTTCTTCCACTTCTTCATCCGTCCGATAATTCGAAGCTGTTCCTTTAACTCCGACATGATCGTAAAAGCGATAAGTTTTACATTCGAGCATCATCGGACCTTCACCACTTCGTATTTTTTCAATCGCTAATGAAGCGGCTTCGTAAACTGCTACACAATCCATTCCATCAACAATTGCGCCGGGAAAACCATAAGCAGCAGCTCTTTCAATTACATCCGTAATGGCCATCGTCTTATGTCTTGGACTGTATTCGGCATATTCATTATTCTCACATACAAAAAGCATTGGCAGAGACAAGGCAGCTGCCATATTAGCTGCTTCATGAAATGCCCCAATATTTGTCGCTCCATCTCCAAAAAAAGATACTGAGATTAAACCGTTTCCGGTCAGCTTATTTGCAAATGCTGCTCCAACAGAAATAGGAACTCCGGCTCCAACGATTCCATTGGCCCCTAACATTGCGAGATCCAAGTCACATATGTGCATAGACCCACCTTTGCCGTTGCAATAGCCTGTGACTTTACCCATAAGTTCGGCCATCATTCGATTGAAGTCTCCACCTTTAGCAAGTAGGTGGCCATGACCACGATGTGTACTCGTTATCTGATCTTGATTTTTAAGTGCAGCACATACGCCTGCTGCTACTGCTTCTTCACCAACATACAGATGAAGAAAACCTGGTAGGCGTGCAGATTCAGCTAACCGCCCTGCTTCTTCTTCAAATAGCCGTACTCTTACCATTCGTTTATACAAGTCGATAAGAATTTCGTCAGTTATATCCATAAATGTCCTTCTAAGACTTAAATTTGATCTTTACTATTTTCTAAATAAAAAACCAAACAGTTGATTTTATTTGATTTTTTATAACAAAGTCTTATATGTAAGACTTTATTACTGGTCTGGTTGTCAGACCAGCTTTTATCACTTTTTTATATAATTTCTCGCCTCACCCTAAGAGTTTAAATAATCATTAACTCTCATTTGTAAATGCCTAATTCTAACTTCCTGATAATTTCCAAGGGTCTCCCCTCGTTTGAGACTTGATTTAAATCCACGGGTTTGCGCCGCCAAATTTGAAGTGTCTTGATCATAGATGGCTCCCAACGATCCAACGGAATCAACCAAAGTATAACTTTCTTCGACTTCCAGATTTACAGGATCTGGTGGCCTTGAATACGATCCGTCTTCTGGTTTAGGGCGAAGAAAAATAAGATCAAAATTGCAATAATCTGGGTCAACTGGATCAGGTCTAAATCGGTAAACCATTGGCAAAGTTAGTCCAGGAAAGAAAAAAGCGTTTGGAAAAAGGAAATATTCGATTGAGTCGATTGTTTCAGAAGTCGTCAAACCTGAAAAATCTTTGCCGTATTTCTCCCCATAATCTTTCTGTAAAAGTTGAGCATAATAATCCCTTGCTTTGACTCCATCAGGAAGTTTTGGTACTAAATCTCCATCTAATTTTCCTCTTAGTAAACGTTCTAAACGTTCTTGTTCATCCACCCCTATTTCAGTTGAACCGTTTCGCGAACCTATGGTGTGTACAAATCTGGTTACGTTTTCTCCAAAAATGTCATACTGAGTTGGAGCTTCTGTCCCGGGTTTACCACCAGCGTGAGTTTCTCTAATGTGATAAGCCTCTATAAACGCCTCCGCAGAAGCTTTCCAGTTCGCGGGTAGACGTTTGCAAACATGTGTCTCTATACATCTATTTTCAAGATCCCAATGCGAGAAGTGTTCTGATAAAACTCCTATATATTCCTCAAGCGGTTTAGCGTCCTGATCAAAATTTACAAAAATAAATCCTCCCCAAAGACCTATCTTTAATTCCGGTAAATTGTGACTTTCCGCATCTACATGTGGAAAGTCCCACTCTTGTGGCAAATCAATCAATTCACCTTCTAATGACCAAGTCCAACCGTGAAACGGACATCTTAAACCTTTTGTGGTGCCGCAAGTTGCCGGAGGCTTTAGTTGCGTTCCGCGATGCATGCACGCGTTGTAATAGGCTTTTATGCTTCCATCGTCTAAACGAACAATTATCGCTGATAATTCACCAATGTCGTAAACGTAATAATCACCAGATTCAGGAATGTGTTCTTCTCTACAAGCCCATTGCCATACCTTTGGCCATAGAAATTTAAATTCGTCTTGAAGCCTTTCATGTGACGTGTACCAGTCGTACGGAATGTCTTGATCACCTAGAAAAACAGCTGATTCCTCTAGTAGAGGTGGGGTTACACCAGATCCGTCTGCAAGCAGATGGTCTCTCAGGCTTGGCCCTGGAGCTCTAGCTTTGCCATAATCCTGAACTTTTTTTCTTTTAACCATGAATAAACTTTCCTCTAATACGAATCTACTTAACGTATTTCTTGAGCGCTAGATCAGATCAGCAAATAATAAAAATTGGCTTTAAACAGTAGACAAAATTGTTTTAACAGGACATCAAGTCTATCGTTTTCTCCTATGTCCACAGGAATCCCTGATAGAGCCCAAGTTGTGATAATTGGTGGTGGAATAATCGGTGCAAGTATCGCCTACCATTTAACAAAACGGGGAATTTCTGATGTAGTTGTTCTGGAACAGGGGCAACTTACTGGTGGCACTACTTGGCATGCTGCCGGTCTTGTTTCTCAACTTAAATCAACTTATTCACTCACAAAATTAGCTACATATTCTGCTCGTTTATTTGAAGAATTAGAAGAGGAAACTGGTCAAGCAACTGGCTATAGAACACCTGGGTCAATTTCAGTTGCCGCCGATCAAGAAAGATGGGAAGAGCTCAAAAGAGGAATCTCTATGGCTTCGACAGTTGGTGTCGAAATTCGTGAGATGGAAATGGATGAATTAAACGAATTCTGGCCTCTAGTTAATACCGATGATTTAGTTGGTGCTCTCTACATTCCTAAAGATGGTATTACTTCTCCAGTGGATACGACGATGTCTTTAATAAGAGGAGCCAAAAATGGTGGTGCTCAAGTTTTTGAAGGTATATCTGTTAAGTCATTAACTAAAAAAAATGGTATTTGCACAGGCATCGAAACCGAAGACGGCCTAATAATTGAAGCTGAAACTGTAGTAATGGCAGGAGGCATGTGGACAAGACAGTTAGCAAAAACAATCGGAGTAAATGTCCCCTTGCAAGCATGCGAACACTTCTACATAGTTACCGAACCTTTAGAAGATGTCTTAACTGGAATGCCTACCCTGCGAGATCCTGGAAATTACACATATTTTAAAGAAGAGACCGGCAAAATAATGGCAGGATTCTTTGAACCTAGAGCAAAAATATGGAACCTTAAAGAAATACCGAGAGATTTTTTATTTGAAACCCTTCCAGAAGATTGGGAACACATAGGTCCGATATTTGAAGCTGCTTGCCATAGAGTTCCAGCTTTAGCCGATATCGGCATTCAACTTTTTTTCAATGGGCCTGAAGCATTCACCCCAGATGGAACTTTTTACTTGGGAGAATCACCTGAAGTCGAAAGATGTTTCGTTGCATCAGGTTTCAACTCGGTCGGAATTCAAAGTGCTGGTGGTGTCGGGTGGGTTCTTGCAGATTGGATAATCGATGGACAGGCTCCTATGGATCTGACGAGTGTAGACATTTCACGTGCATTTAGCTTCCAAAGTGACCTTTCTTATCTTGAAGATCGTATTTCAGAATCTCTTGGACTCTTATATGCAATGCATTGGCCTTTCAGGCAGTACGAATCAGCAAGAGGAATAAGAACAAGTGCTCTTCACAATCGGTTGAATGAAGCAGGTGCAGTGTTCGGAGAAACAGCAGGCTGGGAACGTCCAAACTGGTATGCAAATAAAGGACAAGATCGTGTGTACGAATACTCCTATGGTAAACAAAACTGGCATACAAACATGCTTACCGAGTGCAAAGCCGTTCGAGAGGCTGTCGGCGTTTTTGATCAAAGTTCTTTCGCAAAATTCTCCGTTACAGGAACTGATGCCTTAGAAGTTTTAAATTCAATTAGCGCAAATGACATTGACGTTGAACCTGGTCGTGGTGTTTATACCCAATGGCTTAATAATCGCGGCGGAATTGAAGCCGATTTAACTGTCAACAGACTCGAAGAAAACAAATTTTGGGTTGTAACTTCTGCTACCTCTCAAACCAAAGATTTTTCATGGTTAACACGAGCTAGTAACAAAAAATCTGTAACGATTGAAGACATCACTGAAAATTTCTCAGTGATTGGGGTCATGGGACCCCACGCTCGAGATACTTTGAGTCCTATTTCATCAGTTGACTTGTCGAATGAAAACTTTTCTTTTGGATCTATAAATCCTTTAGAAATAGCGGGAATTGAATGTCAAGCTCTACGCATGAGCTACGTGGGCGAGCTCGGTTGGGAAATATATGTTCCAACAATCAACGCAATAAGTGTTTTCGAAGAAATTATGGAATCTGGCAACAACTTCGGGATTTGTCTTGCCGGTTATCACGCTATGAACTCCCTGAGACTGGAATCAGGTTATCGACATTGGGGTCATGACATTACAGCCGTAGATACTCCTCTTGAAGCAGGTTTAAGCTTTGCAGTGGCCTGGAATAAACCACACGCGTTTGTTGGAAAAGACTCCTTAATCAACCAGCGAGACGCAATCAGAACAAAAAAGCTGCTCCAATTCAGGATTGAAGATCAAGAAATACTGAGTTATCACGATGATCCTATTTTTCGTGACGGTGAAATCGTGGGCACAACTACTGGTGGGATGTGGAGTTACACACAAGACAGATGCCTTACTATGGGGTATGCACATAACGATGATGGTGTGAATAAATCTTGGATTGATTCAGGGACATGGGAAATTGAAGTGGCAACGCGTCGATTAAAAGTAACACCATCGATAAAAAGTTTCTATGATCCAAATAAAGAGAAAATCCGCTTGTAGAACAGACTGAAAAGACTTAGGGAATAAAGAATGAAAGAAGAATATCAAGCCATAATTGTTGGTGGTGGTGCAATGGGAGTTGGACTTTTTTACCATTTAGCTCATGAAGGTTGGACTGATATCTTACTCATTGAAAAAGGAGAGCTAACTTCCGGCTCCACTTGGCATGCAGCTGGACTTGTACCACATTTCATAGGAAGTCTGAATATGGCAAAGGTACACGCAGCAGCCCCAAAGCTGTACACAGAACTAGAGGAAGAAACTGGACTTAGTGCCGGCTGGCATCCAACAGGAGCAATTCGTTTAGCTCTGTCGGATAGTGAAGTGGACTGGTTTCGCTACGTAAACGGCATGCTTAATCTAGTAGGGGTCGAGAGTCACCTCATTTCACCAAGTGAAATTCTCGATCATCATCCCTTACTGGATGTAAGTGATGTAAAACTCGGCTTTTGGACACCAAATGATGGTTGGAGTGATCCAAGTAGTTCAACCAATGCAATGGCAAAAGGAGCACGCCAACTAGGTGCAGAAGTGGCACGTCACACTCTCGTAACTGACATGAATCTTTTACCTGATGGAAAATGGGAAGTTGTAACTGATAAAGGTTCAGTCATAGCCGAACATGTAGTAAATGCTGCAGGTTGCTATGCCCCTCAGTTAGGTCAAATGGTCGGTTATGAGGTTCCTATAGTTTCTGTTATCCACCAATATTTAGTTACTGAAGCCATTCCTGAAGTTGCAAAGTTAGATTTTGACCTTCCAGTTATCCGAGACCCGAGAGCTTCCTGCTATTACAGAAGAGAAATAGATGGCCTAATCGTCGGACCATACGAACGAGAAGGAGCTGAACTCTATGGAGTTGACGGAATTGACTGGGATCTTCATTTCTATCTAACGCCACCGAATCATGATGTCTTATTACCTTGGCTTGAACTTGCCGCCAAAAGAATCCCTGTTTTTGCCGAAGCTGGCATACATACAACTGTTTCAGGTCCTATTACTCACACTCCGGACTCGGGGTATCTTATGGGTCCCGCTCCTGGACTCAAAAATTACTGGGTTTGCGCAGGTGCGTCTATCGGAGTCACTCAAGGCTCAGGT
>Ga0206680_10000531_pt1 | contig 13820 bp, 6 predicted proteins | sample M115012015metaG_FD_160124 | JGI IMG/M metagenome (GOLD analysis project Ga0206680, IMG submission 160124) | Ammonia-oxidizing marine archaeal communities from Monterey Bay, California, United States - M1 150m 12015 | ecosystem: Environmental > Aquatic > Marine > Intertidal zone | place: USA...
TTACGGAATGCCCGATGGTGTAATTGGCAACACGTCTGCTTTTGGTGCAGAAGAGTCTAGGTTCGAGACCTAGTCGGGCAACATTTTTAAAAGTACTGATTTATCAGTGCTTTTTTTTTTTTTTTTGATGCAACAATCATGGTTTTTGATACGTAATACATTGAAGGTGTGTATATATTTCTTATATTTGCGAATTCCTTTTTAGGGAAACGACAAGTATTTTTAATTAAAACAAGTATTATGAACGGAAAGTTTACAAAAAATTTATTGACTTTTATTTTTGTGTTTTCTCTAGCGTTTTTTATGAATTCTAGTATGGTGAGTGCACAAAATTGTGATGTACCAGTTGGGTTGAACACATCAAGTATTTCAAATTTTAGTGCGACATTAAATTGGGATTTAGACGCAAATGTTGATCATTATAGATTAAGATATAAGGAGAACGGATCTTCAAGTTGGTTGTATGAACACAATGCTACTGGAGTTAGTTTTGATGTTGCTAGTTTGAATCAGTTATCAACTTATATATGGCAAGCTAAAGCTTTTTGCTCTTCAGGGAGTGTCCCAACCTCAACATGGTCAGTTGTAGATACTTTTGTTACTACAAATTATCCTGTGGATTGTAATAATACTCCAAATGGGACTGCATTTACTGATAGTTGTGGAAATTGTGTTGGAGGTACTACTGGAGATGTTGCTTGTATAGATTTCACTCCATCAGTAAATATTACTTTAAGCACAACAGAATGTAATGTTTTGTCGGATATTACTTTTGTTACTAGCCAGGATGCAAATGAGCCAGACATTTCTTCATCTATTTTCTCTTCTGATGCTGGATTTTTTAATTTTATTGGCTTAAATTCTAATGATGTTATAGGGTCTGCAGATTTTATTGCAGGAGGTGGGTATATAAATATCAATACTACTTTAATGGTTGATTTTATTATTACTTCAGATAAAATTTCTGTTAAAGCTGTAGATAATGCAACAAGTCAGATATACGGTTCATTTACTATTGAAAATGCAAGTGGTGGAATTTTAGTTGTAGCAACATCTGCACCAGATAATAATAATGTGACTAGTGGAAATAGTCAAACAATTTTATTAAATGGGTTATTTACAAATCCTGATGCAAGTGTATTGAACTTTACATCAATAATTAATTCAGAACTTGGTGATGTAGATAATCAATCTTCAATCGAAACAATTGAATGTTTAGATTGTGATGGTGTATTAGGAGGAACTTCATTTACTGATAGTTGTGGGAATTGTGTTGGTGGAAGTACTGGTAATTTAGCTTGTATTCCTTTTTCTCCAACTGTTTCAGTTTCATTATCTAATACTGATTGTGATAGTTTATCTGACTTATCCATTAGTGTAAGTCAAGACCCTAATGAGCCAGATATGGCAACTTCATTATTTACTTCTGATGCAGGTTCATTTGCAATTTCTTCTATGAATGTTAATGATATTATCGGATCAGCAACTATGAGTGTTGGTGGTGGAAGTAATACTTTTAATACGAATTTAATAGTTACAACAATTATTTCTGCTAATCAAGTTGTTATTCAATCTCAAGATGTGAATACAGGTTTAATTTTAGGAAGTTTTACAATCTCAAACTTGAACCCTGGAGTTAGTATATCAACTCAATCTCCTCCAGACAATAATAATGTAACAAGTGGAAATGCTCAAACAGTAATTTTTAATAATGTTTTTGTAAATTCAGGAGCTGGTGTTTTAACTTTTACAACTACTATAAACTCAGAAATATCTGATCAAGACGTTCAAAATTTTCCATTTACAATTGCATGTTTGTGTACTCCTAATAGTTCAATAGATGTTGTTGTAGCATGTGATTCTTATACATGGATAGATGGAGTAACCTATACATCATCAAATAATACAGCAACTCAAACTTTAACTAATGCAGGAGGCTGTGATTCAGTTGTAACACTTAACTTAACGATAAATGGTTCTACTACATCTTCTGTATCAGTAACAGAGTGTGATAGCTATGACTGGAATGGGACTACTTATACTTCAAGTGGGTCTTATGATTACGTAACAGTAAACTCAAATGGCTGTGATAGTACAGCAACATTAAATCTTACGATAAATAATAGCAATACATCAACAACAGATGTAACTATTCCAAATACATATACTTGGAATGGGACTACTTATACTTCAAGTGGAGTATATACTTGGTTAGGGACAAATGCTGCAGGATGTGATTCTACTGCAACTTTAAATTTAACTATACTTACTTGTGATGCTCCATTAAATCCTGTAACACATACTATTTTATTAGATAGAGCAACTATGACTTGGGATGCTGTTAGTGGTGCAGATCATTATGAGATTAGGTTTAAGCAAGTAGGAACTCCTACTTGGCAATACTTGAACAATTACTCAACTTCAAGAACAAAAACTAATTTGAGCTCTGCTACTTCTTATCATTGGCAAGTGAGAACTCATTGTGATGCATCTGCATTTAATATATCAGAATGGACAGATACTATTGTTTTCCAAACAATGACTTCTTGTGCAAATACAACAAATCTATCTGATTCAATTGTTGGATTAGATTTTGCAACATTAACTTGGGATAACGACCCTAATGTTTGGGCTTATAGAATTAGATATAGGAAAACAGGCTCTTGGATTTTTGACACTACATACACAAATACAATTACTTTGAGTGGATTAGATAATTCGTCAGTGTATAACTGGCAAGTGAAGTCAATGTGTGATCCTAATGGAATAAATAGTGCAACTTGGACTTCAAATCATCAGTTTACAACTTTAACCCCTTGTGACGATCCATCAGTATTATTAGTGGATAGTGTTGGAGTAAATGAAGCTTATTTAAGCTGGACTGCACCTGTAGGGACTGATCATTTTGTGGTATTGTATAGTGAGATAGGTACAGGAATTTGGAATTCAGCAACAACTACTAATTCAAATATTTCTTTAACAGGATTAACAACATATGCCCCATATGCTTGGAGTGTTTTAGCGTTCTGTGAAGCAAGTGGTTTAAATAATTCTGATACAATTTCAGGAAATAATTTTGTTACAGCAAACCCTTGTACTCCTCCTACAGGAATGTTTTCATCTAATGTATTGTTAGATAGATTTACTATGAATTGGAATGCTGTTGCATTGGCAGATCATTATGAAATTAGATTTAAAGAACAAGGTTCAGCTATTTGGCAAATGTTAACGAACATTAATAATACAAATAAAACAAAAACTAATTTAACAGCAGGAACTACTTATGAGTGGGAGGTAAGAAGTATTTGTGATGCTTCAGGAACTTCATATAGTGCTTGGTCAGCAACACAAACACAAGCAACTTGGAGTGTATGCATGTTACCTACAAACTTGTCATCTTCAAATATAACATTAACTACTGCTGATTTAAACTGGGATAATGACCCTAATGTTTGGGCATATAGAATTAGATATAGAAAAACAGGCTCTTGGATTTTTGATACTACATATACTAATACAATAACTTTAAGTGGATTAGATAATACATCACTTTATAATTGGCAAGTAAAAGCAATATGTGATGCTAATGGAAATAATAGTTCTACTTGGACTAGCAATCAGACTTTCAATACTATTACCGCTTGTTCTACTCCTTTTAATGTAGCTGTAAATCAAATTGGATTAACATCAGCTAGATTTGTTATGAGTGGCCCTAATTCTCCTGATCATTATTATTTATTATATAGAGTTTCTGGTGCAAGTTCTTGGGATACAATAACTCTTTCAGGAGCTGATATTAGTGGAACTTATGCATCAAAAGTTGTATCGGGATTAACGTCCGCTACAACTTATGAATGGCAAGTACAAGCTTCTTGCCAAGCTGATGACAGTAATCTTTCTGCATTTGCTATTGGGAATAACTTTACAACTTTATTGCCGTGTGCAACTCCTAGTAATTTAGCCTCATCTGTAAGTGGTGATGACGTTACATTCAGTTGGGATGCAGTTACAGGATCTGTTTTTTACACCTTAAAGTATAAGCAAATTGGTGGTAGCTCTGGGTGGCAAACAATTTCAAATTTTACTAACCCTTCTTATGTTGTAAATAATCTTGGTTTTGGAGTTTCATATCAATGGATTGTTTCATCATCTTGTGATTATTCAGGAATTAATATCTCGGCATTTAGCTCTCCTGACACAGTTAGTACAGCAACTTGTCCTGCGCCACAAAACATAGGTGTTGCTAATATACAAACTGATCAAGTTCAAATTTATTGGGATAATAACCTTGATGTTCATCATTTTGCGGCAAGAGCAAGAGTAGCTGGCACAACTATTTGGACTAAAAATATTCAAACAATATATGGTAATAACAGAACAGTTACAGGTTTGGTTGATGGTACTACTTATGAGTTTCAAGTAAGGTCAGCTTGTTTTAATGACACTTCTTCAGTTTCGGCATGGTCATCATTACAAACCTTTACAACATTATCAAATTGTAATACTAAGCCATCAGCTTTAACAACTTCAAATATTACATTAAGTTCTGCTGATTTATCTTTTACAGGAACAGCTAATGCTGTTGCATATTTAGTAAGATTTAAGACTGCGGCAGGATCTTGGAATTCTTGGGTGTATGATACATTATTAGCGCCTACAGTTAGTTTAAGTAAGACATCTTTAACTCCAGGCACTCAGTATATTTGGTCAGTAAGAGCGGTCTGTGATTTGGCGGGGACAAATTATTCTGGCTGGGCTAATCAAGCGCTTTTCTCAACTTTAAATCCATGTCAAGATGTAATTAATTTGACAGTTGTTTCAAACCAAACTACAACATCAACTTTAAAATTAAGATGGACTCAAGTTTGGAATACTTATGGTTACAAACTAGCATTTAAAGAAGATGGTTCAACTGCTTGGGACACGTTATTAGTTGTGAATAATACTATTACAAATGTAACTACATTGCCATTTGGAGTAGCAGGTACTGTAACTTCTAATAGCGGGAATATTGATGTGGTATTAAGTGGATTAACTGCTGGGACAACTTATAACTGGCAAGTTATGACGGTTTGTGAGGCAAGTGGAAGTAATAATTCATCATTTGTAAACGGACCTGATGGAACTACTACCGATCCTTGTACCACTCCAAGTGGGCTGAGTACAACAGCAATTGCTGCAGATAATGCTACTGCTAACTGGAGTGCTGTTTCAACTGCTGATCATTATGCATTAAGAGGTAGAGTTGCAGGGACAACAACTTGGTCAATTACCCCGTCTTTAATTTATGGTACATCAAAAGCTATATACGGTTTAACTGCTGGAGAAACTTATGAATGGCAGGTAAGAAGTGTTTGTTCAACCGATACTTCTGAAGTTTCTGGTTGGAGTACAATTCAATCATTTAGCACAATGGTTACTTGTGATAATACTCCTTCAAATCCTACAGAAATAGGAATAGAGTTAAATGAAGCAACTTTAACATGGGATGTACAACAAAATGCTCAGGCATATGTAGTAAGATTTAGAAAATCATCTGAACCTTGGAGTTCAAATGTATACACTACCACTACATCAACTTCAATTACTAAAACAGGATTAATTTCTGGTTCAGATTATACTTGGGATTTAAGAACAATTTGTGATACAGTAAATGGAATTCAATCTCCTTGGACTGGTTTTAGATCTTTCTCAACTCTTTTACCTTGTGCTCCTCCAACTAACCTAGGCATAAGGGGGAACTACACTACACTTACAAGTGTTTCAGTTAAATTCCATGGTCCAAATATTGATTATTTTGTAATGTTTAAAGAAACAGCAAGTTCAAACTGGGATACTGTTATTGTAAATGGGACAACAGTTACAAATGTTACATTATTACCATTTGGTGTATTTGTTACTTCATCTCAAGTAGGGCAAGAGACTAGACCTGTATTTACAGGTTTATCACCAGCTACTGAGTACGAATGGAAGGTTATAGCATCTTGTAACTCTTCTAATCTATCTCCTGCTGTTAGTGGCCCTAATTTTACAACTCTAACTCCTTGTACTGTCCCTACAGCGTTATCATCTTCTGTTTTAACAGATAATGCTACAATTAGCTGGAATGCGGTAGCTGGAGCTACTTTCTATGAGTTCAGAAAAAGAGCAATTGGTTCATCATCATGGAGTGGGATAGGTACTGAGTATACTACTAGTAGAACAATTTCAAATTTAATTCCAGGAACATCTTATGAATGGCAAGTAAGAAGCCAATGTGATTATTCAGGAACTAATATTTCAGCATGGTCATCAATTGAGTCTTTTACAACTCAGAATGTTTGTACTAAACCAACAAATGCTGATGAAATTAATATTACAACTACAACTGCTGATTTAATTTGGGATGCAATTCCAGGAGCATGGGGGTATCGATTAATGTATCTTGAAAATGGTGCTGCTTGGAATACTAAGGTTGTAGATACTATTAATACAAATATTGATGCAATCGCAGGATTAGATTCAGGCGCTACTTATAGGTGGAGAGTAAAAGGAATTTGTGATGCTTCAGGACAAAATAATTCTCCTTGGCAAGGATGGCAATTATTCTCTACCTTATCATCTAACAGAATTACTGCTGGAGATGTTAATTTAGGAACTAACCTTAATGTTTATCCTAATCCAACTGATGGGATGTTTAATATTTCTTTCATTTCTGAAGAGTTAGATAATTTTGAGATAACAGTTATTGATGCATTTGGGAAGTTAATTTCTTATGAAGAGAAACAAGACTTTGTTGGGGAATACACTAAGTCAGTTGATTTATCAGCTTATTCAAAAGGAATTTACATAGTTCTAATTAAAACTCAGGACTCATTTGTAACTAAAAGAATAGTACTGCAATAAGAGCTTGTGAGATTAAATAAAACTCCTTATATTTGCAACCGAAAATAGAGGAAGAAAAGGGAAGAGGCAGTTAGCCTCTTCTTTTTTTACATAGACATATGATTGCAAAAGAAGAAATAAGAAAAGTAGCCGAACCAAAGATAAAAGAACTTGATGGTTTTTTTGTTGACGTAAAATTAAACACAGCAAATGTTATTACAGTTTTCTTTGATAGACTAGAAGGAGTGCAAGTAGAGCATTGCCTTGCTATTAGCAAGTATATAGAAGAACATTTTGATAGAGATGTTGAAGATTATGAGCTAACAGTTTGTTCTGCTGGGCTTGATAATCCTTTTATGGTTGAAGAGCAATATCATAAATATAATGGAAAAGAAGTTGGAGTTTTACTAACTAATGGAAAGCGTAAAACCGGACTTATTCTTGATTATAAAGATAATGTTTTAACACTTGAAGTTGCAAAAAAGAAAAAAGGAAGTAGAAAAGAGTACATATTGGAAGAGGTAGAAATTCCTCAAAATGAAATAAAAGAAACTAAACTTAAAATAAATTTTAAATAAAATGGAAGTAGAAAATCTAATTGAATCGTTTTCAGAATTTAAAGAGGTTAAAAATATTAACCGTGAAACAATGATGAATATCTTGGAAGATGTTTTTAAAGCGGTATTGGCAAAAAAATATGATGAAGAAGGAGACTTTGATGTTATTATTAATGTTGATAAAGGAGATTTAGAAATCTGGAGAAACAGAGAGATAGTTGCAGATGGAGAAGTTGAAAATCCTATTGCTCAAATTTCATTATCAGATGCCTTAAAAATTGAAGATGATTATGAAGTTGGTGAGGAAGTTTCGGAACAAGTTAGTTTTGAATCAGAATTTGGAAGAAGACAAGTACTTTCTATTCGCCAGCATTTAATGGCTCGTATTGCTGATCAGCATAGAGATGAGTTGATGAAGCGCTATGAAGATAGAATTGGTGAAATTATTCATGGTGAAGTTTATCAAATTTGGAGAAATGAAATCCTTTTGCAAGATGATGAAGGTAATGATTTATCTTTACCAAAAGACGAGCAAATCCCTAAGGATTACTTCAAAAAAGGAGAGTCAGTCAGGGCTGTTATCAAAGAAGTGAACTTAAAAAATAATAAAGCAAATATTGTTCTTTCTCGTATTGCTCCTGATTTCATTAAGAGATTATTTGAGCAAGAAGTTCCTGAAGTATTTGATGGAATTATTACTATTAAAAGAGTGGTTCGTGCTCCAGGAGAGAGGGCAAAAGTAGCTGTTGAATCATATGATGATAGAATTGATCCAGTTGGAGCTTGTGTAGGAATGAAAGGGTCAAGAATCCATGGAATTGTTCGTGAGCTTAAAAATGAAAATATTGATGTTGTTAATTTTACTGAAAATACTCAACTGCTTATTAGCAGAGCATTATCTCCAGCTAAAATTACATCTGTAAAGTTAGATGAGGAGAAGATGAGAGCTTCAGTATTTATGGATGCTGATCAAGTATCTTTAGCAATTGGTAGAGGAGGTCATAATATTAATTTAGCAGGTAAATTAACTGGTTATGATCTTGATGTTTATAGAGATGCAGATAGTTTTGATGATGATGTTGCGATTGATGAATTCTCTGATGAAATTGAAGGATGGGTAATTGATGCTCTTAAAAATATTGGTTGTGATACCGCTAAGAGCGTGTTAGACATCTCATCAAAAGATTTAGTTTTAAGAACTGATTTAGAAAAAGAAACTGTTGATGAAGTGCTGAGCATTTTAAGTTCAGAGTTTGAAGATTAAGAAATAAATTGTAGAGACTATTATGTCAGATAAAAAAAGTGTAAGGTTAAATAAGTTAGTAAAAGAATTCAATGTAAGTATTGATAGGATATTTTCATTTTTAGAAGCAAAGGGGATTGATGATTTAAAACCAACTTCCAAAGTTTCTCATGATGTTTACATGGATTTGTTAGGTGAGTTTGATTCTGAAAAGAAAGCGAAATTATCTGCCGAACTTTTATCCAAAGAAAAAGAATTAGTTAAAGCTGAGGAAATTATTAAACAGCAAGAAGCTGAGGAAAAAGCTCAAAAAGAAGCTGAAGCTGCAAAGTTAGCAAAGATTAAAGCTGAGGAAGAAGCTCCTAAAAAGGATGAGATTATTAAAGCAAAAGTTGCTAAAAAAGGCACGACAGTTTTAGGTAAAGTTGAATTAGAGCCAAAAGTAAAAAAACCTACTAAAAAAGAAGCTCCAAAAGCTTCTGAACCAAAGGAAGAAGAAGTTCCAAAAACAGAAATTCCTGTAAAGAAGGTAGATCAACTTATTAAAGCATCTGCTGGTAAACTTAAAGGCGTTAAAATTACAGGTCAAAAAATTGATTTATCTCAATTTAAAAAGCCTGAAAAGGTTGAGAAAAAGAAAAGAGTAAGGATAGTAAAAGCGAAAGTTGATCCTAATAAGTTCAAAAAATCAAGAAAGCCAAGAAGAGAAGCAGTGGAAATTTCTCCTGAAGAAGCTCAAAAAAGAGTAAGAGAAACTTTAGAAAAATTACAAGGAAGAGGAAAGAAAAAATCTGTTAAAAACAGAAGAGAAAAAAGACAAGCACATAGAGATGTTGCTGAAGAAACAAATCAGCAAGCTACTGAAAACAGATCAATTAAAATTGCAGAATTTGCTACAGCAAGTGAGTTAGCGACTATGATGGATGTTTCAGTAAATGAGATTGTAACTACTTGTATGGGTCTTGGAATGATGATTTCAATGAATCAAAGAATTGATGCTGAAACAATTCAAATGTTAGCTGAAGATTTTGGGTTTAAAGTTGAATTTGTAGGTGCTGATGTTCAAGAATCAATTGAAGAAATTGTAGATACAGAAGATCAAATGCAAGTAAGAGCTCCTATTATCACTATTATGGGACATGTTGATCACGGTAAAACATCATTAATGGATTACATCCGTGAAACTAATGTTATTGCTGGTGAATCAGGAGGAATTACACAGCATATTGGTGCTTATGAAGTAACTCTTGAAAGTGGAAAACAAATTTCATTCTTAGATACTCCAGGGCATGAGGCATTTACTGCCATGAGAGCAAGGGGTGCAAAAGTTACTGATATTGTAGTTGTAGTTGTAGCTGCTGATGATAGAGTGATGCCTCAAACTAAAGAGGCAATTAGTCACGCACAAGCTGCAGGAGTCCCAATTATTTTTGCAATTAATAAGATTGATAGACCAACTGCAGATCCTGAGAAAATTAAAGGAGAACTTGCTGAAATGAATCTTCTTGTTGAAGATTGGGGAGGTAAATATCAGTCACAAGATATATCAGCAAAAGTAGGAACTGGTGTTCCAGAAATTTTAGAAAAGATTTTATTAGAAGCTGAAATGCTTGACTTAAAAGCAAATCCTGATAGATTGGCTCAAGGTACAGTTATTGAAGCATCACTTGATAAAGGGAAAGGATATTTATCTACAATTTTAGTTCAGAAAGGAACTTTAAAAGTTGGAGATTATGTATTGGCTGGTTCATTCTCTGGTAAAGTTAAAGCAATGCTTAACGAAAGAGGTGAGACAATGAATGAAGCAGGGCCATCAACTCCAGTTGTATTGTTAGGTTTAGATGGTGCACCAACTGCTGGAGATGAATTCCATGTAATGGAAAGTGAGCAAGAAGCAAAAAAGATTGCTTCAAGAAGAGGTCAATTGCAAAGAGAACAAAATGTAAGAACTCAGAAACACCTTACACTTGATGAAATTGGAAGAAGAATTGCTTTAGGTGATTTCCAAGAGATAAATGTGATTGTAAAAGGTGATGTTGATGGTTCAATTGAAGCATTATCTGATTCATTACAACAATTATCTACTGAGGAAATTAAAGTAAATATAATCCAAAAAGCAGTTGGTCAGATTTCTGAATCTGATGTAATGTTAGCTGCTGCTTCTGATGCAATTATTATTGGATTCCAAGTAAGGCCATCATTGCAAGCTAGAAAGTTAGCTGAAACAGAACAAATTGATATTAGATTATATTCAATTATTTACAAAGCAATTGAAGAATTGAAATTAGCAATGGAAGGGATGTTATCTCCTGATGTTGAGGAGCAAATTGTTTGTAATATTGAAGTTAGAGATGTATTCAAAATCTCAAAAGTAGGAACAATTGCAGGTTGTATGGTTCTTGATGGAGCATTATCAAGAAATACAGGTGTAAGACTTATCCGTGATGGAGTTGTTGTTTACACTGGTGAGTTATCATCATTAAAACGATTTAAAGATGATGTAGCTGAAGTAAGAAAAGGATTCGAATGTGGTATGTCTATCAAAAACTTTAATGATATTAAAGTAGGAGATATTATTGAAGGATATGCTGAGGTTGAAACAAAAAGAACTCTTATTTAGTCCTCTAATAAATCAGGGTCAATAATGATTGGAACAGGATAAGCACCAGGAAAGTTTTTACTTATCTGGTGCTTTATTTTTAATGCCTCATTTCTTGTTCTAAAGTTTCCAACAGTTAATTTGTAGTTGGGAGAATCAAAAGCAATTTGGACAGGAATCTCTGGATATAAATTTGTAAATTTTATTTGATAAGGAAGAATTTCTTCTTTTTGGTCTTTAAATATTAGTTGTATTCTCCAGCCTTCTACCCCTCCAGTTTTCTTTAAAATTTGTTTGTATTTTGAAACTAATTTATCAACTCCCTTCTGATTAATGCTTATAATTTCCCCTTTAGTATTAAAAGTTGTATCGCTTTGAGAGAACACAAAAATTGGAAACATTAGCGTTAAAAAAAGTATTTTTTTCATAGTTCAAAAATATAAAATAAAATGAGTTGGCTTTTAGTATTATTGCAAAGTGAGAAATTTATTTAAATACCCTGATATTACTGCTACTAATTTATTAAAAGCCTTGCTGAATATGAGTTTAGATAATGAATATATGAGTATTTTAACTTCTAATAGTTTTGATAAAAAACAACAGTTACCACTCAATTATATAAATTATGATATTATTGCAGGAGTTGGTGCGGCTGATGTGTTAAAATCAAATGCTGAATCTTTTGAAAGCTTAAAAAATCATCACAATATAAAAAAGGATTGGTTTTTTGGTTATTTATCTTATGATTTAAAGAATGAAGTTGAGGATTTAAAATCACAAAATCATGATGCTTTTGGAGTTAATAATTTATTGTTTTTTCAACCTGAGTATGTTTTATTATTAAAAGATAATCAGTTAGAAATTCAGACATTTCAATCAAAATATGACTGTGATAAATTTGTAACAGCTTTCAGTTTTGAGAAGTTAGAAGGTGAACCCCCAACAGTTAATTTTAATCAAAGAGATACAAAAGAATCATATATTGAAAAAATTGAAAATATAAAATCACATATTCAAAAAGGTGATATTTATGAAATGAATTATTGTCAAGAGTTTTATGCAGAGCAAATTAAACTTAATCCTGAGTTAGTTTTTGCAAATATAAATAAAGAAATGAGCACTCCATTTTCAGCTTTTTTGAAATTAGAAAAACAATATGTACTTTCAGCAAGCCCTGAAAGGTTTATTAAAAAATCTGGAAGAAAAATTATTTCTCAACCCATTAAAGGCACAAGAAAAAGAGGAGGTAGTACAACTGAAGATTTGAAGCTAATTGAAGAATTGTCTGCAAGTGAAAAGGATATTTCAGAGAATATAATGATTACTGATTTGGTTAGAAATGATTTGTCAATTACTGCTTCAAAAGCATCAGTAAAAGTTGATGAGCTTTGCGAAATTTATACTTTTGAAAAAGTCCACCAGATGATTAGTACAATCAGTTCCAAGATTTCTGAGGACATTCATTTTGCGGATGTTTTAGGAACTACTTTCCCAATGGGCTCAATGACTGGTGCACCAAAATTGAAAGCAATGGAGCTTATTGAAAATTTTGAAAATTTTAAAAGAGGAATTTTTTCTGGAGCAGTTGGCTATATTACCCCAGAAGGAGATTTTGATTTTAGTGTTGTTATTAGAACAATTTTGTATAATTTGGCTAGCCAATATTTATCTATTGGAGTAGGTGGTGCGATTACTATAAAATCAGATTCATTGGAAGAATATGAAGAATGCTTGATAAAAGCAAAACCCTTATTTGAGGCATTAAATTTTAATATAGATGATTAATATAGTAAGTAAATTTATTGATGAAAAGTCACTTTGTAAAAGTGATAATAAGCTGTTGGTTGCTATTAGTGGTGGTGCTGATAGTGTTGCTCTATTTCTTTGTTTAAAAGAGCTTGATTATGATTTAGAGCTTGCTCATTGTAATTTTAATTTAAGAGGTGATGAATCAGATAATGATGAGGAATTTGTGAAAAAATTAGCAGATAAGTTTGGAGTTAGGTTGCATTTAAAATCTTTTGATACACAAAAATATGCTGACGAAAATAAAGTTTCAATTCAGATGACTGCCAGAGATTTGCGTTATAAATGGTTTAATGAATTATTAGTTGACAATAATTTAAATTATATTGCAGTTGGTCATCATAAAAATGATGATGTAGAGACTTTTTTTATAAACTTAACTAGAGGAAGTGGATTAAAAGGCTTGCTTGGGATTAAGACTAAAAACAATAATATAATCAGGCCTTTATTATGTGTTAGTCGTATTGAGATTGAAGCTTATTTATCAGCTGTTAAGCAAAGTTTTAGAGAAGATAGTTCTAATAAATCAGTAAAATATTTAAGGAATAAAATTAGACATGAGTTGATTCCTTTATTGACTGGAATGAACCCAAGTATTCAGGAAACAATAAGTAACGAAATAGAAATTTTAGAAGGAGTTTTTCAAGTTTTTGAAGAACAAATTGAAAGTAAAAGAAAGGAGATTTTGAAAAATGAAAATGGGATTTTCAAATTAAAAATTACAGATTTGCAAAAATTAAATCCCATCAAT
>Ga0206680_10000547_pt1 | contig 13698 bp, 12 predicted proteins | sample M115012015metaG_FD_160124 | JGI IMG/M metagenome (GOLD analysis project Ga0206680, IMG submission 160124) | Ammonia-oxidizing marine archaeal communities from Monterey Bay, California, United States - M1 150m 12015 | ecosystem: Environmental > Aquatic > Marine > Intertidal zone | place: USA...
GAAGGAGAAGTCTCCAACGTCCACGCTGACAACCTGATCGGCTTACTCAAAGCCAAGAACATTACAGCCTGGAAAGAAACATCCAAGAGCAAGGGATACCACGTTTGGGTGTACCTCAAAGAACCTATCTCAGCTTCGATAGGAAGAAACTCTATGGTCGGAGCCTGCCGAGTGGTGGAGGTACCCATCCGAGAGGTGTACCCGAAACAAGTAACCCTTGACAGCAGTCAGGTTGGCAACTGCCTGCGTTTGCCTTACCCCCATGACAGGAAAGCAGGTAGGCATGAGGTGTTCGACCCTGACGGGGAAGGGATGCTTGATGTAACCGTGTTCACTGAACGTGCATGGAAACACCGAACACCCGTCCACCTCTTCAGGTCGCTGCTCCCTCTCTACGAGGCAACCAAACCCAAACTGAAACAGCCGCTGCAGGGGCACACCCCGAAGGACGGTTTCATAGGCATCGCCCAAAAAATTTGGGAGGACCTCCGCACAGAGGATCGCTCTTCAACGATGTATGCCTTTGCTGCGAGCTTGCTGTGGCAAGGCTTCTCCTTTGACGCTACTGTGGATTGGGTGCGGCGACTCGATGACAGACTTGAGAAGTTCTCAAACCGTAGCGACCGAGAAGCGCAGCTTCGGAACCTCGTTCAGAAAGCAGCAGATGAAGCGTCCTGATGCCTACACGTTTTCGATCCCTGGGAAACCAAGGGTGAAGGGACGGCCACGTTTCACGAAGAGTGGACGGACCTACACCCCGAAGAACACTAGGGAACGGGAAGAGGAGATAAGGAACCTTTACGATGGCCCAAAGTTTGAAGGACCAGTGGAACTCTATTGCCTGTTGACAGCAAGCGAAACAGTAGTAACCATCACTCCTTATGAAGCAGAGAAATGTCCGTTGCGTGGCGACGCAACGAACTATCTGAAAGCCGTAGAGGACGCACTTAACGGTGTCGCCTACGACGACGACCTACAGATCTATCGGATCATCGGGGAAAAGAAATGAACAGACCATTTCATCAAGGCTCTTATCAGGAGCGTTACGTCCAGATGGGTGATGAAGCTGAAGGCCACTTCGAGAAAAATAATTGCTCGTGGGTGCGGTACGGTCTGAACCGTCCCGACTTCTATGTACACAAACTTCCGCATCACATCCGATATACCCCCGACTATCTGCAGGCCGATCCCGTACGGCTCGTTGAGGTTATGGGTATGGGTAGGACTCCGTTAAAGATCAAACTTGAGAAGCTCGCTGCGTTACAATGGTGGGATGCGTCAGGAATTGATGTATGGTTATGGATCTGGTCACGGACCAGAGAAAACTTTGCGGAACTTAAATACAGAGACATGATGAATATCATCAATAAAGAAGATGCACCTTTGGGGAAGTTCCCTGAGGGGAAAGCGTTCTTCAATGTGAGTTCAAAGCTTCTGCCTTGGAACGGTGCATGACCCTGATGAGGGAGCACGCTTCATAGAAGAGCTAAGGAAATACAGATTTCCTTCTCTACGTCCGCTGCAAGATCAAATCCAAGCAGAATATGTACCCGTAAAGAACCGAGAGCCTGGACACAGGACTAATTTTCTGCGTTTCGGTGTTCAAACTAAACTGCATTGGCAAGGATTCAAGGATACAGAAATGGAAGCCTTGATGGAGGCTCGCCCATTTGAGGAACCTGCCACTGATTGGGAATCAAAAAATAAAGAACTTGAAGACCTCCGCACTGCCGTGCAGGAGGTCTTTGACTCTCTCACCGAAGACGAAGAGTGGTTGTATAACTGTCTTGTCGAAGTTGGGTTGTCTCTCCGATTCCTGTCACGAGTACTCGGAACACCTAAAAGCACGTTGGCTCGTAGGCGTGATGCACTCGCTCAGAAAATGAGGGAGGGACTACTGCAGCATGAGGTGGTACGGGAGTATCTGTTTACTCGTTCTGGGTATCGTGAGAGTCCAAGCACTCCTGAAGAAACAGACTGAAATGCTGCAACCATTGCATGATTGAAGACAAACTCATCAGGTTTCCTTCTCGCGATTGGCTCCATGCGGAAAGCAGTTCTCGAATCTCGGCGTCCTCGAAAACCATGAGAATCCCGAGAGAACCTTCACACCACTGACCGTGCGTACCGTCGTTTATATCCATCAGATGACGGGTGGCTAGGAGATCGTGATGGATCTCGTCTTCAATTTCTAGACCCTCCAGGCACATCCAATCTGCCCAGGTGTCCTCGAACTCCTCATCCATTGGGTCACCGACCCAGACGGGCCTTAGCAAGTGTCTTCACCGCGGCGATGCCAGCAGCCATCGCTGCGGCACCTGCAGCTTTCCATGTGCTCACATCGGTGACAACCATTACGGCTAAACCTGCTTCGACTGCTGTCCAGACAGACCTTTCAAGCCAGTCTGTCCAGTTGAATTTCTTTTGGGAAACTTCAGTCACAGTTCCTACTTTCCAAAGGGCCTACCACCCTGATACTGGTTGCCTAGATTTGTCCCACGCAAAGCTTTCGCCTGTTCTTTAGCATCCCTGCCCTGGTTCCCACCAAGTTTTTTTTCTTTGGGTGTTTCTTTGGACATCAGTCCTCCTATATGAACGCTGTCGTGGCCCAACCCCCGAACAGCGCATCCCATGTTTGTAAGCCCACAACCCCGTCAACCTTCAAGAAAGCTTCAAAACTTTTTTGAAAATCTTTGGTGGCTCTGCTGCTCTTCCTCCCCCAAATACCATCGACCCCTCCAGGGTCGAACCCAAGGTCGCTCAGACGCTCCTGAACGGCCCGTACAGCCTCCCCACGACTTCTCCTGGCTACAGATAGCGGAGAGTGTGAGATCTTCTCTCTGAGCCTGTCAACGTGAGCTTTGATTCCACCCCAATCAATCTCTTTAGGGTCACCCAGCGGCATAGGCATGCCTGAAACCAACCAGTCATACAACCAGTTGCCTGGACACGTCGAATTACCCAGGTCCCTATGGCCTTTCACCCACAGCTTGTCGTCATACCTGCTTTGGATGTCACCTATGAGCCATCGGATCGAGTCCCTTGCGGCCTGTGGAATTTCGAGAAACCCCCAACCCGTGTAACAAACCGACTCAGTGCGGCTATTCCAGCCCTTCGTAGCGCCCGAAACAATTCCTGCTCCTCTTCCCGCATAGATGACCCCCTCGGAGTCAACCAACCAGTTATATGCGATAGCGTTCCAGCCCCGAGAATCCATGTGATAACGCTCGAAAGCTTTCAACGCCGCAATACCTTTAGGACCTTCCTTCACCCCACTGTGATGTAACACGATTCCCTGGACACGCCACTTCTTCAGTTGCGTGAAAGGTTTCTTTGGGGGTCGTGCCTCCCACCCTTGCCGAGAAATAATAGTACGCATACCTACAACTATACGTTTCGACCAAGAATATCCATGGCATCTCGCATATCCTGCGAGTGCTTGATCTTGTCTTTAATTAACTGACCACGTTTCGTTGACGGAGTGTTAGTCCGTAACCCAAGACCCAAAAAGGTAGACATATACGTCGTTATCAGTCGTTCCTGCTTTGCTTTCTCGTTAGGGATAAGCCGCCGAGCACGGCCAAGGAAAGGCATGAACTGTTCGATAGCGTAAATGTCTTGGTCACGCATCTTCCACTCCCCCGCAGAATTCTTTTTGGCTTTACCCCAGGTAGCAAGAAAAGGCATAAGCCCAGGCAGCAACCTAATCGAATGAGGCACCTGCTGGTACCTACCACTGAACGGGATGTCAGCGAACGTACGTTTCCCCGCCCAAATCTCGACAGGTAACTTGTAGAACGGCAACGCACTCTCAACCAAACCCCTCGGGATACCCACCGTAGGTTCCTTCAAATAGCGTGCAAGATCCTTGAACGGAAGATCAGGCAACGTATACACACGATTACCGCCAGTGGAGAACGGCAACCTGATACCCATGTTCTCACCGAAGTAATCAGGAACCAGTCCCTCTTCCTCGGATGTGAGTTCAAGCTCACCTTTGACCTGCACCAGTCTGCCCCAAGCTTGAGGTTTCGTTCCAAATGATTCAATCAGCACAGGCAAAATGTTTTTCTGCCACGTCCAGAAAGGAACCACCTGCTTGATTTTCTGATCCCAATGAGTCAGGTTTGTGTAATCAAAGTGATACTTGTATATGGCAGCCAGAGCCTCTTCTCGGCTGCCACCGTTCATCATTATGTGATGGGCAAGTCCACCACGAAGAGAGAACTCTGCTCGCTGATTCAATTTACCAACTGCACCGAACAGATAGAAATCTCGACTCCATGGTTTAATGGTCCCAGTCTCCAAAAGACCTGCGCCAGCCTCGGTGATGGCTGACTTAACTTCCATGGAAGTGATACCAGTATTCGCCATACCAGTGTCAGCCCACATAGAGAATATGGACCATTCATCCTTACTGGTGTGACCCAACCCGAAACCTAAATCCGTGCCCTTCTTACGTTTAGCAATTTCTCTGGCCCCCCATGCCACATCACCTCTACGCCCGTTTTCCTTAGCCACCTGCAAAGCCAACTGACGCATTCGGTCAACACGGATCTGCGTGACAATCGGAACACCTGCTATCTGATTATTGACCCAAGTGCCACCTAGTTGGTTACGCATAACGAAACCGCTCGTGGCAACAGCCTGAGCCTTCCAATAGTTCAACAACTGCCCGTATCTCTTACCAAAGAGCTTGAATTGAACTGGGTCACGCAACCGAGCCGCCGACTGGAACGCTGCCTCAAACATCTCCACAGTCTGATCGCCAGCATTGACAAGCTGATAACCATTCAGATGCTGTCTCGTCCGAGCAGAAACAGTGTTCTGTGACCTCTCTCCGCTCTTACCTAAAGTCGAGGCATTCGACACGTAATCCTCGATCAACTCATCATAGAGCGAATTGAGTCCAGCATGATTCCGAGTAGTTTGCAGTATCCCCAGAGCCTCTTTCTGTGTTTCAGCGAGATCCATCTGTGACGCCACCCCCCTCGCCTCTGCCTGTTTAAGAGCATTCTCTCGGTCTAATGCCATTTTCTGGGTAATCCTGAACTCTTCAACGTAATGTGCGTTGACGATACCCAAAGCTTCCTCGTCTATCTCTACGACACCCTTCTTAGCGTTTTTCAATGGCTTAACAACTGTTGCCAGATGGTCGTGAACTTCGTCTATCGCCTGTAAGCCCTCTTCAGTGAAGCTGTCCAACGACTCGGCACGTTTCCGTAGAGCCACAATCGCCGCTTGGTTGTTCTTATTAGTACGAGCACCAGCAGCTATCTGATCCTCCAAACCTGTTGCCTTTGCCTCCAGAACCTCCTGCGTCGCCTGCTTTAAGCGCATCTCAGCTTGATTTTTAGCGGCCTGTGTCGAATTCCGCTCGCTGTAACGGAGCTTGGAATTAACCATCAATTCGTCTTCAAGTCTCTTAGCCTCTTGGACCCTCTTTATCCACTGCCTGTAGGTGGGATGATTAAAGATCTCTTCAATTGCTTGCTGCTCTCGGACCGTTGCGCCCCTCATCGCTCTAGTTGGCGGCACCACATAGGTGCCGTCCTCCAAAGCCCTGATCGAATCAACGTCATCCAAGAGAACCCAGCCACGAGTTTTCATTCGGGTAAGAAATTGATGTCCAGGCCGAACCATTCTCCCACCTTGGGGGAAAGCTTCCCGTGGGTCGAACTTCCCCATATCGGCCCCTCTCCCAGGTCTTATGTCAACCACATCCCAAAGACCACCCTCCATGCTTGATGTCATCCGTACATCATCTGGTGCAGGACGGACATACAAGAGGGGTCGGTTCATGTTGGAGACAGTCTTTAGCTCCGCTGGACGACCAGTCTCTGACCCTCCCTCAACGTATCTCTGTGCCCGATGATGTTTCGGCGGGCTTGCGTGGACCAGCATTTCGTTCGTGTAGACGTTGACCGCAAACACTTCCTTCACTTCAGTGGTTGGAGGACGCTCCACAGTTTGCGCTCGAAACTGTGTGCCAGCAAACTCCCCAGCACCAGCTTCCCTAGCCGCTGCCTGCGCCCGACGAGCAGCATCGTATTGAGCAGCCTGCTCCGCAGTTAATCTGACCCGTCCCTGGGGGCTATCAACGACAAAGGTTCCGTCTTCAAGACGGACCACGCCTTGACCTGTCACAGAAGACCGATCTAACGGAACTTTGGGAGGAGATATAGGAGGAGCCTCCCGTGACGGGATGCGTACCTCCACCTCTTCCACGACATGACCAGTCCATTCCTCTAAATCAAGCCTCTTAGGAAGAGAACCCCCAGGCTGGAATACTGGCGGAAACTCTTCTTCGACAATGAACCATTTACGTCCCGCTATCTGCGCCCGACCAACAGGCTTGGGGGCAAACGGGATTACTTCCGTCGTGAGATGCCACCCGCTTTTCTTATCGCCCGTGAGGGTCGTTTTCTTCCCGTATTGGGCAAGCCCGTACTCCTCAAAAACATTTACTTTTTTCTCCACCCGTGCCGAAGCCTGAACACGCAACTCCTCCTGCCTTGCTATGGCCGCATCCCTTAAAGAATCAGCTTCCACCATGTTCGACACTCGCTTCGCTGCAGCATCATCAATTCTCTTACCGATACGTTTAGCAACAGATAAAGCCTGCTTACTTGTCGAAGCCGTAACATCGGTAGCCATTGAAGCCTGCCGCGGATTCGGATTAAACCGAACCAACCGCTTCTGCGACGGGAGCCATAAGACAAGGCCCTCTTCCCCAGCCTTAGTGGATCTGGCATTAGGCCCACTAATAGGAATCTCTTCCCCATCTACAACAACTCGCCATTCCTTATCAGAAACTTTCTCAATCCTAAACTCGGTTCCCCGAAATTCGTTAAGAGCGCCATCAGTGGGACGTAGCTTCTGTCCCTTGCCAGCACGAGGACCAGTTGAAAACTTTATTGGCTGCTTGTACGTCAGTTCAAAGTCAATCAATTCCTGAACGTCATCAACAAACTGGGCAGGCCAATTCTCAGCCTGTTGAGTCAAAGCACCACTCCAAGTCGGAGGTTCCTTCGCCCCAATCTTTTTGTCAGGCTTACGAGGAGGAGGTGCCCCACCCTTTTGAGCCAACCAATCATCAGTGAACTTCTGGAATCTCTCCATCTGGAATTCACCCACCTCCTTGAGAACAACCCTGTTCCCCGAGATAGCAGGCCGAATCGAAGCCGTAGTTTCCCAATTCGGGTTAGCTGCCTTGTAAGCCTCCCACCACTCCTTAGGAAGACCCCCAGAACCTATGTCGATGTCAATCGTCTTAGCTACGACTGCCTTCTTACGCAAAATTCGTAGATGTTTTTGCGACAGTTCCATCTTTCTCGTAACGCTGGATCTAACGGCCCTCTCTCTACTGAACAAGATCACATCACCAAATGCGCCCTTACCAAATTCGTCCAAGAATCTGGCACCCTGAACCGAAGTAACAGTCTCCAGCACGTTACGAACAAAGTTCGTAACGATACCCATCAAAGCTTCCTTGTTCTGCGTAACATGCTCTTGCATGACTGCATAGGCTGCCCGCATTTCATCGCTGCTGCCCGCCCCCGTATGCGCTATCCGCAACTGCTCTATAGCATCATCGAGAATAGCTATCTCCGCCCCCACAGATTCTATGTGCTCCGCTGCTGCCGCAACATCAGCCTCGGACGCATCAACAAATCGCTTGGCACGAACCTCTCGGACACTTCCCTCTGGGGGAACCAACGGGCGAACATTAGGAGAGAACCTGCCTGAAGGATGAGGCAATGCCTCTGCACCCTCGGAGAGAAGAAGCCGACCGTTCGCTGACACACCTTCAGCGTCCCCCCGTATGATCGCAGCAATAACTTCGGTGGTTGTCTCTAGATCACTCCTGTTGGCCGCATATTGTGCGATAACAGGATCGTCTAGCATTGCCCTAATGGCAGCCCTACCTTTCTGGTTCTTAGGTAGATCCTGATATATCTCTTCCAAGGAACGAGGAGGGTAAGAGGTAGGTAGATCGACCTCAGGTTGAACTTTCCTTGGGCGTCCTGGCCTCCCCGTCTGCAACGGGGGAGCATCCCGACTAGCTGCACGAACAGTTTGGATTACCGTAAGAGCTTCTTCGGGATTGTAGTTGGCAATCGTATCCGCATAACCCACCACCTTTTTTTCGGCAGCAGCTTTCTTCCGCAATGCCCTACTTTGCTTGCTGATCTGATTGTTGATGTCACGAACCATTTTGGAACCAGCAGCATTAACGACGCCACCCTCCGTGGATTTGAACATGATTCCATGTTCAGCCAGATCATCAACTATTTTCTGTCCTCGGATCTGACCGATCATTTGCTCAAGGTAACGATTCAAAGCCATCGAAGAGTCTGTCGTAAACAGTGTCTTGTAGTCTTTACCGAGCGTTTCCATACCTATCTCGTCCATCTGGGTAAGAACGCTGCCGCCTTCAGCTTCGGGACGAAAGCCTCGGTTCATAAATTTGGTTCGATAGATCTGACCGTCCATGGCTGTTATTTCTACGGGTTTGCCAGCCATGAGAGCTTCATCGAACACCTCACCAAGGACACGATCAGGATCGCCTTCACGTACCAGAAGAGCTTCGACTCTTTCGATCTCTTCTGTAGAGAACTTGCCAGACCTTCTTGCTTCGATGAGAGTGTCAGGAAGATGAAGTTCACGGTTCTTGAACGGGCTTCCCGTAAGACCTGAACCTTCCCCAAGCCATCTCCCCTTCCCAAGAAGCTCAACCTCCTCGAATGCTATTTGACGGGTGACATACAACTCGTGTTTCAGTGCTTCCAAATCCACCCTGTGGGGAAGAGCATTGTTGTAGTCCTCTAGAATGTCGTCAAACCACTGGTTCAACCTTTTAACAAGCTTGTGGGCTTGAGGATCTCCACCTGTCGCCAAAGGACCTAACGTCGGGTCTATCGCCCCAGCGAAAGGAGTACCCGTCCGTTCGTTTGCGCCACGGAATATCATGTCAAAGTCGATACCCAGTGTTCTGGCTTCTCTCCCCATGGATTCAAGTTCCATAAGGTGCTTGGTCTGGATTGTTCCTGCCACATTAGTGGCCCTCGCTGCAAAGACCTCTAGGTGTCTAGCCCTATTTATGTCGTTTACGTCACCTGATCTCCACATTTGGTTGATAGGGAAGTTCGTTGACAAGCCTTCAGCTATGGTGCGGATCATGCTCGACTGCATGGCTGCCCCCATCACTTTTCCAGGTACCCCAGCAACAGCAGCCAACACCCCAAACCCTTGATGAATTTTGAACGGCATTGCCACTGGCATTCTGGCTGCCGTCAGCACCGCTTCAGCAAACTGAGGGCTACCTGCGGCCCTGCCTGCTTTCACACCAGCGTGTTTGGCTTGCATGGCTCTGCGTGCCGAACGGTTAGCGGAGTTGAGTCGAAAAACTGCGTCCCCCACTTTCTTCAGGTTGTAAGGATTCGCTATATCGAATCCTTGTTTAATCCCAAACCCGAGTTCTGAGGGATAAGTGTCCAACTTGTTGACAGCCCATTTTCCCCCAGGGCCTACGTTGACTTGACCAAGCTGTTTCACACGTTGGGCGTCCATCCATTTGCCCCACTTGGCATTCAACCCAGGGATCATCCGCAACGGACGCTCAAATATGCCTTGACCTAGACGCCCCGAAAGAGGAATAGAGAACTGAATTCCTGTCCCCAAACCAATTTCTTCAAGAGCTTCTTTCCCAGCTTTGAATACCCCACCTTTACTCACTCTCTCCGACGCTTTAATCATGGCTACAGCTTTAGTAAAATCTCTCGCCTTAGCTGCAGTCTCCGCTGCACCTAGAAAGTTATCCATAACTTTTCTCTTGTTTGCCATACGTGCCCAAGGACCCAACGGCAGCATGTATGTCAACGGATCAAACGCAATGTCCAACGTCAACCCAAGAGCAAAATCCAGAGGCCCTGGAAGGTCAACTCCCCAATCACGCAACACCTCACCCATAAAGATGTTGTCATCAGTCTGCCGCCACCAATCCCTGGCAGAGAAACTTTCGTCACCATCGAAGATGTCCCCAATCTCTTTAAGACCTGAAACAATCGCAGCCCTCGGAGTATCGATCAGATCCAGAGCAGGTCCCAGGATAGGAATGTTGAAGATAGGGTTCCCCGTATCCTTCCTCTCTGGAAGAGGTGGAGCCTGCGACGCCTTGATGGCAGCAAGCAAATCCACAGTGGACGAACCTTGCAATCCTTGTTGTTTATTCAAACGTAAAGGAGTACTCCGATTGAGAGTTGGCACAGCACTGGGTTTACCCAGCAGCTTCATCATTTCTTCCCTAGATGGACCTGCCACAGTACCTACCCGTAGATCTCTCTCATCCTCAGGACTGCTTCTTCCATCTGCTGTTTATTCAAATTGGCTTTCTGTATGTCCAAGATAACGTCCATGGGTAACTGCATGTCTCCCCATTCCTCTCCCAACCACCCCACAGCGGGGAAATACATTTCGTCTGGTTCCCAAACGTGATCCATATATTTCCCCAGAACACCCGTCTTCATCGCTGCAAAGGTAGTGTCGAGGGAGGTACCTAGCTCATTAGAAATGATGTGGGCATAATTGGCAAGTTCCAGTGCGTCGGTTGCGGCTTGCTCCTCAGTCATCTCCTTTTCCATGACGGCGTCATCGATTTTCCACATCCCCTCCTTGAGCCATTTAGCCACATCGCCTAACTGTTGCGTCGCATTGATTACCAGTTGGGATTGAGCGGTGGAGAAACCAGTCATGTTAATGTTTTGAAGCGACTCCCGAGCGAACTGCCGTGTAAGGTCTATCTCCCTTGCTGTCTCAGCACCTGCTAAGAAGGTTGCTTGCACCTGAGCCTCTGTCGCATTTTTGGGTTTGTCGGTGAATACGGTTGGGTTCTTAACCCCCATCGACGTGAGATATGCGTTGGTTTGCTCAACCTCGTCTGCGTAACCTTCCTCAAGCAACGTATTGTTATCGATGCGAGACTCCCTACTCAGTTCGGTCAAGTCTGCCCACAACTTGTCCTGCCTGCTGTATTGGTCACGAAGAATTCGTTTATTTCTATTTAAATTCTGTAGACCAGTCTCTCTGTACTCCTCGATTTCTGCGATTGTCTCCTCTGCCTGTCCCGTAAGGCGATCACGGAACGTTTGGATTTGCTGCTCGAATTTAGAAACATCTTTATCAACTTCTCCCTCACTCTTACCCCAGGGGTTCTTTACATCAGCAGATCCTGGGGTGAACTGACCCGTCATCCAAGGATCAATGGAAGGGGTTATCCCCAAACTCGCTGCGTCAGCTTCAGCGAAACCACCATCCGCCCCAGTGAGACTCTGATAGGCGGCACCCAAGTCTGCTTCGCTGAACGTTTCACGTTGGGCAGCACCAGTTCCCCGTGCTCCTCTTATGGCAGTAGAACCCGAAGCTGCCCCCATCCCTGGACCACTTCGCCAAGTACCGCCTTCGTAGCCTCCCTCCAAACCAATCGCCGTAGCAGGACGCCCCAGCATCGCCCTAGCCCGAGATTGCCGCACATCTGTAAGCCTCTCCGTAGCTTCCCTAGCAGCTTTTTCCTCGGCTTTAGCTAAAACCCTTCTAAGCCGTTTGCCCTCCGTTGCATCGACCGTGAAACCCATCAACTCGTTGAGTTCCTCGTCCGTGTATTCTTTATGCTTGGCCTTCTTGGATGGCGCTTTCTCCTTAGCGTAATCCTCATACTTCCCTGGGTTACCGTAAGCCATCAGTTCGACATCGCTTTGATTCGATCTGCCATATCGCTTCTAACCTTGGTAGTTTCAGCACGATGGTCGGTAGCGCCGTGCGCTCCCTCCAAGAGCATTCCTAAATCGTACTGGAAGTCGTATCCCTGTTTGGCAAGGTCAATATCACGTTGGCCGCTTGCTTTCGCTAGATCGGCACGACCCAAAAATTTAAGCTTATCGGCAGCCAGTTCCCCTACGTCACGTTCCTTGATACCGCTGTTCCACACATTGCGCTGATTCAAGGTATCTCTTAAGTTACGTTCCCCTAATATGGACGAGCGATCAATGTCCTCGTAAGCTTGCAGCCACTTGTTCTGCAGGTCGGCTCGCTGGTTAATCGTTGACGCTTTACCCAACTGTGCCGCTAGGGCGAGTTGCAACATTGACATCGGGTTACCGAACTCGTCCCAAGTGTAGGGGTCATCGTTCTGCCAGTTGGGTTGATCCCCTGGGATGTCTGGGCTGTCTATACCGCGAGTCAATGCAGGAGCGTTTCCTGACGCTAGTTCACCTAAATGCGAAGAAGAAATGTTTGCGTAACTATCTGGGGCAAAGTCCAATTCCGCAGTACCACGCCCCAAATTGGGGTACTTAACTTTATTCTTCATGGAGGGACCCTTGAAAGGTTCCCCCCAGCCCGATTGGTAGCCCATAACTGCTAGTACCCCTTACCTGCTGTTTGGCTCCATAGCCACTGAGCGAGATCACCAATCCCCAAGTCAGCACCACCAGCTTTAGCAGCACTGATTGCGCCTGACCCTATTCCAGCAGCCCCTGCTTTACCCCCGCGAAGCATGTTATTCCATACTTCTCTCCAGTTAGTATCCGAGTCCTCTACCTTCTCATGGGGCGTGTCTTCGTCCCTGTAGGGAAGTAAGCCCAGTAATCCACTATCGAGAACCCTGTCATAAAGAGAAGGTTGATCGAACCCTGCTGCTAGTTCACCAGCAAGCGCAGCGGTGCCCGCTCTGGAAGTAGGGGCATACGCAGGAGGGGGGATGATTGGGAACGCCTCGGGAGCGAACTTCGCATCGTACATCTGGCCCCTGTTCGCTGCCAGCATGGCTTTCATCTGATCTGCATGTACCTGATTGCTGGCACGGGCAAGGCTGAGCGTCCTTGGAACATCAACCATTGGTAAGTCGTCCAACATGTTGTACTCATTCATCGCAACCATTGGCCTGTGAACTGGACTCGCCCCAAACTGTGCCCGAAGCATCTGTTGTTCTAGCTCGCTTGCCCTCCAAGGGCTGGTTATTTGTCCATGGGTTGGGGCATAAAGATTTGCTGCACCGTGCCTGAGAGGATCTTTTGCGTATGCCCCCAGCCGTGCCTCGTCCACAACTGGGCGCATCCACCCAGGGGCTTGTGTCGATTTAATTAGATCCGTATTCGCTGGCGCACGCAGCGACACCGTAGAGTTTGTCTGCGGTCCCCTCATCCCCCTAGCGCCAGCCAACATCATAGCTAAGGTTACGAACGGTGCAATCTTGTCGCCCAACTGCATATTCGAGTAACCACGACCATCAAGTTCAGGCGGGGCTGGGGCGTCATGTATCATTTCCCAAGGCTCATCGATACCCGAATGGGCATACGGATCGAGAGCGTTCACAGGTTCTCGCTGCAGGTACCCAGGTAAAAGCTGTGGGGCCAGGGCTTCACTTATGCCGTAGTAAGTGTCGGCCATATCTTGCGTGGTCCTGTCTTGCCCGTACGGTAAGTCTGGGACACCTTTTCCGAATGCCATTATCTACTCGTTTCCTATTCCGTTACATTTTTCGCAGTCGCAACCGCATTGCGCTGCTTCTAGCTGTGTTCGCAACACAGCCATCTCCCACTCCATCTGACCCATAGGGGAAAGATTGGCGATTACGTCTTCTAGTCCTATATCAATCATTCCTCTTCCTCTTCCTCGGGCACAGGAGTTTTCTCATCCCAG
>Ga0206680_10000553_pt1 | contig 13621 bp, 11 predicted proteins | sample M115012015metaG_FD_160124 | JGI IMG/M metagenome (GOLD analysis project Ga0206680, IMG submission 160124) | Ammonia-oxidizing marine archaeal communities from Monterey Bay, California, United States - M1 150m 12015 | ecosystem: Environmental > Aquatic > Marine > Intertidal zone | place: USA...
GAAGCCTGCCCAGCGCTGGCACTTTGATTAAACATCCCAGCGAGGCCGATGCCTCCAAAGCCGGCACCGATACGGTGCAAGGCGTCACGTCGTGAAATCGGCGGGAGTGGATTCCGGTGGAGTTGCATTGCTTGGAACAGTTTAGCGAATATACATGAACTCGTTGGCACTGAGCAAGGCCTGGCAGTACTGCTGCCAGCGGGTTAGTCGGCTGGCGGCCGGCTGCGTACCCTTCAAGAATCCTTTGGCCAGGCGCTGTTCGCGGTCGGTCGGTGCCCGACCGTAGAGCAGCGAGTAGGCACGTGCAATGCGGATTGTCACATCGTTGGACTCTCTCTCCAATCGCTTGGACAATGCGCGGGCACGGTCGAGCATAAATCGGCTGTTCATCATGAACAAAAACTGTTGCGGGATGACATTTGCGGTGCGCTTGGCAGCGCTAGCCCGCGGGATTGGAAAATCGAACAGGCGAAGAAATTTATCCGAAGCCAGGGGCGCGTTGCGGCTGACCTTTGCGTAAAGTGTGCGGCGGTTGCTGGCGACGATGTCCTGCACCGGCCCGCCACCTATCTGAAGGTCGAGTTCCCCAGTGACGGCGAGCAGGGAATCCCGCCATGTTTCCACGTCCATCCGGCGCGGTGTCATGCGCCAAAGCGAGCGGTTGTCTCCGTCGCTTGCAAAGGATGTTTCGTCAAATGCGCTGCTGCTGCGATAGGTCGCGGAGGTAAGAATCAGTCGATGCAACGCCTTGGTCGACCAGCCGCTTTCGACGAAGGTCGCAGACAGCCAGTCGAGCAACTCAGGGTGTGTTGGCACTTGGCCAAGCACACCGAAATTGTCCGGCGAGCGCACCAGCCCTTGGCCAAGGTGGTGCTGCCACACACGGTTCACGAACACCCGGGCCGTCAGCGGATTGGTTGGATCGACCACTGCCTTGGCCAATTGTTCACGCCCGCTGCCCTCATTAAAATGCTCGCGGTCTTTGCCGGCGACAATGCGCAGAAACCGGCGCGGTGCCACCTTGCCCGGCTTCATCGCATTGCCGCGCAGCGCCACTTTCATATCCTCGCTGCCGGCGTCGCGCAGTGTATGGGCAAACTCGAATTTCGGCGGTGCCTTCGCCTCCAGCTCCTTGACCTCCATTTGCCAGTTGGCGATCTGTTTCTTGATCTCGTCCGACTGGGGCTGCTTCTTGGCTTTCCGGATTTTATCGTGCAGGGAATCGATGGGTTTCCGGGCGTTGTGATAGGCGTCGATCACATTCTTCTTAACCAACGGAGTTTCGCTTTCGCGCGTGTTGTTGAACACCCCAGCGATCGAATAGTAATCCTGAATTGGGATAGGATCGAACTTGTGATCATGGCAGCGCGCACACGCCAACGTCAGGCCGAGGAACGCCCGCGAAAAAGTGTCCACGCGATCGTCGAGTGTTTCACTTTTTGCCTGCGCGATGCTCTCAGCGTCGCCGCCGTCCGAGGCGTACGTCGGCCCCAGAGCAAAAAAGCCAGTGCCGGCTGCCGCGCTTCGTGCCATTTTATCACCGGTGATCTGGCTGCGGACGAACTCTTCGTACGGCAGATCGGTATTGAACGCGCGAACCACCCAGTCACGATATTGCCACGCCTTGGGATGAGACCGGTTATCCTGCGTCCAGCCCCCCGCATCGCTGTATCGCGCCACGTCCAACCAATGCCGTCCCCAGCGTTCGCCGTACTGGGGCCGGTTCAACAGGGAATCAACCAACACCGACACAGCCTGATCGTTTAGCTCGCCCGCTGAGTTGCCCCCCAACTGCTGCGTCCACTCGCGCAACTCATCCGGCGTAGGCGGCAGACCTACCAAATCCAAAAACACACGCCGAACAAACACGGAAGCCTTGGCTTCCGGTGACTGCCTAAGGCCTGCGTTGTACAAGCCTTCGGCAACGAATTGGTCGATTGGATTCCGCACCCTTGCACCCGACACCGTCGGCGGGATCATTTTTTTCACCGGACGCCATGCCCAATGTTCGCGAGCCTTGGTCCAATCGTAATTATCCGTCGTTGGCACGACTGTTGCCTTGGGCCAAGGAGCCCCCAACTCAACCCACTTCGCCAAAGCCGCAATCTCAAGGTCGCTCAACTTCGGTTTGCCCAACGCTGGCATCTTCTTGCCCTGGTGCCGCACGTAACGAATCATTCGACTCTCGTCCGGGTTTCCAAGAATGATCGCTGGCCCGTGTTCGCCCCCTTTCAAAATGGCGTCTCGGCTGTCCAAACGGAGTCCGCTCCGCTGCCGCTCAGCCAGTCCGCTGTGGCATTCATAGCAATTATTCGCCAAAACCGGCCGCACTTCGCTTTCAAAAAACTCAAAGTGCTGAGAATCTGCATAAACCAAATTCACACAAATAACACAGCAAGCAGCAAGTGTTTTGGATAAAAATTTCAACGAACAGAAAAGTGATGCAATGAGCCTAACTCAGACAAGCACCAAAGAGTTTCAAGATGCAGATTTGTTGGAGAAAAAGGGAGATGGTGGGCGAAGAGGGATTCGAACCCCCGACCAACGGCGTGTAAAGCCGCTGCGCTAGCCACTGCGCCATTCGCCCATCCGGGGAAGTGTTCGGCCGAATGGCCGCACGGGCGCATTCTCAACAAATTGTTCCCGGTCGCAAGTCTTTCCGCTTCGTCAGGCCCACTCACTTGAAGATCGCTGTCTTGAGGTTGCCGGTTGTGTCGATTGAACCGCGTGTCATGGCGTTGGTGTTGAACTCCATCACGACGTTGCCCTGTGCGTCGATGCCGATGATGCCTCCGGAGCCGCCAGCCTGTTTGAGCACGGTGTGCACGACGTCGGTTGCGGCCTTGGCCAGGCTATCCTTTATGTATGCGATCCGTGCGCTGATGTCGTGGGCGACAGCGTGCCGTATGAAGTATTCGCCGTGGCCGGTGCAGGAAATGCCGGCGGTGCGGTTGTCGGCGTAGGTGCCGGCGCCGATGATCGGCGAGTCGCCGATGCGGCCAAATCGCTTGCCGGTCATCCCGCCGGTGGAGGTGCCGGCGGCGATGTTGCCTTTGGCGTCCAGCGCCACGCAGCCGACGGTGCCGAAGTAGTCAGCGTGCCGATCCGGCTCGGCGGTGGCCTGCGGCTTGGCCGTGGCTTCCTGTTGCTTGCGCCATTTTTGAATCTGTTTCCAGCGTCTCTCGGTGAAGAAATATTTGGGATCGACGATCTCGAGCCCGTTGTCGCTGGCGAACTTCTCCGCCCCTTGGTTGGTGAACAGGACGTGCGGCGACTTTTCCATCACGGCACGCGCGGCGCGGATGGGGTTTTTCACTGTGGTCACGCCGCCGACGGCGCCGGCCTGCAGCGCGCGGCCGTCCATAATCGATGCGTCGAGTTCGTTTTTGCCCTCAGCGGTGAAGACCGCACCCCTGCCGGCGTTAAACACCGGCGCGTCCTCCATGATGACGATGGCAGCCTCGACGGCGTCGAGCGCACTGCCGCCGCGCTTGAGGATAGTGTGCCCGGCGCGAAGCGATTGCTCGAGCGTAGCTCGGTATAGTCGCTCGCGCTCCGGTGTGAGTGCGTCGCGGTCGATGCGTCCGGCGCCACCGTGAACGACGATGGCAATGGGTTTGGCTTGTGGGGTCATAGCAATGAAAAACAGCAGGGCAATAGTGATGGCTTTCATCACGGGCCAGCTTGGCTAAGCGCGGCTCGCTTGGCAACTCGGGGCTTCACAGGTTGGGCGTTCTGCCGTTGACTGGCCTGCCGCTTGGCTGCTTGGTCAAGCGCATGCCATGCCTGACAGCACCCCTTTAATTATTGACGCCCACCTCGATCTCTCGATGAACGCGCTTGAGTGGAACCGCGATCTGTCGCGTCCGCTCGACGAGATTCGAGAGCGAGAAGCCGGCCGAACCGACAAGAAGGACCGCGGCCGGGGTACCGTCTGCCTGCCGGAGATGCGCCGTGGCAAGATCGGCCTGTGTGTCGCCACGCAGATCGCCCGTTACACCAAGCGCAGCAACTCGCTGCCCGGCTGGCATTCCCCGGAACAGGCCTGGGCGCAGACGCAGGGGCAGCTCGCCTGGTACCGCGAGATGGAGCGCCGGGGCGAGCTGACGCAGATCGCCGATCTTGCCCAACTGGAGGGGCACTTGGCCAAGTGGGCTGATGGGCCAAGCGACCACCTGCCGGTGGGCTACATTTTAAGCCTCGAGGGGGCGGACTCGGTCGTGACGCTGCAACACCTCGAGCGGGCGTACGCCTATGGACTGCGCGCGCTTGGCCCGGCGCACTACGGCCCGGGCACCTATGCTCCCGGCACCAACGAGAGAGGTGGCCTTGGTCAGGCGGGGCCTGACCTGCTGCGCGAGATGGAACGGCTTGGCATCATCCTAGACGTGACGCACTTGAGCGATGAGTCGTTTGACGAGTCGATGGATATTTTTGGCGGCACGGTTTGGGCGAGCCACTGCAACTGCCGTGCGTTGGTGCCGGGCGACCGCCAACTCAGCGACCGCCAACTTAAGCGCTTGATCGAGCGCGGTGGCGTGATTGGCGCGGCGTTTGACGCCTGGATGCTGATCCCCGACTGGGAACGCGGCGTGACGACTCCAGAGGCGTCCGGCGTCGCGCTCTCGCACGTGGTTGATCATATTGACCACGTCTGCCAGCTCGCCGGCAACGCCGACCACGCCGGCATCGGCACCGATCTCGACGGCGGCTTCGGGCGCGAGCAAGCGCCGGGGGACTTGGAGACGATCGCCGATCTGGAGAAGCTGCTGGATCTGCTCGCTGCGTGCGGCTACTCGGCGGCGGACATCAAAAAAATAATGAGCGGTAATTTTCTCCGGCTGCTCCGGGACGTCTGGTCGTAAGCCGCTTTTCATCGCTGTATCGCGTTCAATCGTTTAAACTCCCCATGCCGGTCATGAGCGAGCCTGAAACCAACACCGAAGTCAGCCGACCCGCCATTAGGGATGAGTTGTCGCGGTTTTGGCAGGGGATGCCGGACAAGCCTCTGTTCCTCGCGCTTCTCGGGTCCTGGCTGGTTCTCTTTCAACTGCTGGGCAATTCCACCTTCGGCTACGTCGATACACATTCGCTTTACGGCTGGATGAACTACGCCTACGGCACCTCGAAGGATGACGAGTTGGGCTATATCATCCCGCTGATCGTGCTGGGCCTGTGCTATTGGAAACGCGACGAGTTGCTCGCCGCGCCCAAGCGCAACTGGTGGCCGGCGCTGGCGCTGGTGGCGTGTGCGCTGGCGGTGCATCTACTTGGCTACGTCATCCAGCAGACACGGGTTTCGATCGTTGGTTTTTACCTTGGGCTGTACGCGCTGACCGGTTTGGTTTGGGGACCGGCCTGGCTGCGAGCCAGTTTCTTCCCTGTCTTCCTGTTTGCGTTCGCCGTGCCGCTTGGGACGCTGGCAGACTTTGTCACCGTGCCGTTGCGGCACTTGGTGTCGGACATCACCGGGTGGATTTGCGGCACGCTGCTCGGCGTCGATATCATCCAGGAAGGCGTACAGATTTTCGACTCCAAGCGTCGCTACAACTATGAGATTGCCGCCGCGTGCAGCGGAATTCGCAGCCTGACGGTGACGCTGGCGTTCTTTGCGATTTACGGCTTCGTCGCGTTTCGCACGCGGTGGAAGACGGCGGTGATCATCCTCTCGGCCTTTCCGCTGGCGGTGGCGGGGAATGTCTTTCGGCTGGCGTTGATCATCCTGGCCGCCGAGGTGGTGGAGTCGGCCCAGCCGGGAGCCGGTCAGGCGGCCGGGAACTTCGTTCACAGCAACGGTTTCCTGAGCCTGTTGCCATACGTGCCTGCGTTTGTCGGCGTGCTGATCCTCGGTAGAGTGATCGAGGAGGACGGGCGCTCCGGGCCAGCAACGGAGGCAGCCAGTGAGTAGGCAGGGCAAAATCATTGCCGTTGTTTTTCTGCTGCTTGTCGCCGCCGCGGCGGTTTTTTTGTCGCGGCTCAATTCCGCCGGCCAAGCGCTTGGCCGACCGGGCCTCCATCTCACCGCGATGGAGCTTTTTAATGAAAATGGCAACGTCGTCCGCACGAATGCTGTTGCGTTGCCGACGCAGGTTTTTGACTGCACATCCAAGCCGACGCCGGTCACCCAGTTGGAGCTCGACTGGCTGCCGCCGGACACGACATACGGACGTCGCCGATACACGTTTCCCGACAAAACCTGGATCGAGAGCAGCGTGGTGTTAATGGGGCAGGACCGCACCTCGATTCACAAGCCAGAGTATTGCCTGCCGGGACAGGGTTTCACGATCGACTTGCGCGAAGTGGTCACCATCCCAATCCAGCAACCGCACTCGTACGACCTATCGGTCATGAAATTGACGACCTCGAAAACGGTTCACGATCGCAACAGGCGCGAGATACCGTTGAGGGGCGTGTACATCTACTGGTTTGTCGCCGATGGCAAACTGGCGACGCACCATCTCGACCGGATGTGGATGATGACCAAGGGCCTGCTCAGCGAAGGTGAGCTGCAGCGCTGGGCCTACGTGAGCTATTTCGCGATTTGTAAACCTGGTGATGAGGTCGCGACTTTTGACAGGATGGCCAAGTTCATTGCAGAGTCCGTCCCAAAATTCCAAACCACCACCGGCCCACCGAAGAGTTAGGCCGACTTGGCGCTTTTTGGCCGCATCCTCAAAAAATCCTTCAGAGCCTCGGCCGATTTTTTGCCGAAACCGGGCACTTGCTGAATGTCCTCGAGGCTGGCTTTGCGCAGTTGCTGCACCGAGCCGAATTTTTTGAGCAGCGCGGCCTTGCGGCTGCCGCCGATTCCGGGCAACTCATCGAGAATGCTCTCGGAGATTTTCTTCAACCGCAGCTCCGCATTGTAAGTGTTGGCGAACCGGTGCGACTCGTCGCGCACGCGCTGCAGCAGCTTCAGCGCGCCGCTATCTAGGTCAAGCCGGAGCGGCGCATTTTCGCCAGGTCGGTAAATTTCCTCGAACTCCTTGGCCAAGCCGATTACAGGCACGTGCTCGAGACCAAGCTTGGCCAACTCGCGGCATGCCATGCCAAGCTGCCCCTTGCCGCCGTCGATCAGAATCAGCTCCGGCATCGGGCGAGACTCGCGCTGGAGCCGGCTGTAGCGCCGCCGCACCGTCTCGGCCATACACGCGAAGTCGTCCTGCGCTACAACGTTCTTTATGCGAAAACGCCGGTACTGCGCGCGGTCAGGTTTGCCGTCCAAAAAACTGACCATCGACGCGACCATAAATGTTCCGCTGATGTTTGAGATATCAAACCCCTCGATACGCCCGGGCGGGGCGACGAGGCCAAGCGACTGGGCAAGCGCGATGAGGTCGCGCCCGGAGTCGATCGCCCCGGGCAGATTGACCGGCATCCGGGTGAACTTGCGCGACTTGCGGGTGGTCTCGCGCAGGTCGCTGATCATGTCGCGGTAGCGCGCGGCCTTCTCAAAGTCGCGCGCCTCGGAGGCCTTCCGCATCTGGGCCTCGAGTTCCTTTTCCCATTCGCCGGTTTGGCCCTCGAGATAGTCGCACGCCTCGGAGACCTGCCGCCGGTAGTCGTCGAGTGTCACCTTGCCGACACAGGGCGCGGAGCAGTGCTGCAGGTGGCCGTAGAGACAATGCTTGTAGTCGCGCTCGGTGGGTTTAAGCGGACGGCAACCGCGTAGGTTGAATTTTTTGCGCAGCATTGTGATCGTCCGCCGGCACGCCCCGCTGCCGACGAACGGGCCATAATATTTCGCGCCATCCTGCTGGCGGACGCGCGTGAGGGCGAACCGCGGAATCGGGTCGTTAAGGTTCACCTTGATCAGCAGGAAATTTTTGTCGTCGCGAAAGCTGACGTTGTAGCGAGGCTTGAATTCCTTGATCAGCTTGCCCTCGAGCAGCAGCGCTTCCGGCTCGCTTTTGACGACGTGCACGTCGAAGTCCTCGATCGCCTCAATTAATGCGGCTAACTTCAAGTCCCAGCTGTGTCGGCGGGACGGGTGAAAATATTGGGTGACCCGCTTGCGCAGAGCCCGGGCCTTGCCGACGTAGATCACTGTGCCGAACCGGTCGCGCATGAGATACACCCCGGGCTTGTGGGGTAACCGGCTCAGCTTGTCTCGGATGTGGTCGTTGATCGGCATGACGCTAAACGGCAAGTTTCCCCGCGGGCCGCCGAGTTGTCCACCCGGAGTTCAAGGAAGTTCAAACTTCAAACTTGGCCAAGGGCGTGGTAGCCCATCCCGCCGTGGTTCTACTCGTCGATATTGGTAACACTCACACCCACGCCGCCGTGGCCAACGGCGGGGGCATTGTGGCAGATGCCAAGTTTGCCAGCGACTCCCTTGCGCTTGGCCAAGCCGAGCGGCCGATCGCCAGGCTACTGTGCCGGGCTAGTGCCAAGCGGCTCGACGGGGCGGTGTTTTGCAGTGTAGTGCCCAGGCTCAATCTGCCGTTTAAGCGGTTGCTGCGAGAGCATTGGCAGTGCACCGCCTTTCAGCTTACGGCGCGGACGGTGACCGGCATAGGCATCGACTACCCGAAGCCGTCGTCGATCGGAGCGGATCGCCTGGCCAACGCTATCGCGGCTCACGCGCGGCTCGGCGCGCCGGTGGTGGTGGTCGATTTCGGCACGGCGGTGACGTTCGACGTCGTCGATGAGGCGGCCAACTACACCGGAGGGATCATCGCGCCGGGCCTGTCGGCGATGACCGATTATTTACATGAGAAAACTGCACTGCTTCCGCGCATCAGGATCGCCGAGCCGGAGTCGGTCATCGGTAAACACACGCGCGGCGCGATGCTTAGCGGCGCAGTACACGGCTATCGCGGATTGATCGCAGAGCTGGTGCGGCAACTGAAGCGCGAGCTGGGCGCGGCCAGGCTGCCGGTGGTGGCGACCGGTGGATGCGCCGCGCTGATGGCGGCCAGGCTGCCGATGGTCCGGCACGTGGAGCCGCTACTCACACTACAGGGGCTGCGGCTGGCCGGTCTGGCGCACCGTCCGGCGTGGTGGCGCACTTGAACTCGATCGTCTCGACAATCCGGAGCTTGGGATTGAGAAGTTTGCGCGCCGGTTCAATGCCGCCAATCCCTCCTGCAGTTTCGCCACCGTGCCCAGGATCACACCGAGGTTGAACCTTGCCTTGGCGAATTTCGGGGCGAGCAGCAACGCCTGCTTATAAGCCTGGATCGCCTCGACGTCCTCCTCCCAAGGTTTTTCGCCGGGGGATTGACCTTGGTCAAGCGCTGCCTGACGCTGCCGCGGGCATGAAGGAGATGAAACTCAAGGAAGGCGACACGGCGCCGGGCTTCACCGCACCGGTCAACGGCGGCGGCGAGGTGTCACTGAGCCAGTTTCGCGGCCGGTCGGTCGTGCTATATTTTTATCCGAAAGACAATACGCCCGGCTGCAACAGGGAGGCGTGCGGCTTCCGCGATGCGCACGATGAAATCACGGCCAGTGGTGCTGTGGTTCTGGGCGTGAGCGCCGACTCGGCGGCCCGACACGACAAGTTCATCGACAAGTTTGGCCTGCCTTTCACGCTTGTTTCGGATGAGAATAAGTCGATCTGCGAGGCCTACGGCGTGTGGGGAAACAAGTCATTTATGGGGCGGACCTTTCTCGGGATCAACCGGCGGACGTTCCTTATCGACGCCGGCGGGGTGATCCGAAAAATCTGGCCGAAGGTGAAGGTCACAGCGCACGCCGTCGAGGTGCTCGAGGCGCTGGACGGGCTTTAGGCGCGCGTCATTTTCTCCAGCGCGCGCAGGCGTTGGTTGATTTCCGTGCGCGTGGTCTTGTTGGTGCGATTCAGGCCGAAGCCTTCACAGCAGAACGACGCCACCACGCTACCGTATAGGATTGCCTTGCGGATGTTGGTATCGACCGATCCGCCGGACTTAGCGAGGTAGCCCACCATCGCCCCGACAAACGAGTCGCCCGCACCGGTCGGATCCTCGACCTTGGATAGGGGGAACGCCGGGGCGACAAACAGGCCCCGGCGCGACGAAAAAATCGAGCCGTGTTCGCCCTTCTTAACGATCACGTATCTCGGGCCAAGCTTGTGCAGTTTGGAGAGAGCAGAGACAACGTTATCGTCACCGGTCAACTGCCGCGCCTCGCTGTCGTTCAGCACCAGCATATCAACGCGCCTGAGAAGGCTGAGCAGGTCATTCATGGCGATGTTCATCCACAGATCCATCGTGTCGGCGACGATGAACTTGGGCTTTTCGAGCTGGTCGATGATCGCCTCTTGTGCGCCTGGCGGGTTGTTGGCGAGCAGGACGTACTTGGCCTTGCGATGCGCCGCTGGCAACACCGGTGAGTAGCCCTCTGCCACGCCCAGCTCCGTGCTGAGTGTGCGGCGGTTGTTCATGTTCACCTCGTACTCACCGGCCCAGTGGAATGTTTTGCCCTCGCGAATCTTCAGCCCCTTGATATTCACCTTGTGGCGTTCGAGCAGCGAAATGTATTTGCGAGGAAAATCGGTACCGACCACACCGATCAGCTTCGGTGCGGCGAAAAAACTGGCCGCAACAGCCGCGTGACTGCCGGACCCGCCAAGCAGGCGCGGGTTCTTCTTTTTCGGTGTAGCGATGGAGTCCAATGCAGTGGAACCAAAGACAAGCAGGCTCATTTTTTGAAATGGGTTTGGCGGGGAAACGACCCGCTAATGGGTGGCGGAGAGTAAGCGCTCCTTGAATTGGCGACAAGCACCGGCCACGTCCGGCGTGCGCAGCAGCGCTGAGACGACGCACACCCGCCGCGCCCCGGCGGTGAGGATGTCTGCGAGGTTGTCAAGATCGATGCCGCCAATCGCGAACCACGGCCGGGCGATGTTTGTGGCGGCCCAGCTGACGTAGTCGAGCGTCACCGGGGGCCGGCCCGGCTTGGTCGGCGTGGCAAACACCGGGCCGATTGCTACGTAATCGGCTCCCGCGTCGCAGGCCTGTACCGCCTGCTCCGGCGAGTGTGTGCTCAGGCCAATCTCGAGTGCCGACCCGCTTGATTTCACCTCATTGACATGATTATGGCCGGCGTCAAATAAATCCTCTTGGCCGAGGTGTGCCATTGGCGCGCCGATCTCGGTGGCAAGCTGTGGGTAATCATTGATCACCAGCCGCACCCCGGCCCCGGCGGTAATTGGAACCAAGCGCTTGGCCAAGCGGGCAATGTCATCAATTGGCCAATCCTTGGCGCGAAGCTGCACGAGATCCGCCCCGCCATCGCAGAGTTGCCGGCACAATTCCACCGGATCACGGTCATCCAAATAGCCCGAATCGACAAACCCGTAGAGTAAACATTGATCGAGCGGTTTCATTGCAGTCAAACGCAGGCGCAGCGTGCCAGCCGCCTGGCTAGGCGGCAAGCAGCTGAGGATTGCGGCGGCCGGGCGCATGGCTTAAACCATCCGGGCCGGTTGGAGCGTGGCGCAGTTTGGTAGCGCGCCAGTTCTGGAGCAATCTCTGCAGTAGCCATAGCAAAAAATGATGCTTTAAAAGTATTTTTTTGAATCTCAATTTAGTGCATCAGAGCAGTACTCTAACTAGCTATCTTCCTGCGGCTTGGATAAAATTCAGTCTTTAAAGGCACAATGAAACCCCTCTTGATTTTAACTTTTGCAGCGGCGGTTATGTTGCTCTTCGGCGGGGTTAATGAGGTTAATGCGGATCCTTTGACGTATGAAGTCGTCGGAGACACCGTTACCATCAAAGATTGTAAAGAGACAGCCTCTGGTCCGTTGGCGATTCCCTCTTCCTATGAGGGTAAGCCGATTATCAGCATTGGGAGTTGGGCCTTCTGGAAATGCACAAGCCTGACGAGCGTGACGATACCAGACAGCGTCACCAGCATTGGGAATTTTACCTTCCATAGCTGCAGTGGCCTGACGAGCGTGACGATTGGCAACAGTGTCACCAATATTATGGCGGGGGCCTTTTTTCTTTGCAGCAGTCTGACGAGCGTGACGATTCCCAACAGTGTTACAAGCATTGGGGTTTATGCCTTCGATGCCTGCAGTAGTCTGACGAGCATTGAGGCGGGTATAAACAATGCGCAATATTCTTCTGAGAACGGGGTTTTGTTCAGCAAAAACAAAACTGAGTTGGTTCTATTTCCTGCGGGGAAAAGCGGTCACTACACAATCCCGGACAGCGTCACCACCATTGGGATAGAGGCCTTCTATGAATGCAATAGTCTGACAAGCGTGACGATCCCCGACGGTGTCACCAGAATTGGGTATGGGGCTTTCGAAGGCTGCGGAGGCCTGACGAGCGTGACGATACCAGACAGTGTCACCAAGATTATGGAGGGGACCTTTTACCTTTGCAGCAGCCTGACGAGTATGACGATTCCTGACAGCGTCACCAGTATTGGGAATAGTGCTTTCTTGGGCTGCTTTAACATGACGAGCGTGACCATCCCCGACAGCGTCACCAGCATTGATAGCTATGCTTTTTTGGGCTGCTTTAGCCTAACGAGCGTGACGATCCCCGAGAGCGTCACCAGCATTAGCGAAGGTGCCTTCGGTTCCTGCAGTAGTCTGACGAGCGTGACGATCCCTGACAGCGTCACCAGTATTGGGTATCGGGCCTTTGGCCGCTGCAGTAGCCTGATAAGCGTGACGATCCCCGAGAGCGTCACTAGCATTGGGGAAAAGGCCTTCTATGGCTGCAATAGCCTTACGAGCGTCAGCATTCCTGACAGTGTCATTAGCATTTATAATAGCGCCTTCGCGGGCTGCAACAATCTGAAAAGAATTACTTTTGGGGGTGATGCTCCCTTTTTTTTGGGTGCTAATGTGTTCAGCAACGTATCCGGTAACGCCAGAGTATTTATCAACCCAGATGCAATTGGTTTTGGCGGAACGTTTGAAGGGTTGCCTGTCATGATCTTGGCGGAATTAAAAATTAACACCTTTAGCAAATCCGCCGCTCCAAGAAGACCCTTCAGCAAATCCGCCGCTCCATTCTCCCTTAACTTCGAAAGTATATCGGGTTTAACCTACAAAATAGAAGCCTCACATGACTTAAAGAAATGGGGCGAGATTGCCGAAGTCCAAGCAGCCGGAAGCTCGATTGAATTCACTGATTGGCGTGAAGCACTTTTCCAGAAGCAATACTATCGGGTAATATTAGCGGAGTAATGAAATTCATCCACATTCCAACTTTTGCAGCCGTGGTTATGTTGCTGTTCAGCGGGGTTGATGAGGTTAATGCGAATCCTTTGACATACAGGGTCGCGGGAGGAAAGGTCTCCATTGTTAGTTGTGACAAAAATGCCTCTGGAGAGTTGGTGATTCCCTCCATCTATGAAGGGAAACCGGTTACCAATATTGGGGGCTCGGCCTTCTATAACTGCAGTAGAATAACGAGCGCGAGGATCCCCGACAGCGTCACCCGCATTGGGAGCTCGGCCTTCTCTGGCTGTAGTAGGCTGACCAGCGTTAGAATCCCCGACAGCGTCACTTACATCGGAGATCGTGCCTTCAGATACTGCGGTAATCTAACTAGCGTGACGATTGGCAACAGCGTCACAAGCATTGAGGGGTGGACATTCGATTACTGCGGTAGCCTGACCAGCGTTAGAATCCCCGAGAGCGTCACAAGCATTGGGAAGAAGGCCTTCG
>Ga0206680_10000563_pt1 | contig 13543 bp, 9 predicted proteins | sample M115012015metaG_FD_160124 | JGI IMG/M metagenome (GOLD analysis project Ga0206680, IMG submission 160124) | Ammonia-oxidizing marine archaeal communities from Monterey Bay, California, United States - M1 150m 12015 | ecosystem: Environmental > Aquatic > Marine > Intertidal zone | place: USA...
CTCGACCTCTCTAAGATCGAATCGAAGCACGGCTCTACCCTGCAGAAGCTCGCGGACGGCTCCATCCTGGCCACCGGCAAGAATCCAAGCCCGGAAGATCTCTACGTGCTGGGCGGAGCCTCCACCTCCGGGGAAATCAGCGCACTTCGGATCGAGGCTCTCACCCACTCCTCGATGCCGAAAAACGGGCCCGGGCGAGCCAGCAACGGAAACTTCGGCCTCACTGATCTGAAGGTCTCCGTCCGCCCCCTCAAGGATCCGAACGCGAAGCTCACTCCAGTCAAGATCGCCACCGCGCGCGCTACCCACCAGCAGAATACCGGCAACCTGTCGGTCAAGGCCGCGCTCGACAATGACAAGAACAAGACCGGCTGGGCGGTTGACCGCGGAGGAATCGGGCACGACCAGGCCGCCGTTTTCAGCTTTGAAAAACCGACCGGCTTCGATGGCGGCACCTATATCGAGGTCTCGATCCAATGCGGCGCCAACACCCAGCACAACATCGGCCGTCCGCGCCTCTCGGTCTCCAGCGTCGATGCCCCGGTGGCGGTTGGCGGCGGCCTCCCCCAGGCGCTCTCCAGTGGCTTTGCCCGGCTCAAAGACGACAAGCCGGAGGAGCTTCCCGCCACCGAGCGGGCGGCGCTCTTCAAATGGTTCTCCGGCAAAGACAAGCGCTGGCTGGAGCTCAGCCGGGCTGTCGAAAAACAGACGGCAAGCCAGCCCAGCGGCGGGAAGACCGTCAAGGTCCAGGTCACCAGCGAAGGCTTCCGCCCAACGAAACACCACGCCGATGGACGCGGCTTTCCACATTTCTACAAGGAGACCTACTTCCTCGGACGCGGCGACCCGGCCCAGAAGCAGGGCGTCGCCAGCCAGGGGTTCCTGACCGTGCTCATGAAACAGGGCAAGACGGAGAAGAGCTGGCAGGAGGAACCTCCAAAAGGCTGGCGAACTTCCTACCGCAGAAGATCGCTCTCAAACTGGATCACCGATCCCGAGAACGGAGCGGGAGCCCTGCTCGCAAGGGTCATCGTAAACCGGCTCTGGCAGCATCACCTCGGCCAGGGGCTGGTCTCGACGCCGAACGACTTCGGAGTCCAGGGCGAGAAGCCGACCCACCCTGAGCTGCTGGACTGGCTGGCGAGAGAGCTGATCCGCGGAGGGTGGCGCCTCAAGCCTGTCCATAAGCTCATCCTGCTCAGCAGCGCCTACAGGCAGAGCAGCGCCTACGACAAGGCCAAGGCGGCGAAAGACCCCGACAACCGCCTCCTCTGGCGAAGGAGCCCGGCAAGACTCGAGGCGGAAATTATCCGCGACAGCGTCCTGAAGGTCAGCGGGCTCCTTGACGAGACCATGTTCGGCAAGGGAACGCTGAACGAGGGCATGACGAGGCGGAGCATCTACTTCATGATCAAGCGCAGCAAGGTCATTCCCAGCATGCAGCTGTTCGACTCCCCGGAACCGCTGGTGAGCCAGGGGAGCCGGCCGAACACCATCATCGCGCCCCAGGCCCTGCTGTTCATGAACAGTCCGCACGTACGCAGAAGCGCGACGAAATTCATGGAAATACTCCAGGCGGCCGGCGGCGACGGGCTGTCCGGAGACGTCAGCCTGGGCTACCGGATGACCCTTGGCCGTACACCAACGGAAACCGAGCGCGACGCCGCGGTTGCCTTTGTCTCCCGGCAGGCGAGCTCCTACCTCAAGAACGGGCGCAACGAACCGGAAGCGCGGCGGCTCGCCCTGGCCGACTTCTGCCAGGTGCTCTTCGGACTGAATGAATTTATCTACATCGAATGAGAATCGAACCATGAAAGAAACCTGGAACTATCTGGAAGGCCTGAACAGGAGAAGCATGCTACGGCGCTGCGGCATGGGAATCGGCAGCATCGGGCTCATGAGTCTCCTGCAGGACCAGGGCTTGCTCGGGGCCACAAAAGAAAAGAGCTTCAATCCCCTGGCGGCCAGAACGCCTCACTTCAAGTCCGCCGCCAAATCGGTGATCTGGCTGTTCATCAACGGCGGCCCCAGCCAGGTCGACACCTGGGACTATAAACCTGCGCTCGAAAAATGGAACGGCAAGCCGCTGAAGGGATTCGACAAGTTCACCGGCTTTTTCAGCGGCTCCGTTGGCGGGCTCATGAAGAGCCCATTTGAATTCAAACGCCATGGAGAATGCGGCAAGCCCGTCTCCTCGATCTTCCCCAATCTCTCGAAACATGTCGACAAGATGGCCTTCGTCCATTCCGGCCATACCGAATCCAACAACCACAGCCCGGCGCTCTTCATGATGAACTGCGGCTTGCCCCGCATGGGCTATCCCTGTGTCGGCTCCTGGGTAACCTACGGCCTCGGCAGCGAAAGTGATCGTCTCCCATCCTTCGTCGTCATGAGCGACCCCAAGGGCCGCGGCCTGCCCAAGGGGCATGCGGCGAATTGGGGCGCCGGCTTCCTGCCGAGCGTTTTCCAGGGAACCCATCTGCGTCCCAAGGGGGAGCCGATCGACAACCTCAAGAGGGTGGCCGGCATGACGCCAGACCAGCAGCGCCGGCAGCTCGACCTGCTCTCCCTCCTGAACCAGGAGCACCTGAAAAAGAACCCGCACGAGGAAGAGCTCGCAGCCCGGATCGAGAGCTTCGAGCTCGCCTACCGCATGCAGAGCGCCGCCCCCGAGGCCCTCAATGTCCAGTCCGAGCCGGAACATACCCGCAGGCTCTACGGGCTCGACAACGGCAAGTGCAAACACTTCGCGGCACAATGCCTCACCGCCCGCCGTATGGTCGAGCGCGGCGTTCGCTACGTCCAGATCTATTCCGGCGGTATGGAAAACCAGCGGAGCTGGGACGGGCACAGCGACATCAAGGGCAACCATACCGGCTTCGCCCAGGAGACGGACCAGCCGGTCGCTGCGCTCCTTACAGACCTCGAACAAAAGGGCCTCCTCGATGAGACCCTGGTCATCTGGGGCGGAGAGTTCGGCCGCCTTCCCGTCGCCCAGAAAGGCGGCAAGCCTGGAAGAGACCACAATCCCCACGCCTTCACCACCTGGTTCGCAGGGGGAGGCGTCAAGGGGGGCGTCAGCTACGGAGAGACGGATGAGTTCGGACACAAGGCCGCCATCGACAAGGTCCACGTCAATGACCTCCACGCCACGATCCTCCACCTCCTGGGAATGGACCACGAAAAGATGACCTACCGCTACAACGGTCGGGACTTCCGGCTTACGGATGTCGCCGGGAAGGTCATCAAGGAGATCGTAGCCTGAGAGACGAGACTTCCGATGTCTACCAGCCCAGTTGGCCGGGAAGGTACTCCTCCACCAACTCCTCGTAAAACGGACGCAACTCATCAACCGGAGGAGGGTTTTCATCCTTGGAGTAGAGGTCGTAGGGATTGAACGTTCGCACCCACTGGAACATTTCCCGATCCCGAGCATCCATGAGGTGGCCGTAGCCCCCCTCACGATGGCAGGCGTAAAAGGAATGGTAGCGGATCGGATAGAGCGCCTCGGCCGGCAGGTGATCCTTCACCACCTGGTAGAGGTATTCGTCATGACCCCAGGAAAGATGAACCCGGCCCAGCCCACACCCCTCTTCATAGATACCGGTCCGCGTCTGGTAGCGTTCATCGTGTGAGTCGGGGTTCAGCTCGAAGAACTCCGGGAAAACAACCCGGCTGGAAAACCGGCAGCCCACCGGGAACGTGTCTCCCACCACGGCCCATTGAGGCTCTCCGAAGACACAGAGCAACTTACCGAGATCGTGGATCAGCCCGGTAAGAATGAGCCACCGCGGATGCCCATCCTTGCGGATGGCCTCGGCGGTCTGCAGCAGGTGCTCGAGCTGAGACAGCTCGGTGTCGGGATCGCTGTCATCCACCAGGGTGTCCAGCAGCTCGATGGCTTCCCAGACCCCCATGCTCTTGCGCTCGAGCTTCAGATACTGTTCCTTCTTCGCCTCGACGAACTCCAGGGTCTGGTGAGTGTGATTGAGCCTATAGAACTCTTTCACTCCGGCGCGAGCCTCGGTCCGATAGTCGCGAAAGGTCTCGCCAGAGCGCTTGCGCCGACCCGAATCCGCGGACTCGCCCTCGGGATACCGGCTGGCCACGAACTCATCCCAATCATCGAGCCTTTCGAGCGGCTCGCCATCCTGCCCTTGCCCTTTGATTCCCGGCATGAACTCTCTCCACGAAACAAGGCGATCCAAGCCCGATCCATTCTGGCAGAGCCCGCAGGAGGAATCGAGACCATTCCCCCGGCTGATTTCAACTGCGGGATGTGGTTAGATACTGTTCGAGCCGTCTCTCCAGGCGGCGATTCACACAATCGACATCTACCGGGATTAACCAGATGAAAACCACCCATTGCCTCTGCGTCCTCCTGCTCTGCCTTGTCGTCTCGCTCCAGGCCGAGGAAGAAGCCAAAAGCCGGGCTGACCGGAAGCCCGTCGCCAGCGAGCTCAAAAAGACGCGTAGGAGCTTCGGCGGTTTCGAACAATACGAGTTCAAGCTCGATGGTCACCGATGTATTATCGTCAAACCCGCGAGCGCCGCCCGAGGCAAGCCCTGGGTCTGGCGGGCTCGCTTTTTCGGCCATCAGCCCCAGGCGGACATCGCCTTGCTGAAGAAGGGCTTTCACATTGCCTATATCGAAGTGGGCGGATTGTTCGGCAACCCAACCGCCGTCGAGCGCTGGAATCTCTTCTACGGCTACCTGACCCGAGAGCACGGCCTCTCCAATAAGGTCGCTCTCGAAGGCATGAGCCGCGGCGGCCTCATCATCTACAATTGGGCGAGCGCCAATCCGGAAAAGGTTTCCTGCATATATGGAGATGCGCCGGTCTGCGATTTCAGGAGCTGGCCGGGCGACCTCTACCGTCGGAAAGAGAACAAGGGAAAGCCCCTGCGCAAAGCACAGCGGAAAGCCTGGGCCGCCTGCCTCAAGGCCTACGGCTTGAGTGAAGAGCAGGTGAAAACCTATAAGGGCAACCCGGTTGATAATCTCGAGCCCCTGGCGAAAGCAGGCATCCCGCTTCTGCATGTCTGCGGCGGGGCGGACACGGTCGTTCCGGTCGCGGAAAACACCGCGGTGCTGGAAAAACGCTACAAGGCGCTCGGGGGCTCCATCAAGGTCATCCTCAAGAAGGGCGTCGGGCACCATCCGCATAGCCTGAAAGACCCGGAGCCCATCGTCAGCTTCGTGCTGAAACACAGCGCGTCCGGGAAATAAGAGAACCTCGGTATGAAGTCTCCCCGAATATCCCGCAGGCTCTTTCTCTGGGCCCTCCTGCTCCTATGCCTGCCGGCTGGCCGGACCGAGGCGCAGAAACGCCGGAGGCCTCTCGATAACAACCTCCGCTGCGTCGACCTCTCCGACCTGAAGAAGGCGCTCCCTCTAACGGTCGTCAGTTCAAAACGGATCCTCGAAGCGAACGAGGCCTGGGAAAAAAGCACCTGGAGTCCCGGACAGAATCGAAGCTCCCTTGGCTACCCTTCCCTTGTGCGCAACGACCACGGCAGCAAGGCCGATGGAAAATACTACCTGTATTTCGCCCACCACGACCCGACCTCGGGCATCGGCTGCGCTGTCGCCGACCGGATCGACGGACCCTACACGAAGATCAAGGCCCTCGATCCTGCTCGCGAACACAGCATGGTCCTCGTCAATCCACACTACCCCGGCAAGAAAGGTGATCCCTCTCACTTTTCAAGTCCCTGCGTCGCCTGGTGCGAAGAAGAAAAGCTCTGGTTCCTCTACTTCCACTACTACAACCACTACCATGGAGCCTGGAAAGGCGACCCGAGCTCTCCAGGCCAGGGAAACCAGATGACGGCGCTCGCAGTATCCGAAGACCTCGCATCGCATCGGTGGCGAATCGTCAAGGATGAAGCCCTGGGCAAGGTGAGTGTCCACGATATCCTGCCTGTCCTGCCGACGACGACGGCCCCCTGGATGGAAAGCGCGTCCTCCTACCACGCAATCCAGAGGCTTCCGGGCGGCCAATGGCTGGCCTTTCTGAGAGGCTCTCCGGTCAAGGGGCTGCCCACCCTCGGCTTCGCCACCAGCCAGAACGGCCGGGAGTGGCGGTGGGGGAAGAACAATCCCATCCTGCACCCCGACGATGGAGGCAAGGGATACCGCGGCATCTATCGTCCCGGATTTGTCGCCTACCTCGGCAAGCTGCGCTCAGGTAAGCGAAAGTACCTGCTGGTATGGACGGAAAGCCCCGCAGCGGGCGATGTTCCCCAGCCGCGCTACGGTTACACCACCGACTTCATCAAGGTGGTGCGGGACCCAAGAGGACATGCCAAATGGCCCGCCGGCGATGGCCTGATCAGCGCCTGGCGCGAAGACAACCGGCTTTACCTTTTCGCCGGGAAAGATCTGCACGTCATGAAGTTGCCGGTCTCAAGGTAGACAGGCATCGATAGCCATCACCGCGAAGGCCGTGCCGGCGTTAGAGATAAAATGTTTTGAGTCCCTGGTCGGAGAGCGGGTAAACCACCGGCCGCTCTCACGCTGATTTTTTTTCAGCCAGGCGATGGCCCTCTTGAGGCGGTCATCCCGGGCTGGCACGCCGCCCTGGCGAAGAACGTAGGCCACAAATCCTGTGCCGTATCCATCGCTCTTTTCGAGCTCCTGCTTTTTATCATCCTTGCGCTTGTGGCCGTCCCACCCCTTGAGGAGACTCGCCATGGCCCACCCGCCATCAGGCCGCTGAAGGGCGGAGAGCGCCGAGATTGCCGAGGCCTGGTCCTTCTTCTCCATGAGTCCGCCAAGACGGGTCGAGGCCCACAAAAGCATCGCCCGATGATGGAGCGACGGCGGAGGGTTCTTCAGCAGGTAGCGCCGAATCCCCTCAACCCCGGCCTTCGCTTCATCGCTCGAGGCGTAGCCTCCGGGCGCCATTCCAACCCCGAGCGCGGCGAGGGTTACGCCATAGTGCGCATCGGACTCCATGGGAGGCCAGCCGCATTCGAGCCAGTCCCAGCCGCCATCCTTCCGCTGAAGCCCCCACATGCGCTTGAAGGCCTTCCGCGTAACCGGGTTGAGCTTACCCGTCGTCAGTCGGTCATTGGCAGCCAGCAGGGATGCTGTCACAACGACCTCGGCATCCCACCGGGGTCCCTGGCTTTCCCAGCGCTCCTCGACCATCGATTCGAAGAACTTTCGCACCTCCTGCGAAGGAGGCGAGATCGATTTCAGAGAGGGACGCGCCATCAGATAGGCGAAGTTCGTGTGGCAGGTGCCGCACTTGCGGTGCTTCTGCCAATGCAGGGCAGCGGTATCGAGGTAGCGCGCGGCGAGCGGCGCGGAGAACTCGCCTCGAACAGGTTCTTCAGAAGAAAGCTCCGGAGGCTCCTCGACATTGTCGAGCGTGACCCGCTCGCCATCCTCGGCCGATACCTCCAACGAGAAAACCGCCAACAGCACAGCCAGCAAGCTTCTGAATCGAATCATCGTTTCTCCCTCAAAGGACCCGGGTCTCAGCCACGAACAATTCCGCCTCCAATGACAAGCCCTAGCTGCCGGCCTTCGCGGGCAAACGCTCGGCCGTACGCTTCACCTTCCCCTTGATGGGCCCCTTGATGGGCCCCTTGATGGCCTTGCAAACAGCCTTGGCGAGGATTTCCGCGCCTTTGACATTCGGATGGACACCATCCGGAAAGTGCTCCTTGGCACCGCTAAGCGCCTTGTAGAGATCAATAACGGGTAGCTTCTTCTTCTTCGCCACGCCTTCCAGCAGAGGAATGACCTCCCCCTTGACGACCTTCTCGGTAATTCCCCACCGGTCCTTGTAAACAGGTACCGGCTTGCACAGCCAGACCTTTGGCCGGGAGGGAAGCGCCTTGAAATGATCCACCAGGGCGGCCAGGTCGACCGCGTATTGCGCCTTGTGTTTCCAATTCTGCGGCTTGGAATCGTTGGTTCCCAGCTTGATGATCACGATATGGGGCTTGAACTCGGTGGCCGCCTTAAAAGCGCCGGTTCTCCAATAGGGATGGTCGCCCCTCTTGAGCAAGGTGGCTCCGCTGACGCCAAAGTTTCTGCTTTCGTACCCGGCCCCCAGCAAGCCGCCAAGCACCTTTGGATAGTTGTTCTTCCCGCGATTGGCCACACCAGCCCCATAGGTGATGCTGTCTCCCACACAGGCAACGCGAACCACCTCCGCGGCGCGAACCGATGCCGCCTGCAGGCAGATGACGACCGCCGCCAGGATCGAATATTTTCTCATGCCGCGACTCCTTATATTCCGCTGGTTGGAAGTCTGCATTCTAACAGCAGACCGGCCCTCGCATGGAAAGAAAGAGGCCTTCAGCGGATCGGAATCGCCTCAGTCTGCACCTCCGCGGCAAGCTCTTCAACCCGTCGCCGGTCAAGCCGGCCCATGAGCACCCTCGCGAGATTGTCTGCGGCCGCCGCGACGCCATAGCTGATAGCGGCCAGGGGCTCTCGGCCTTCATCGAGAGCCAGGGCGATCGCCGCCGCCATGCAATCGCCGCAACCGATGGAATTGACCGCCTCGACGCGTGGCGGAAAAATCCTGGCGCAGTCCCCGGCGGAGGTGACCAGGACTGGCCCGGCTCCCTGGCTCACCACGACCCACTCGGCGCCGCGCTCGTTCAGCTCTCTCATCCCAGCCAGAACGGCGGCCTCATCGGCAAGCTCTCGGCCCAGGGTCCACTCGAGCTCCTGCCGGTTTGGCTTGACCAGAAAGACCCCTGCCGAAACGGCCTGAAGCAACTCCGGCCCGCGGATATCGAGTACCGCCCTGGCCGGAGCCGTGGCAAGAATCTCAGCGAAGATGTCCACCGGGGCTCCAGGAGGAATGGACCCCAGGCCCAGGATCAGGTCCGCCTCCCCAACTCCCTCGGTGCAGGCCTGGCGGAAACAGGCCAGCTCAGAGGAAGAGAGCGCGCCTGCATTCTCAACCAACTCCGTTGCAGAGCCTGTCGCTGAATCGATAATCGTCGTGCACACCCTTGTCGGCGCAGCGCAGTCAACCCACGAGGTCTCGACATCCCACCCCTCGAATTCACGCTGAACATCCGCCCCTCGCGCCCCCCCGAGCACCGAGACAACCCTCCCCTTTCCACCGAGATGCGCGATGGCGATCGCGGCGTTGAGGACCTTTCCCGAAGCGCACCAGTAGACCTCCGAGACTCGGTTGACCTCCCCCGGGGACAGGCCATCGGCAACCAGGATGTGCTGCCATGCGGGAGAGAGTCCACAGGTGAGTATCAAGAGCCCTCCTCCGCTATATTGCCAGGACTCGCCGCGGCCGGAGCGGCTGCCTGCTCAGAGCTTGACCAGGATCCGGCCATCATCCTCAACCCTGACCTCATAGGTTCCAACCCTGGCCCCGGGATTGTCCTGGCAAACACCACTCTCAAGATCAAACTGCCACTGGTGAAGAGGGCAGGTCACTGTCTTCCCCTGGAGCTGGCCTCGAACCAATGGGCCGCTGCGGTGGGGGCAAAGTCCATCGATGACGAAGACCTCTCCATCGGCCTCAAAAACGGCAAGGCTCCTGTCCGCGACATTGACCTCGAGACGCTCAGCCTCGCCAAGCTCCTCGCGGGTACCTACCTCGACCCACTCGTCCTCCGCGCTCGCGGCCTGCCCCTCTGCTGCCGTGGAGTCGCCTCCCTCGCCAGGCGCCTCGAAGCCGGGAAGCTTCATGTCGAGAATCACGTCGAGCGCATCAACCACCTTCGTGAGCCCGGCGCAGGGATATGCGCAGAGCACAGCATCGATGATCTCATCAGGCGAGGCGCCCTCAGCCAGCGCCCGGCGAACATATTGCTGCAGGCCGCGGGGTGAGAGATTGATGACCTTCGTGACGATCGAGATCAGGAATCGGGTCCTGGGCTCGAGATGCTGGCCCGATTCCCTGAAAAATCTGAGCAGGTGGCTGACCGCCTGAGGACGAACCTGCTGCAGGTAGGCAAGCCCCCTTGATTCTCCCTTGGCTTTTCCCATATACGAAGCCTCCATCCGGAGCAGTTTAGCTCGCTGGAGGCGACAGGGCAACGCGGCAATTCAGAAGAGATGCGCCTCTCGACGCTCACAGAAGAAAACCGGATTCTCTACTTAATTGCCGAGGGTGATACTGGTGGTGGGTTCGAGAACCTTCTCCAGAAGAACCTTAAGCAGCGAAGACGAGCTGCTGTCCCAGGCCCGAACACTCTGCATGTCATCAGGCTGCTCGACGCCGGTATGCTTGATATAGGTGATGTCGGCAAGATCCACTCCGGTCTTGGAGGTGAAGGCCGCGCGCTTGGCGATGATCACTACCGTTCCGGTTTCGTAGTTGATCGAGATCAGCTCATCGCGTCCACGATCGAACATCAGCCTGTTCTTGAGGATATCCTCCTCGGCCTTGAGGAGGATAGGCTCCTCGTTATTGATCAGGACTCCGCCTGCAAGCGACCCGCTCGAATCCCTGCGATTCGAGGTCATGTCGATAGAGTTGATCACCTGCCGCGCGTTATCCTCGTTCGCCGGGAGTGTGTAATCGTAGGCGAGGACCGTATTCGAACGCTCCTCAACCAGGACAAGCTCCTGGCGTACAGGGTGCGGCCAGGCCTCGGTAAACTCGAGAGCGCTTCCACGTGACCCGAGCTCGTCCTCAATCACAGAGGTTTCAACAGCGATCTCGACAACACCCTGGCCGGGGAATTTTCCGGGAACATTCAGCACGTCCAGCTCGCTGAGGGGCTTAAGCCTGAGAAACTGGGAGCTCTCGGAATCAAACACCAGGGCGCTTCCATCAGTGTTGACTCTGATAGGCTGGAAGTTTCCGATGTCTACATCCACCTCCTGGGTGAGGAGCTTGATCTCATCAAGCGTCATGAAAGGCTGATCTTCGGCCGGCCCGAAGCGTCGGAACTGGCCGTTGAGCATCCAGACATTCTCGGTGCCTCCGCCGGGTGCCAGGTTGGTCCTGACAGGCCGCACGCCAGCCTCAAGCTCAAGCACATGGACCTCGCGAAGAACCTCGCGGGCAAAGAAGACAAGCAGGCGATGCTTGTTCGAGCCGGGGCTCGGATCCGGTCCAAGGTCGAAAATTCGAGTAATGCGAGGCTGAGTCGCCAGGCCAAGCTGCGACTGCATCTCAGGCCCGCTGATGATCACGCTCATGACCAGGCCATTGCCGCGGCCGAAGTTTGAATCATCGGGGTCATTGGGATTAGCGACATTGCGATAGCCAACATCGCGGGCTCGCATGCCGACAAGACTTCGTGAGCGGGGCTCATAAGAGACAAGCCAACGATCACCTCCAAGGCCAGTGCCACGCGAAACATCGACGGGAACACTGGGAACCGACTGGCTGAAGGTCGGGAAAGGCTCGCCGACACCGGCGGCCTCAAGCTCTTCTTCAAAACCAACATCATTGTAGTGAAGCTGAACCCTGGGAACCGTCAGCTGGCAAGTGCCGGTGTCACAGAGATCGACCGAGCAGATCGCGCGAAGATTCGCTTCGAAGATGAGCACCGAGCTGCGACCGCCGGGGGCGAGATTCAACGTTCCGAGCGGAAAGGTATTCGCCTGCTGCTCATTCAGAACAGCCTCAACCGTCGTTGGCGAGATCGACTTCAGAAGATCGATCTTGTCAGAGAGGACCTGGATGGCCTGCTGATCCACACTCTCAGTCAACGCCAGAGATTCAAATGTCGAAGTGGATACCGTTCCATTACCAATCCTGGTATCACAGCCAGAGGTGAGGGCGAACATGGCGACAAACAACGCCAGACCCGCAGCCTGTACCCGACTCAATGTTCTGACAAAACGTCCAGAGCTAACCATTCGATTTACCTTTCAAATATTTCAGACCTGGTACCCCGGCCGCCGGCCAGGAAGGTTTTACGCCCCGCTACCACAGCAATATCAAGTTTGCTGGTAACAATAAAGCAAACCGCATCTGGGTTTTTCACGATGCGGAACGTCCAACCTGTTATTTCCTCGTTATTTACAATCCAGTCGATCAGCCAGTATCAAGCGTGCCTCAAGGCCTCTGGGCAATTGACACTCATCGATACTAACTGTATTTCAGAATCGACACCCTGAAGAGACATGTTCCCGTTACCGGGGTTAGGGGAAGGATCGCCTGATTCTAAGGCTCGCCTTCGCTTCATTTCAACTTTTTTCCTCTATCCAAGCATAGCACACGATTTGACTTCTATCTCACTCGAATCGCCTCACGCCAGAAACACGGAATACTGCAGGTCTTGAGCCTGCGGCAGGGTGTATTTAGCCCCCTGACATCTTCCTAATATGTTTTAAAGCCCTTCCCGCTCATCATCCGCGCTGGAAGCTCTCCGAGCATGAATCGCCGCGAAAAACGCCGGTCCCCTGAGGCTGGCGTTAAAACCCGGCGCCGAGGCCAGCTCAACGTTCAGCTTCCGTTCGCCGCACAAGAGGCTCCAGTAGCTCAAGACCTGCTCGGGATAACCCTCGATACTCCAGATGCTGCCCTCTATGCCCAGAAGATCTTTCCGGCCGGACTCCGGATCACCAAATCCGAAGCCCACCCTGAAACTAACCGCTGCCAGCAGCAAGGCGGCGTGCAGCGCAGAACGACCGACTATCACGCGACAGATAAAGAGCAGCCTCTCCATCTCGTTGGCCGTCATTTCCACGCCGGGAAACAGCTCCTGGAGCGCGGCCGATACGGCGCTGGAGCCTGGCGCAAAGCTCGCCAGGGCCGAGACCTGCGGCCCCTCGGGACACTCTTCGCCCCCGCAACCAGAATAACTGGCAAGCAGGCGGCCAAAGAGATCGTCCCCGAGATACTCCCTGCCCAAGCCCTGGAATTGCTGCCGAAAGGCGTTCCCTCCTGATAAGGCATTGGTTTGAATCGGGTAGCTCTCCATGATATCGAATCGTGACTTCGTCGCCTCGAGCGCGATGCTGCCAATCTCGTAATTTATAAAATAATTGGTCCGTGTCTCCCCGGCCCCCGGCTCATCGTTCCCCTTGAGATGGACCGGCTCGTACCGCTCTCCTTCAGCGCTGACGATACCCTCGGGACGCACCGCGTACGGCTCCGCCAGGGCGAAATTACACCCCGTCCCGTTGATAAAGAGGCCGACCTGGGAGTAATTTCTACGCCTCCTCGGAGCGAGAAAATAATGCAGGGCCATAATCCCATCGTTGGCAACGGTTACCGGCCGGCTCCAACCGAGAAGCTTCTCAAAGGCGCGGGCAAACAGTCCGCAAAGATCCCGGCCCTTGAGCTCGGCCGTGAAGGCTCCTTGCTCTTTCGTCATCAGGGTTGTCCGTGCGGTAAGCCCCCCGAGCAAGCTCTCATCAGTTCGTTCGCTGGCTCCAGCGAAACCCCAGCTCAGCAGAATATTGGCGCAGCCCGCGAGAGCCTGGAGATTGTCTTTAAACTGATCGCAGACCGCCTGGGCGATCTTCTCGATCATGGAGAAGCCATCGGCCGTATCGCCGGAGTTTGGAGTGGCGCGGGTGTTGGCCTTTGCAAAACTCTCAAGGTCTTCGCCTCGCAGTTCCTCGCCGGCGGGACCGAGGCCG
>Ga0206680_10000565_pt1 | contig 13515 bp, 8 predicted proteins | sample M115012015metaG_FD_160124 | JGI IMG/M metagenome (GOLD analysis project Ga0206680, IMG submission 160124) | Ammonia-oxidizing marine archaeal communities from Monterey Bay, California, United States - M1 150m 12015 | ecosystem: Environmental > Aquatic > Marine > Intertidal zone | place: USA...
TGGAATTCGAGAACGAGACCGCCGGCATTACGGCTCCCGTCCAGAACTCGATGGGGGAGATCTTCGTCGGTTTCTCCAGCGGCAGGATCTACAGGATCGATTCCGCCCTGCGCTTCACTCTTGTTTTCAGTGAACCTTCCGATGCCCCCATCTCCCCGGGTTCCCTGGCTGTTGATGAGGATGACGAGCTGTATTTCAGGACCGAAGGAGAGAATGGCAGGGTCTACAAGATCGGGCGGACGGGAGATTTGCGCTGGGAGACCGCGGTAGGATTGTCGAATTCTGATTCGATAGCTGTTAACAACGAGCGAAACCGCGTCTATTTCTCTTTTTTCAGTTTTAACACTGTAGAGGGCTACCTCGTCGCTCTTGACACGGCCACCGGATCCCAGGCCGGGCGTTTTACGACTCAGGCCGAGGGACTTATAGAGATGGCCATCAGCGCGCCGTCGATTGACCAGGATGGCAACGTCTTTGTTTCCATAGCTGGCGGTCTTGCGAAGCTGGACTGGAACCTGCAGCCGCTGGCGGGCCGACGGGATCTTTCACTACCCCCCCAGATTCCAGCCCCGCCCTTGGTCCCGGTAATCGGAAACCGGGGCAACATACTTTTCCCCCATCTCATGACGGACGCTGAAGGCCGGCCCCAGCAGGCAGTCAGCTCGCTCGACAGCGACACCCTGAGTACCAGGTGGGTATGGAGCCGGCCTGCGGATTCGATGGGATTTATTACGGGGCAGGCCTATAGCGCTATCAATGATGTCGTGCTGGTCTCCTTCTGGCGCCCTCCGGAGGGTCCGGCTCGGCTGGAAGGTGATACCCAGGTGATCGCGCTGCGCGACCTCGGGAATAGACCTGCAGAATTGTGGACGCATTATCAAAGGAGAGGCTATTCCTACAGCCTGGCGGGGGGTGCCGGTGCGACGGTTTATCTTTACGGAGCGGCTTCCGATTCGCAGGGGCGTTTTATTTACGCTTTTTCTGAAGGGCGGAGGGGAAATCCAAGAGAGGCTGGCGGCAATTTTCTGAACAATACTGCGCCCGGAGCGGCCTCGGGGCCATCTCCTGCCGATGGAAGCCTCGGCGTGGAAGGGGATCCGGAGCCTGAGCCGGAGGACTGTGGCAATGGGATCGATGACGACCAGGACGGGCAGACCGATTGCGCCGATGCCGAATGTACCGACAGCCCTCTCTGTGATGGTGTCGTTTTCGAGGTCTGTGACAACAATAGAGATGACGACCTTGACGGAGATGTCGACTGTCTTGACGATGACTGCGACACCGACCCGTTCTGTGTCGGTCCGGGCATTGAGATCTGTGAGAACATGGTCGATGACGATGGAGATGGCGATATCGACTGCGCGGATCTCGATTGCGGCAACCATCCCAATTGCATCAAGATTCTGCCAGGCGGTAATCCAGGAGGTAATCCGGGCGGCGGTGTTGGCGCTGGGAGAGGTGACGGTATCGGTGCTGGAAGAGGCGATGGTCCTCCGGTTCAGAGGACCGTGAGCTGGGATTTTCCAGAAGACTCCGATGGCGATACTCTCACTTTCGATGTCTGGTTGTGCGAGCGTACCCTTGGCGACCAGCTCTTTGTGAACGTAGGCTACGGTCTCACTGACACATTCTTTACCTTTGACAAGCTGAAGGCGGGCACCGGCTACCTCTGGAGGGTTGACACAACCGATGGCCAGGGCCTGACCGAGGGGCCTGTCTGGGATTTTTCTACCGTCAACGAGCCGCCCGTGGCTTCAGCTGTCGGGCCTGCTACCGTTTTTGAGGGCGCCACGGCAACCATTGACGCGGGAGAGAGCTCGGATCCCGATGGCAGCGCGCTGCAGTTCGAGTGGAGCCAGGTCTCCGGCCCCGAAGAAGTAGACCTCGTATTCGATGACTACGCGGCATCGACCCTGGGTGCGCTGCAGGGTAGTCCACGAGTACAATTCGTGGCCCCCGAGGGGGGCGGGGATGACCAGGTCTTCGTATTCAGGGTGGTCGTCGGTGACGGCCTGGCGACGGACCAGGCTGACATTACGATCACGGTACAACCGGTGCCGGGCGAGATCTGCGACAACGGCATCGATGACGACGAGGACGGCGATGCCGACTGTGAGGACACGGACTGCGAAGAGGGCGCTGGTTGCCGCGAGCCTGGCGAGCCGACCTTCGTTCGCGGAGACACGGACTCCGATGGCGCTATCAACCTGACCGACGGGGTCATACCGCTGCTCTACCTCTTCAGCGGCGGCGAGGCTCCAGCCTGCCTGGATGCCGCCGATGCCAACGACACTGGAGACATGGAGATCACCGATGCGATTATCATCTTCGGCTGGCTTTTCAATGGCGGGGGTGCGCCCGCGGCACCCACCCCGCTGAGCCCGGGCTATTCTGCGGAGGAGTGCGGGGTTGATCCGACAGAAGATGCGCTTGGCTGCGAGCGGGTGTCGCTGACCTGTGAATAGCGCAGTCGTACCACAGCGTCTTGATAAGCGTTTGCTAAGAGTGATAGCATCAGGCCGCCAGCAGTCCGAATCTACTCAAGCCGTGAATAGCGGGTATTGCATTGACCTCCGAAGACATCTCGAATCCTTCCGATTCTCCAGATAGCCTCGATGATTTTCTGAACCGAACCATTGAGCAATTCGAAGAACTTACGACTGACTTTCCCGAGTTGCAGTTTACTCTCGGCCAGCTCAGGTCACTGAAGGCGCGGGAGGACTCCAGCGTTCCCTCGCCTGACGCGCCCACCATCGATGTCAAGCCCGGGGGACTGGAAGCCGACGAGGCCGGGGCATCCGCCGGGGGAGACGGGGTTCCTCCCGGCGACCACATCTCGATTCCAGCCGGGGAAAAAAAATACGGGATTCGTGAAGAGGTCGGTCGCGGCGGGATGGGCAAGATCGTCAAGATCTGGGACCAGGAGCTGAACCGGTTTCTCGCCATGAAGCTGATCCTGGATGGAACGGCCGGTGATCCCGAGAGGGTGTCCCGGTTTGTCCAGGAGGCTCAGGTCATGGGCCAGATCGACCATCCGGGAATCGTGCCCATCCACGATTTTGGTGTCGACAGTGAGGGCCGGGTGTTTTTCACCATGCGGCTGGTAAAGGGGCAGGATTTCAACGAGATCATCGAGCTGGGTATCGGGGAAAAGGACGGCTGGAACATCTCCCGCCTGGTGGGGGCTCTGATCAGCGTTTGCCAGGCCGTGGCCTTCGCTCATTCCCGGGGTATCGTTCACCGCGATCTCAAGCCGGCCAACATCATGGTCGGCCGTTTCGGCGAGGTCTACGTCATGGACTGGGGGCTGGCGAAGGTCAAGGGTCGTGACGAGGTCGCCGATCGGCGCCTGAGGGAGAATGTACAGCCATCGGACCTGACGGTGCAGACCGAGCGGCGGCCGGAAGAGGATGGCTCCTCGGAGTCTCCACTGGTCACAATGGACGGTTCGGTGGTGGGAACCCCTTCCTTTATGGCTCCGGAGCAGGCTGCCGGTGATCTTGATTCCACCGACCAGCGCTCCGATGTCTACTCCCTCGGGGCGATCCTCTACGTGATCCTTACCGGCCAGCCGCCCTATCTTCCTCCGGGCACCCAGATTTCGCCGCGCGCGATCTGGGCGCGATTGATGGAGGAACCGCCCAAACCGGTCCACCAGGTGAATCCAAAGGCGCCGCCGGAGCTGATGGCGGTCTGCGAAAAAGCCATGGGGCGTGATCCGGAAGAGCGCTACGAGAACAGTCTGGACTTTGCCGAGGATCTCCAGAGGTTCCTGGATGGACGCGCTGTTCGAGCTTACCGTACCGGCGCCCTGACCGAGCTGGGAAAGTGGTGCAAGCGCAACCCGGTGCTGACCCTCACATCCGCCGCCCTCGTGGTCCTGGTTTGTATGTCCGCGGTCATTTTTAAGATGCAGTACGACAAGCTGGTGGAGACGCACGGCATCATCGCCCCTCTTAACGCTACGGTTCGCCATCGCGACCTCGTCAATGAGGAGAGGAGGCTCTGGCCGGCGGATCCGGCGATGACGGCTGTAATGGAAACCTGGCTGGACAAGGCCAGGGTCCTGGTGAAGACTCTTCCCGCTCACGCGGCCGAGCTTGGCAGGAGAGAAGACGAGCTGAAGCGAGCCGAGGAGCTCTACGGGGGCGGGACCGGTAGAGAGGTTGAATCCGAGCTTCTGCAGGCCGGGGAGCGCAGAGATGTTTCCAGGGTCCTCGTGGCGAACCTGGGAGATTTTGAGAAAAGCGTTATCGCCAGGGTCGAGTCCAGGTTGAGCTTCGCCGGCTCAGTCCACCAGCAGAGCATATCAGGTAAGGAAGCCGCGAAAAGCTGGGCCGAGGCGATCGCCTCGGTCGGAGCCGCCGGGGGAAAGTATGCCGTTGGGGGGAAGGGCCTGGCGCTCGAGCCCCAGCTCGGGCTCTTGCCCATCGGAGCCAACCCGAACACCGGGATGTGGGAGTTTCTTCACCTGCAGACAGGCGATGGCATCGTTCCCGGACGAGGCGAGGATGGAGAGCTGGTGCTGGAAGAAAATACGGGACTGGTCTTTGTCCTTCTGCCGGGTGGGAGATTTTATATGGGCAGCTCGAGCCCTGAAGCCGCGATCAGGAACCCCGATCCCGATGGGGGCGCGGATGAACGCGATGAGGACAGCCGGCCTGTGAAGGTCAATCTTACCCCTTTCTTCATGTCGAAATACGAGATGACCCAGGCGCAGTGGTTTCGTATCACCGGCGCCAACCCGAGCCGTTACCAGTTCTACCCCTTCGGGCAACGGGAGGGGCGTCTTCCGGTAGAAAAGGTGACCTGGCTTGATGCGCAGAGGGTGCTGACCAATCTCGGTCTGAGGCTTCCCACCGAGGCCCAGTGGGAATATTCCTGTCGGGGGGGGACCTCTACGCCCTGGTTCACAGGAGCCGAACCAGGCAGCCTGGCGGGTTTTGCTAACCTGGCGGATCTGACGGCAAAGGCGGCCGGGGATAAGTGGGATTCAATTGGAAAATGGGGAGAGAACACTGACGGTGAGCGTCTGCACGCCCCGGTCGGTCCCATTCCGGGTAAGCCCTATGGATTTCGACCTAACGCTTTCGGGCTCTACCACCTGCACGGCAATGTCTGGGAGCGTTGCGTCGATCGGTATTTCGAGAAGGCCTACCAGTTCCAGCTGACTACAGATGGGACCGGACAGAGAATTGTCCCCGCGGATGCCAGAGTCATCGAAGAATGGATCCTGCGTGGGGGGGGGTACAAATCTCCCCCTGCCTGGCTTCGGTCAGCGAATCGAGACAGGGGCGAAATCGATGAAACGGACCCCGAGATTGGTCTTCGCCCGGTTCGCCTGATTTCAAAAAGCTGAGAGGCTCACGCGGAATCTCTGTCGAGCCGAGCCTTCAGGAGGTCTTTCGCCGCCGAGAGCAGCCGATGAACCGAACGCTCGGAGATCTCCAGCGAGTCCACGAGCTCCTGTATGGAAAAACGTTCGAAGTACCGGAGGTACATCGCGGCCATCTCATCGGGGTGGGTTTGAAAGAGCGCCTGTACCGAGTCGAGCAACTGGAAGTAGTCCTCTTCGACTGAGAGATCGCCCTCCAGGCAGGAGTCCTGTTTCCCCGGCTCGGCTACCTCGTCCAGTGCGACGACATCGGCCGGTCCCTTTTTGCGTCTCTTGGCGTAGAGCTTGTGCCGGATGATCGTACACACCCAGGCGAAGAACGCCGCGTCGTTGCGCAACTTGCCTACATCGGCCATCGCCTCGGCCATGGCCGATTGCACCAGGTCCTGTGTCTCCTGGACATTGCGGAGGTCGTTACCGAGCTTGCCGTGGAATTTTCGCATCCACAGGGGGTAGTAGCGCTCGCAGATCGCCTTCCACGCATCCCGGTCTCCTTCCTTGGCGCGAACGATCAGCTCGATGCTCTCAGGAGAGGTGATACCCGCGGCCTGGCCTGCCGGTTTTTCTGCGGGTTCGTCCGCTGGTACGCCATCCATGGGCTCTTCGGGGGTCGCTTCTTCGTCCGGGTTCAACATGACACCTGTTCTAGTTTTTCCCTCGGGAACTGTCCATGGAAAACTTATTACCGTGGCGTGGTTCCCCCATCTCCGACAGTCCTTTATCTCATAAAGGGTTATGACAGGTCTTCCGGCTGTCAACGCTCTCCCCAGGTCCCTTTCCGGAAGAAAAATTGGCAGTCGAGCGGTTTTTCCTGCCCCAACAGACAGCGAGCCAGTTTCGAGAAGTTCAGAAAGTCTGTTTTGTCGTTATTGAGGTCTTCCTCGCCACACGGGCTCAAGGAAGGGCGCCGGAGGCTTCGCTGATTATCAAACCGCTGAATGGAAACCAAGGAACAGGAAAATGTCCATTTCAAGAAGATCGTTTGTTGCTCGCGGGCTCGGCTGCGCGGGCCTGTTGTTTCCGGCCGCTTCTTCCCTGATGGCTGAGATGCCTGGCGATCGAGGTCGGACGGGTAAGCCCTCCCCATCACCGAGTTCCGATGAAAAAGCCCTTGGTTTCTTCAAGGATGTTTTGAAGGACGAGCTTCATCCCGATCTCCTCGAGTATCGCCAGGATGGCCGCTTTGAGCTGGCCTATGATTTCAAACGGAAGAATTCAAAGCAGGCGGGCGTGTTTACCAGGAAGATCGGCAAGAGTAACCGGGATCCATTCCGCTGGACGCTCCGCGAGGAGGATTGCCTTCGGTATCATGTCCCCGGTCTGCGAATCGCCGACAAGGGGAGCGCTCTTCTGCGCGTGTGGTGGGAAGACGACGTCGAGGTTGAGGTGAATTTTCGCCAGCAGGTGACCATGAGTCCCAGGAACGTATTCTCTGTAGTCTTCAACAATAAGAGCAACGCTGCTGTTGGTTCAAACTACGGCAGCCAGTGTGCCCTGTTTTCGCGGGGACGGTTGCTCAAGAGAACGCGGGAGAAGATCAGTGGAGTCAACTTCAACCAGTCCAACTCGATCGGGCTCAGGGTCCGCTCAGGCCAGTTTGCCGCCTGCCGGGATGGAGTCGTTTCGAGCCGCGGCAGCTATCCCGAGAAAAAATTTCAGAGCGGCCGGGTAGGCTTCTTCTGGGGCGGGTCCCTGGCGGGAGTGATCGAGAGCCTGAAGATCACCGGTCGAATCGATTACGAACGTACCCTCGAGGGATTGAAGAAACGAAAATAAGGGCTCCTGGCAGCACACTATGCATCGAGTGTTGACTTGCCCTTCGGCAGGTTGAAGCAGAGGATGAGAGCGTCCTTCTGGCGAAGCCAGCTTCCGCCGGCGAGGTCCCGTTGGCGGTGGACCTCATTGAGAACAAGGGGTTTATCGCCGTGGATGACCGCTGGCGGCCTGGCACGATTCGACTTGACCCGCACGGTAAAGGCCTCGCAGGCGAAGGGGGCATCGAGCACGAAGCCGGCGGCCTTCCGCTCGATCGCCGTCAGCTTCCTGGCCGCCCAGTAGCGGGCGATCTCGCTGACCTTCATCCACAGGGTCCTGTCGCCGAACCTGGTGTTGAGGGCGGTGACGACCTTCTTGAAGTCGTTGAAGCCCTCCCTGGTGCCGTGGGTGTACATCCCCGGCCAGTGGCAGAGCATCACGGCTGGCGCGCCACGCTCGATGAGCTCCACCATCCTGCCGTTGGTGGCGCCATCGTTTGAGTAGAGCCGTCCGCGGCTCTTCACATCGCCATCCCAGCCTCCGAACCAGTCCCCGGTGCCGGCTGGGACGTTGACCACAGCGCGCGGGCTGGCGGTCTTCAGCCCGCTGACGTGCTCGATGCGAGGCTCGGTGTTCTCGTCTTTGCCTCCGGCCACGTATTTGAAATAATGCGGAAGCTCGACGCTGAACACATCGCGCAGGGCTTCCCCTGCCGCCAGCGACAGCTCGGGCTTGACGAGATTGCCGAAGCCGCCGGGGGTGGTGACCCCCTCACAAGGCAGCCCGCAGTTTTTCAGGATCTTGAGGGCGTAGGCGAGGTACTCTGCCAACTCGTCGACCGATTTCTTTTCCTGCGGCCAGGAATTTTCCATCGTCCCGGCGTTGACCGGTTCGAGGGGGCGGCCGGTCGAGGGGTCGATGACCCGGGTGTGGGTGATCATCTCGGGATGGATGTCCCAATTGGGCAGCATGAGATCTCTCACAAGTGCGAGGCTTTGCTTCAGGTCCTTGCGTGACCAGCCCGGCAACTCGCGGTCGAGGAAGCCGACGCAGGCGGGGTTGGGTACGATGCTGTACTTGCCCCGGACGCCGTGCTCAGCGCACCATTGTCCGAACTCGCGAACGAATGCATCGGGGATTTCCCGCGGCCAGGTCTTCCAGGGTTTTTTGTACTGCTGGCGCCCGGGCCAGGCGGCGGCGAATTGCGGCATACAGAAATGCCCCATGTTCACCAGGCAGGTCGAGTCGTCGATGATGAAGGAGAGAGGCACCCGCCCGCGCGGATGGAGCACCTCGACGCCCTCGTCCTGCCGGGGGCGCTCTCCGGCAGGGTTTTCGGGTACATAGGAGGCGGCCGGAACGCTGAGCGTCCCGCCCGCGGCCGCCAGGGCTGCGGAGGTTTTCAGGAAATCACGTCGGGTGGGTTTCCACATGGTTTTCTCCCGGCCAGGTTTCCCTGGAGCCGGTTTGCAATATTTAGTCCGCCGCTTTCTTCTCGCCGAGCTTCACGCCCTTGAGGGTCTTGGGATCGAGGAGGTAGTTGCCGCCGGAGCTCGACAGGAAGATCCTGTCGCCGAGGGGGCAGATCCACTTGGTTCCGGACCAGGGTTTTTTCGTCGAGCGGGAGCCGGGGGATTTTGGCGAGACCCGGTGCAGGACGTCATCCACGAGGAGGTGGAGGTAGCCTCCGGCGGTGGTCACGTAGCGGGTGCCTTTCCAGTCGCCCTTGCTGTCCCTGATCTTCCAGCGCGCCGGATTCACTTCGTCGATGCCCGTGTCGGTGACGACGTAGAGCCGGTGCTTCCCTTTTCCCACGGCGTTCTCGAGGGCGACCAGGCCGCGGACGTTCTCCCATTTTTTCGGGCAGGTTTCGAAGGTCCAGGTTTTCGTTTCCGCCTGGTCGAGGACTCCCCCTGCCATGATGTAGAGCTGGTCGCCAAGCATCGCCGTATGCTCGGCCTTCGCCCACCGCTCCTGCGGCGCCTTGAAGGAGCTCTTCGTTTCCTTGCCCCGGGCGTAGTCGTAGGTGCTTGTTTCGAGGCACCACTGCGGGTCTGGAGGGGCCGCGTACAGGGTGACCTTGTTGGCGAGAACCTCGCAGGAGCCGTCCGTGGTTAACCAGAGACCGACCCGGCGCGCGCCCAGCACCCGGTTGGAGAACAGGCTGATGTTTTTAGTCGGCCAGGCCTTGAACTCGTCCGGCTCAACACTGATGGCGACAGTCCGGGGGTCGACGACCAGGTTGCCTGAGATGATCACATCGCTCGAGCGAGAGCAGACCAGCGCGGCGCAATACCAGCGCGGCTGCTTCGACGCGGGGTCGTGGTCGAGGATGAGATTGTTCTCGATCCGGACGTTCGATCCTTTCGCGGCGCGGGCCAGGTAGATGCTGTGGCGGGTGCATTCCCTGATGAAGTTGCCTGAGACCCTGACGTTGCTGGCGTTCTCGATGTGGATGCCGTAGCCCCAGCCGGCATCGGTTCCGATCGTCGGTCCGATGACGTTGCGGTCGACGCTGACATCGGAGTAGCTGCCGTTTTCTCCAGCGGCGATGCTGATGCCGACGGCCACCTTTTCAATCTTCAGGTCGGTGAAACGGAGCCCCTTGATCTTCGTGCTGCCGGAGTAGTTGCCGATGGCGTGGGTGTTCTCCTTGAGCGGGAGGGTGCCGCTGATCGTCAGTCCCTGGATCGTTACATTGGAGAGGTTGCTGCCGATGTAGAAACCGAACTTGACCCCGGGGGAGAGCTCGATGCGGGTTTTCTCCCGGTCCCGGCCGAGGATGGTGACATTGCTCTTATTCTCGAGCAGAACCGCCTGCAGATGGGGTTCCTGGGGCTTCAGCTTGTAGGTTCCAGGCGCGAGCAGGAAGGCCGTGTTGGCGCGGGCGTTCCGGATGAGCGCGGCGAGGTCCTGCCCCGGGCGAACCTTGACGTACCTTGTTCTGGCCTCGGCCCGGGATGCGCAGAAAGCGGAGCAGAGCAGGGCGAGGGAAATTAGGAGAGGGGCTGATTTGGGCATGGCTTTGATCCGTCTCCAGTCTATCTGAGCCGGTATCGACGGCCAAGAAATCGATCAGTTTTCTTCTTTGTCGTCGGCCTCTCCAGGAGGGGGTGGGAGGTTGCGCAGGGCGGCGGTTTCTGGCAGGCTCGTTGCATGAAAATCGAAAATACCATCCAGTCCATCGTAGGAGTTTCGCTCCTGGTCTTCGCGTGCGTCTTCTGGTCCGGGATCGCCGCCGGGGATGGGAAGCCCACCCTCTGCGTAGGTAACTACCAGTCGGAGGCCGATGCGGTCAGGCAGCTGGCGCGTTTCAAGAAGACTCACTCGAACCTGGCTGAGTGGAAAACGCGCGAGGCGAAGATTCGCAGGCAGATCCTGACCGGCGCGGGTCTCGATCCGCTACCGAAGAAAACCCCGCTCAACCCGGTCTACGGTAAGAAGGTCGAGTTCAAGGGCTATTCGGCCGAGCCGGCCGGCTTTGAGGCCATTCCCGGTTTCTTCGTCTACGGAACCCTCTACCGCCCCCTGGGCCGGAAGGGCTCCTTTCCAGCGGTGCTTTGCCCCCACGGACATTACCGCGGCCCCGAGGGCGCCCGCCAGCGCTCCGATCAGCAGCATCGTTGCGCGACGCTCGCCCGCATGGGCGCGGTCGTTTTTTCCTACGATATGCTTGGCTTCGGGGACTCACAGTTTCTCGGCTGGAATCACGGCCATCGCCAGGCGCTCACCCTGCAGACCTGGAGCAGCATCCGGGCGATCGATTTCGTGCAGTCGCTGCCCTCTGTAGATGACGGGCGCATCGGGGTTACCGGCTGCTCAGGCGGCGGCACGCAGACCTTCCTGCTGACCGCGGTCGACGCGCGCGTGACGGTTTCGGTGCCGGTGGTCATGGTTTCGGCCCATTTCTTTGGCGGCTGTCATTGCGAGAGCGGCATGCCGATTCACAAGACGCCGTCGCTCGAAACCAGCAATGTTGAATTCGCGGCCCTGGCGGCTCCCCGTCCTCTGAAGCTGATCTCTGTCGGCGGTGACTGGACCAAGAACACGCCCAAGGTCGAATATCCCTACATTCGCGGGATCTACAGCTACTTCGGCAAGGAGGGCAATGTTGAGAATTCCCATTTCGCCAAAGAGCAGCACGGCTACGAGTTTTCCAAGCGCCAGGCCATGTATCCCTTCATGGTCAAGCACCTGGGGCTCGATCCTTCGGGGGTGCAGGACAAGGCGACCGGAAAATTCGACGAGACAGGAACCCGGCTGCAGAAGACCTCTGAGATGCGTGTTTTCCCCTCCCGCGCGAAGATGCCGGCCCACACCCTGAAGCCCGGCTCCAGGGTGACCCTCCCAAGGTAGCCATCGCCGCGGAGCTCGATCTCGAAAAAAAACGCCTCCTTGATTTGCATTTTTCCAAAGAGCCTTCATAAAAATAATCTCCACATAGATCAGTCGTGAAGTTGAAGAATCTTTCAGGCACTGTTGGATCCTGAAAGCGCCAGAGCTACAGGTGGAGAGAAACGCAACGAACATGATGTTCTTAAAGGAGAGACCTCATGGATGAATACGACTATGACTACGAGAGAGACAGGAGGCGGGGTCCCAGCTTCCCCCTCTATAAGGTCCACAGTGCAGGGAGCCTTTCTGGTGCCGGTTCCTGGATTGTTCTCGCGGTCATTCTCTACTGTCTATTCGGTTGAGCTGGACTTGAGGACATGCAACAGAAGGGCTGGCAGCGACTGCAACGATCGTAAAAGGAAGAATCAGGCAGCTAGAAGGACAGGCTCATAAGTGAAGAAACCGATTTCTGCCGGGGAGCCCCCGGCCTGAATCGACAAAAGAAAGGCGGGACAATTGACTCCAGGTGATCTGTACAAGAGGGGCAGTCATTATTTCAAGGAGAAGAGCTGGAAGAACGCGATCCGGTTCTTCTCTCGCGCCATCAAGCTCGACGCGGAGTTTTCAGACGCTTATATCAAGCGGGGAAAGGCCTATTGCGAGCAGGATGAGCCCATGTACAACCTTGCCATTCTTGATTTCAACAAGGCTGTTCGGCTGAGGCCCGATGATTCCCGCGTCTACCGTGCCCGGGGGTACGCCTACTACATGCTGAGTAAGTACAGCAAGGCCATCGGTGATTGCAATCGATCGCTGCGGATCGATTCGAAGCAGAGCTTTCTCTATGTTGTTCGAGCGATGTCGTACCTGTGTCAAGATCGAGAAAGTACAGCTGGCGTGGAGGATCTGGATCAGCTCGGTGAAAGCTTCGAGAACGAAATCGAAGCCCTGGGACCGTTTGATGCTGAGGCGTCCGATGAGAAACCGGCTGATTCGGGGCAGCCTGGCGAAGAAGAAAGCGCCGAAGGAAATTCTTCCGCCGTACAGACCTTCCGTCCATTGCAGCCCAGCCCGGCGGCGCGGGTCGTCTTTGACCTGGATTCTCATGAAAACCAGGCCTGGAAGGATGGCCAGGGGGCCGATTACGCGGCGCTCGAGGATCTGAGCAAGGCGGTGCTGATCGAACCTGATTACAGCTACGCCTTCTGGTGCCGGGGCAATCTCTTTATCGAGAACGAACTTTTCGATACGGCCATTGTTGACTACACCGAGGCCATTCGCCTGGCGAGCGATGAGATTCCCGATCCCTATTTCAAGAGAGGCCAGGCGTATAACGGCAAGGGCTGGATTGGCCACGCCCTGAGGGATTACAACCAGGCGATCGCCCGCGATGGAAGCCGCGGTGAGTTTTTCTGGCTGCGAGGAGAGCTCTGGGAGTCAAAGCGCGAATACGCCAAGGCTCGTGACGATTTCGAGACCGCCCAGCGGCTCGGCTACCGCGCGGATGAGGAAGGCTGAGGTCTCGCGCTTTTTCGGCTCAGGGTTCCAGCGGACGAACGTAGACGTTGGCGAAGCCGATCGGGCCGTCCGGGATGATACGGATAGGTCCCTTCGCGGGAACGTCATCGAGCGCCTTGTCGGTGAACAACGGCTTGCCGTTGAGCTTGAGGCTCAGCTTGTTGCCCCGCAGTTCTCCCTCGAAGCGGTTCCAGCCCTTCGATTTCAGGGTTGAGTCGATCGTGATCGCGGCGGAGGACGAGTCGCGCAGCAGGACCTTGCAGGCTCCCGGTTTCTTCGGAGCCTGGACATCGAAGATGAAGCCGAAGTCGGAGAAGGATTCCGTCGTTACGATCGACTTGTCGCCGGCCTTTGGTTTTCCCGTGTAGCGAAAGGTCCAGTTGCGAGATTGCCAGCCCTTGCCGGCCGTTTTCCAGCCTGAGAGGTCGACACCGGTATACAGGCAGCGGTAGCCCCGGTCGGCGATGGCGGTCTGGCCGGGCTCGAGCGGGGTGTCGGGCAGCTCGCGGATC
>Ga0206680_10000570_pt1 | contig 13365 bp, 14 predicted proteins | sample M115012015metaG_FD_160124 | JGI IMG/M metagenome (GOLD analysis project Ga0206680, IMG submission 160124) | Ammonia-oxidizing marine archaeal communities from Monterey Bay, California, United States - M1 150m 12015 | ecosystem: Environmental > Aquatic > Marine > Intertidal zone | place: USA...
CGCGACACCCACCATGAAGATTCCGATGTTCGCCGCCGTGCCAATCACTCCGGCGAGCAATGGCCGGGAGGCACCGGCCCATGCTTCGCTCATCAGCGCCACACCGTTGGGCCACATCCCGCCCACGCCCATGCACACCACGAAGCGAGCCACCAAAAGCTGCTCCGGCGTTTGTGCAAAGTAGGCAACGAAGGACACACCCGAGTAGCAGCAGATCGCCGCCGTCATGCCCTTCACACGACCAAAGCGATCGCCGATCCGCCCAAACACCAGCCCTCCCGCCGCGCCGCCAAAGAGCAGCGCGCAGATATAGTATCCGTACCACTTGCTGCTCGCTGTCTCGAGCCGTTGAACGGCCTTGGCCTGCGCCAGCCCCTGCACATCACCCTTGCCGGATTCCTCGAACTGCTGCTGCGCCGCCGATCGTTCCGCTACCGTCACCTCGAACTGACCCGTGCCACGCAACAGATCCTTGGCTGCCGAGCCCATTGAGAGCGACGTGATGCCCAAATGCATCCCAGCAAAAAACCAACCGAGAAAAGCCGCGATAATGATAATGTACCGGCCTATCTGGGTGAGCTTATGGATGGATTGATTTTCGTTCGGATCTGGCACGATTGGTCTTTCGAGTTCGTTGAACGGGCGAATGATGCTGAAGACCTGCTGCTTCCGCAACAAATTGGTTTGGCCCGGCGAAGGTCGCGTGAGACATTCCCAGCCCCGCATGATAACGGCAGACCAAAAATGATCCGGCTCGCGCTCATTGGCCAAGCAAAAGCGGCTAAATCGTACGGAGCCATCCGTACCCGACTGCACCGAGCGGCTTGGGCTGCGTTTGTACCGTTGACCGCCTCCGATGGCCAAGCCGGCCAGGCGCTTGGCCAAGCGACGACCGCCCCATCAACGGAAGCGCTGTTCACCGAACAAGCCAACGACTTTGACGCCGTCGTCATCGACGCCGATCCTGGCCAAGCGGCGAGCTTGGCCAAGGCCGCCGCCGCCGGAAAACCGGCGCTCGCCGGCCCGTTGCTCGCCGACATCGCTGCGCTTAACCAAGCGGACACCATGCTCATGCCGGCTCACACTTGGCGGTTTTTGCCGTCGATCCAGGCGGTCAAGCGCAGCCTCGACGCCGGAAAGCTCGGCGAACCCGGACTGCTCCGCATCCACCGCTGGCTGCCGCCCGAGGCAACACCCGGGTCGCTCACCGAACGCATCCTGCCGGACGCCGACCTGGCCTGCTGGATGTTCGGCGGCACTCCGGAAAAAGTCTGGACGCTGCAAACACCGAGTAACCCGGACTACATCCAGTTCCACCTCGGCTTCGCCAACGGCGGCATGGCGATGATCGACATTGCCTGTTCGCTCCCTGCGGGCGGCGACTACTTTTCGCTGTCGATAATCGGTGCCACCGGAACGGCTTACGCTGACGATCATCACAACATGAACCTGCTCTACGCCGGTGACCAACCGAACGCACTGCGCACCAGCGAAGGCCGCGCCGATCTCGCCGGGCAATTGCAGGAATTCGTCGATGCCATCCACGAACAACGCCAGGCCACCGTGATCCTCAAAGACGCCACGCGCGCCATCGCGGTGACCAAACGAATCATCGAGTCAGCAAACTCAAACCATGTGATCGAACAAAAGGGGGACATCTAATCGATGGCTGATTTGCGGAAAAAATTTCGAGTCGCCGTGTTGAGCGTGGTAAAGCACGACTACCTGCCGCGTGCCGTCGCCGCGCATCCGCGATTTGAATTGGTCGTCGTCACCGACGATGCCGGCCAGCCGGATTGGGTGCACGAACGCAACCAACGGTTCGCCGATGAGTTCGGCATCTCCTACTTGCGCGACATCGCCAAGGCGATCGCCGAATACGAACTGGACATGGCGGTGGTCAGTTCCGAGGCCGAGCGGCATTGCGACCTCGCCGTCCGCGCCGCCGACGCAGGGCTGCACGTCATTGCCGACAAGCCGATGTCCACCCGCCTCTCCGAATGCGATCGCCTGGTCGAGGCCGTTCAGCGAAACAAAGTGAGATTTCTGTTGTGGAATCGCAATTTCTTGCCTGCTGTCATCCAAGCCAAAGAGGCGGTTCAGTCGGGAGCGATCGGTGAACTGCACGCCATTCATGTTGACTTTTATTTTTCAAAAGACGCCGGCCCGCCCAAGGGCACCCGCCAGCACGGCGACCCGCCGATCAACTGGCTCGAGCGACAACTCGAGGCGCACGCCGACGGCTCCGACGGAGGCGTTGGCATCGAGGCGATGGGTGAGTTGCAGATCGAGGGCATCTATCCGCTCGGCTACATCCGCATGCTCACCGACGCGAATGTGCGGCGCGTGTTCGCCCGCACTGCGACACATTTCCATCAGGTCAATGTCGATAACCACGTGGATGACCTTGCCACGGTCTCGCTGGAACTTGACAACGGCATCGTCGGTTCGCTTTGCATCGGTCGCATCGGTGCGGCGAGCCACCCGGACATCGGCGAAATCAAGATTCACGCCATCGGCTCGAAAGGCGGGATTGTCATCAGCGAGGCCCGGCCGGAGGTCAGCATCCATTACCGCGACCAGCCGCCGCTGGAGTTCAAGAATGAACGCGTCGCCAACGAGAACGATTTCCTGCTGGTGGACAACTTCGCCCGCGCACTCGACACCGGCTGCGAACCGATCCTCAATGCCAGGGGCGGGCGCGACATCGCCGCCACCGTTTTCGCCGCTGTCGAGTCCGGCAAAACCGGCCAACCGGTGGAGGTGACCCTCTAAAATGACATCCGTTGAATTAAAAAAATCGCTGCATAACGGCGGGCCGGTTTTCGGGACACTGATCGTTTCGCCTTCCCCGTTCTGGCCGAAAGTGCTTGGCGACTGCGGACTCGACTTTGTTTTCATAGACACCGAGCACATTGCGCTGGATCGCAGCCAGGTTTCGTGGATGTGCCGCACCTACGCCGCGATGGGGTTGCCGCCGCTGGTGCGCACCGTCTCCCCTTCGCCGTACGAGGCAACGATGGTGCTCGACGACGGCGCAGCGGGAGTCGTCGCACCGTACATCGAGCAGGCCGAGCAGGTGCAGCAATTGCGCGGCGCAACCAAGCTGCGTCCGCTCAAGGGCCAGCGCCTCAACGACACCCTCGCCGGCGAACCGCTCCCTGGCGATCTCGCCAACTACGCGCCCGGCCACAACGAAAACAACCTGCTCATCGTTAACATCGAGAGCGTGCCGGCCGTCGAAAACCTCGATCGCATCCTCGACGTGCCAGGCATCGACTCGGTGCTAATCGGGCCTCACGACTTGTCGTGCAACCTTGGCAAGCCGGAGCAATACGACGATCCCATGTTTCTCAAAACCGCCGAAACGATTTTTGCCAAGGCGCGAGCCAAGGGCATCGGCGCCGGCATTCACGCGTGGGGCGACACCGCCAGCCAGGCGCGCTTCGTCAATATGGGCGCCAACTTGCTCATCCACAAAGCTGACATCACTTTTTTCAAAAATGGCATCCGCGACGAACTGGCGGAAATCCGTGAGAAACTTGGTTTGCAGCCAGGCGACACCGCGACCGGCGAAGTGAACATTTGATCACCGAATGAACCGAAACCGACTGTTGGCCGGCTTGGCCGGCAGCCGTACACCGCCCGCGATTTCTTCCTCAAATATAGCGACCGCATCCTCTTCGGCATCGACCGCGGCAGCATGAGCCGGTTTCAGTATCGCGTTTATTTCCGCTTCCTCGAGACGCGCGACGAATACTTCCACCACGGCGGCGGACTGGGCCGGTGGCGCATCTACGGCATCCACCTTCCCAACGACGTGCTGAAAAAAAGTCTACTACAAAAAAGCCGCCAAATTATTGGGGCTGGATAAGTGAACGCAGATCCCCCGCGCTTGATCCCTACCCTTAGCTCACCCGCGTGCCGACTTTGCCGCCGAGGATGATTTTGCGGAAGTTGTGTTTTTTGAAGAGGTCGAAGACGATGATCGGCATGCCATTGTCCATGCACAGCGAGAACGCCGTTGAGTCCATTATCTTGAGCCGTTTCTGCAGCGCGTCGAGGTAGCTGATTGTTGCGAAGCGCTTGGCCTTCGGATTTTTCATCGGGTCGCTGTCGTAGATGCCATCGACTTTTGTGGCCTTCAAAATCACCTCTGCGCCGATCTCGTTGGCGCGCAGCGCGGCCGCCGTGTCGGTGGAGCAGTACGGGTTGCCCGTGCCGCCGCCGAAGATCACCACGCGGCCCTTCTCCAAGTGACGCACGGCTCGGCGGCGGATGAACGGCTCGGCGACCTGCGACATGCTGATGGCCGACTGCACGCGGGTCGGCACGCCCTGTTTCTCGAGCGCGTCCTGCAATGCCATGGAGTTGATCACCGTGGCGAGCATGCCCATGTAGTCGCCGGTCGCCCGCTCGATGCCCTTCTCGCTGCCCTGCAGGCCGCGAAAAATATTGCCGCCGCCGACCACGACACCGATCTGCACGCCCAGCCGCGCCACCTCGCGAATCTGGGCCGCCACGGCGTGAACGGATTCCGGGCAGATGCCGCCGGTTTTGCCGCCCAGCACCTCGCCGCTGATCTTGAGCAGCACGCGGCTGAACTTTGGTTTTTGCCGGGTGGATTTCGCAGTCGCCTTCTTTTTTGCTGGCATGATTTTTGTGAGCGTCCGGCCGCCAAACTTGGTGCGCCCAAACTGGGTGTGGTGTGTAACAGGCCACCCCGCCCGGCGTCAATGCGGCGCTCCTTTTTTTGCCCGATTCCCGACTCTGCTCGACTCCCGGCGGCTGCGCCAGTTTAATACGCGGGTGCCGTTGGACAAACTCACCATCATCGGGGCCGGCCTGCTCGGCGGTTCGATCGGCTTGGCTGCGCGGGCGCGCGGCCTGGCCAGGCGCGTCTCCGCGCTGGTGCGCCGTCCCGAGAGCCTGGCCGAGTGCCAGGCGCTTGGCATCGCCAACGAGGTGACGCTCGACCCCGCCGAGGCGGTCGCCTGTGCCGACTTGGTCGTGCTGTGCACGCCCATCTCCGGCATGGCCGGCTTGGCCAAGCGCACGCTGCCCGATCTCAAGCCGGGCACGGTCATCACCGACGTCGGCAGCACGAAACAGCAACTCGTCGCCGAGTTGACGCCGCTTTGCGCCGGGGCTGGCGCGCGCTTCGTCGGCAGCCACCCAATGGCCGGCAGCGACCAAACCGGGCCAAGCGCCGCACGGGCGGACTTGTTCGACGGCACCGTCTGCGTGGTCACGCCTACCAGTGACACCGACGCCGACGCACTCGCCACGGTGAACGATTTCTGGGCCGGCCTCGGCTCACGGCCGGTTGTCATGCCGGCTGACACGCACGACCGGCTCGTCGCCCGCTGCAGCCACCTGCCGCACCTGCTGGCCTCGGCCCTGGCCGGGCGCGTGCTCGACCCCGCGCACGGCGAGCAGCAGGCGCAGCTTTGCGCGACCGGTTTTCGCGACATGACACGGCTTGCCGCCGGATCGCCGGTGATGTGGCGCGACATCGTTGGCTCGAACCGCGACAACATTCTTGCCGCAATTGACGAGTTCGCCGACGAGCTTGGCCAACTGCGCGGGCTGATCGCCGGCGATTCCCCGGAAACGATCGAGGCCTGGCTGGAACGGGCCAAGGCTGCGCGGGACAACTGGAATAATTCCGCCGACGCCGACTGACGATGCCGTTGCCCGACCTCATCGAGATCGTCCCTCTGAGCGCCGCGCCCGAGGTGGAGATCACCGTGCCTGGCTCGAAGAGCATCACGAACCGCGCGCTCATCCTCGCCGCCTTGGCCAAGGGCGACGTGACGCTTGAGGGCGCGTTGTGGAGCGAGGACACTCAGGTGATGGTCGAGGCGTTGCAGCGGCTTGGCTACGCGATCGGCGTCCGGCCCGACGCCGGCGAACCGGGCAACCGCACGCTCGTTATCACCGGGCTTGGCCAAGCGATCCCGGCTGGCGGCACGGCGGAGCAGCCGCTCGAGTTGTTTGTCGGCAACGCCGGCACAGCGGCGCGGTTTCTCACGGCGTTCCTCTGCCTTGGCCAAGGCGTCTATCGGCTCGCCGGTGTGCCGCGCATGCACGAGCGACCACAGGCCGCGTTGCTGCACGCGCTGCGGGGACTCGGCTACCGCATCGACTCGGAGGGCGACAAATTGCCAGTGACGATTCACGGCAGCGGGCCAAGCGCCGGGAGTTGCCGCGTGGATATCGGGGAGAGTTCACAGTTTGCCTCGGCGCTGCTGTTGTGCGCTGGGCTTGGTCAATGGCAAATCGGCATCGACGGCGAGAGCGGCGTGGAGTCGCCGTACGTTGCGATGACCACCGGCTTGATTGGGGCGTTCCCGAGCGGCGGCGGCCGGTTGGCCATCGAGCCGGACGCCTCGAGCGGCAGTTATTATTGGGCCGCCGGCCACATTTTGTCGGCAGACGGCGGGAAGCCGGTCACCGTGACGCGCTGGCCAAGCAGCGGCTGGCAGATCGATGCGGTGTTCCCGGCCAAGCTGCCACTGCCCGGCGGGCTTTCGCGGCGGGATGACTTGGGCGACAGCATTATGACGGCGATCGCCATCGCGCCGTTGGCCAAACGGCCGGTGCGGTTCACCGACTTGGGCCGGCTGCGCGTGCAGGAATGCGAGCGCGTCGAGGCGCTGCGCAAGGGATTGGCCAAGTGCGGCGCGGCGGTGCTCGAGAGCGGCGACACGCTGGAAATCTCGCCCGTCGAGTTGCGAGGCGCGACGATCGAGACGCACGACGATCATCGTATCGCGATGTGTTTTGCGACTCTGGGATTGAAAGTGCCGGGCATCCGCATCAAGAATCCCGCCTGCGTTCGCAAGACGTTCCCCACGTTTTTCCAAAAGCTCGCTGCGCCAACTCCCGGGGGGTTGGGGGCAACGCTGCTGGACGGACAGGGCATCCCGCTGGAACCGGACCAGTTGGCGGCGGACTGATAGCAACCAAATTTATTCATGGGAGAACCAATCGTGATCGCGCTGGACGGAACCAGCGCCAGCGGAAAAAGCACCAACGCCAAGCTCGTCGCCAAGGCGCTGGGCTACGTCTACGTCGACACCGGCGCCATGTACCGCAGCCTCGCGTGGCATTGCCTCGAGAAGGGCGTGGCGCTCGACAACGAGAAGGCGATCGCGTCGCTGTGCCGCCGCTGGAAGGCCGAGCTGCGAAATGACGATGGGCACATTCGCCTGTACGTCGACGGCTACTTCCCGGAGAAGGAAATTCGCACCGCCGAGACGAGCGCCGCCGTGCCAACCATCGCCGCCGTGCCGGGGGTGCGCAAGTGGATGAAGATCAAGCAGCGCGACTGCGCCCGGTTCGGCAACCTCGTGATGGAGGGCCGCGACATCGGCTCGAACATTTTTCCCGAGACGGACTTCAAGTATTACCTCAACGCCTCGCTGGATGAGCGGGCCAAGCGACGGGCCGCCGATGGCGTGGACGAAAACCTCGCCGAGAGGGACAAGCGCGACAGCCAGCGCGCCACCGCGCCGTTGATGATCGCGCTCGGCGCGCGTGTCATAGACAACTCGGCGATGACAGCCGAGGAGACCAGCACATTGATCATCAACGAGATGCGCGAACGGCTGGAGGCGGCCGGGTGACTCCGCTCTACTGGCTGGCCTGGAGCGCGTCCCGGATGCTGTTCCGCAATCTGTTCCGATGTCGGGTGTACCATCCCGAGCGCATGCCACTCACCGGCCCGGTGATCATTGCCGCCAACCACGAAAGCTACCTCGACCCGCCGTTTGTCGGCAGCAGCTTTCACCGCCCCATCAATTATCTCGCCCGGGAGAACCTTTTTTCCAACCGGCTTTCGGGCCCGTTCCTGAGCAGCCTCAACGCCGTGCCGGTGGATCGCGGCGGCGGCGGCGCCAAGGGCTTGAAAATCATCCTCGAACGGCTGATGGACAACAACGCCATCATCATTTTCCCCGAGGGCACGCGGACGCATGATGGCAAAATAAAATCCGCGCAGGCCGGCATCGGCCTGACCATCATCAAGTCCCGGGCACCGGTCGTGCCGGTGCGTCTCTGGACCTACAATGCCTGCGGTCGACATCGTCGCATGCCCAAATTGGTGCCGATCGCTGTGAAGTTTGGCCACCCAATCCACTTTCACTCGCTGCGCGAAAAAGCCGGAATCTGCCCGCGCCCGGAGTTGCGCAACCTTTACCAACAAGCCACCGACGAAACCATGGCTGCGATCGCCGCCATGCGCCCGGTCATGGATCGAGCATGACGCGCCTGGCCAAGCGGATCACTTGATTCCGGCCAGTCGGGCCTTCCAGATGTCGAACAGCTTGACCGTGGCGAACACATCACGCAGGCAGTACTCGGCGATCTCACCGTAGCGCTCCTCCTCCATCAACTGGTTCACATCCATGCCGGTGACGCCGTGCGACTTGGGTGAATCGACCCCAAATATCCTGCAGTAAAAATCGAGGTTGAACCGGCGCGCCGCACCGCTCCGCCCGCTGACATTGTAGAAAGTCAACTGCTCGGCGAGGTCACAGTGCGGCTCGGTGGCAAACCGGTAGCCGAGCCAGTTTTTCCTCGTGATCGGCACGTCGAGTTGCGCCGAGCGAAGATAGAGGAAGGGAACATCAAACTGCCGGCCGTTGAACGTCACCACCTTGTCGTAGTGCCTGGCCACCGCCCAGAATTGGTTCAGCAGTTCCACCTCGTCCATCACCGGCATGAAATCCACCCCGGTCACATCACGGGTGTTTGATTCAAAGTCATCGGCGATGAAGATCACCTGGCCACGCAGCGTCTCGGCGTTGATCATCGCGATGCAGACCACCTGCGCAGTGAACGGCCACAGGTTCATCATCCGGGTGAGTTCCTCCCGTTTGGCCTCCTGCTCCTCACTGGTGGGCAGGTTGTTGGCGGGGCGCATCAGATATTCCTGGGAAGATTCGTCGAACGAATCGAGCGGAACAGCGGAAGTCTCGATGTCAAAAACTAGAGTGGCCATGGGCGATATGATGCAGAATCCTGGCCCAAAAAAGAAGGATGGAGGCCCCGCACAAGGCAGGACCTCCAAACCGAATGTTAACCACTAGTGGTTATTTCTTACCTTTACGCTTTGCCCTTTTCTTGGCTTTACGCTTCGGCGCTGCCTTCTTCTTAGCTGCCTTTCTCTTCTTCACAGCTTTCCGCTTGGGAGCTGCTTTTTTCTTGGCTGCCTTCTTCTTGGCTTTGCGCTTGGGCGCGGCTTTTTTCTTAGCTGCCTTTTTCTTGGCTTTGCGTTTCGGCGCTGCCTTTTTCTTGGCTTTGCGTTTCGGCGCTGCCTTTTTCTTGGCTTTGCGTTTCGGCGCTGCCTTTTTCTTGGCTTTACGCTTCGGCGCTGCCTTCTTCTTAGCCTTACGCTTCGGCGCTGCCTTCCTCTTTACGGCTTTACGCTTGGGCGCGGCTTTTTTCTTGGCTGCCTTCTTCTTGGCTTTGCGTTTCGGCGCTGCCTTCCTCTTCACAGCTTTCCGCTTGGGAGCTGCTTTCTTAGCCTTCCTTTTTGCTTTCTTTTTTGCGGCCATTTGTTCGATGTCACCTCCTCATTTTTGGATGTCTTCCACTATCAAAAGTGGATCCATTTGTCTTCAAGAAGCATTCTCCGGAGAGAATCAACTTCTTGGGACAGTTACTCTACGGTCATTTTTTGTTTTGGCAACAGAAAAAACAAAAAAAATGAACTTTTTTTTTAGGGGGTTTTGATCCGAAAATCGGTCCTCGATACCCGTTTGCTTTCTAACGCCTCGGCCAGTCGAGATGCCGGTGAAGAAAGTCGTACGTGCCTTTGCCGTTGATGGTGTGCGGTCCGTCAAACCACTCGATCTCACAACGACCCGGCAACTTCAGTTTCCCTTGATAGAGGGCGCGCACTTTCGCAAATTCCCATCCGACTGTTTCGTCCGACGCCACTCCGTCGTGGTGGCCGCGCTCGACCATGAACGGTCGCGGCGCGATGAGCCCGGCCATCTCCGCGTAGTTGAACGTGCTGCCCAGGTCCCACTCAAAAATCTCGTACTCGCCGGTGTTCACGTAGCTGTGCGGATTGCGCGTTGAGGCGTTCTTGCCCACCCACTCGTTGAAGTCCGCCGAGCAGATCGAGAGGCAGTAGTCGGTCACCACCGGCGGCACGCGCATCGCGGTTTTTCCGCCGTAGCTCAGCCCGTAGAGTGCAATTCTTTCTTTATCAACGTAAGGCAATGTTTTGAGCCAGTCCACGATCTGCTGATGTTGCGGTATTATCACTGAAAACATTGATTTTTTGAGCGGATTGGCTTTCCGCTGAAGAGTGCGAAAACGATCCTGAAAAATGTACATATTTTGCGGCGAAAACGTGATGAACCCGCGCTCTGCCAGCTTGGCCGCGGAGTCGTGATAGGCGTAATGATCCCCCTCGATAATATCCTGCGGGCGTCCCTCCAAGCCGTGCTGACAGACAACCACCGGGCGTTGCTCGTTCGCCTTCAAGTCACGCGGCAAAAGCAAAATCCCGTACGCGATGACATCCGGAAAAACATCGAGCACGACCTCGTGCCCCACCCACTTTTCCGACTGGTGACTTTTTCGGCTGCGCGCGTTGAACGGCAGCACCTCCTTGTCGAACCGGCCGATCGCATCCTCATAAAATTGCCTGCGATACTTCTCGTTGCTCGCCTCGAACTTGGCCACCGACGAGGTGTCCGGCTTGTAAAATTGTTTGCGCACATACGGGCTCTCGCGCAGCACCCATTGCGTGTGCCGGTCGAGTTCGTGAACCTGTTCGGCGTGGCGCTTGGCCGCGCTGAAGCCGTTTCGCCGGTCCACGATGTTCGAGTCGCCCACTTGGCCAATCGCGGCTCCCGGCTTGAGTGAGCCCAGAAATTGGCCAATCGCCCGGCCGCCGAGCGGCTCATCGGCGGCGACCAACCGAATACCCGGATTCGGCTTCAAGCCGTCGGTCAGTTTCTGTGCGCGGGCCACTTCGGCACGCACCGAGCCGAGCGCCGGTGACACCACCCGCGCCGGTGCGCCGCGCCCGCCCGGAATCGTTGCCTCCGGGCCTCGCGCGGCATCGACGATCAATGCGCGCGGCGCGATCAGCGACGCCAATTCGGCGTCCCCGAACTGCTCGAGCAACCCAAACACATTGCGATCGATCGGTTCCTGCCAAATGTTTTGCCTCGAGTCGAAGTATCCGCTCACGCACGCGACATCGACCCGCGTATCAACCGCCGCGGCGTAGAGCGCTATCAAACCGCCCTCGCCCCAGCCGATGATGCCGATCGGCGTGTCCGGCGAACGCCTTGAATACCAGTCAACTACGGCCAATGACTGCTGCACTTCGTAGCCGATGAGGTGCCGTCCCATTTCAAATGCAGATCGATACAGATACTCGCGGTTCGAGAGCTTGGACATTTTCTCGGCGCGGTTGATCAGCAGCGGCACGACCACCCGGCAGCCGCTCTCGGCCAAGCGCCGCGCGAACTGCAGCTTGGGCGGCAAGCCTTCCGCCAAGCCGGCGATTTGTTCGGGGAGCTGGTTGCAGTCGGGCAAAGCGATCACGTTGGCCAAGGAGTCGCGGCCGCGCGGCTCCAGCAACAGGCCGGTGCCGGTCACGTCGCCAAACACCGGCCAACTGACTGCGCGGACGGTGATGCGATCCGTCTGCCCGACGAGCGACGACTCGGCCGTGGTACTCCCGAGCGTCAACCCGTCAAACGCAACGCGCTGATCTCTCAGCCCGATGATGTGAGCCAGGCGCTGGCGGTTCTGCTCGACGGACTTGGCGTAGACTGCATGGGAGGTGAAATCGCGTTGCCAATATTTCTCGCGCCGGTCGACGGAGGCTGAAAGTTCACGCAACAAAAATCGGTCGACACCGGCGACGAGGTGGGAGGCGATGTCGCCCTCGATTGTCAGCGGCTTGGTTTCGAGCGCCGGTTGCGCCTGGGCGGCTTGAATCGAAAGGAGTCCCGCGAAAAAGAGGGCGGCTATTTTGGGATGAGAGATTTTCATTGGCTTGAGTGCTTGGCCAAGTCTAGGCCAATGCGCCAAGCGCTCAAGCCAAGAAAAGCAGCGTGATGAGGTTGACGTACAGGGCTGCCAGCAGGTCGTCGATCGTGACGCCCCAGCCGCCGGGGAACGCCTGGCTTGGCCCGATTGGCCACGGCTTGGCGATGTCGAACAGTCGGAACAACAACACGATAACCACCGACCAATGCCAGATTGTTCCGCTGAAGAAATAGGTCCACTCCGGCATTGAGCCGTTGGCGAAATACAGCGACGAAACCCAGCCGGCGAAACAGAGCGGCACCGCGACGATCTCGTCGATGACCACCGAGCCGGGGTCGCGTAGTCCAAGTATCGTCTCCGCCCGGCCACAAAACCAAACCGATGCCACGCCGAGAACCACCAGCGACCCGACGAAAAATGCAAAGCTCCCCGGCAACAGCAGCAGGATGAACAGCGGCAAGCCAAGCAGTGTGCCGACTGTGCCCGGCGCCACCGGCGAGCGGCCGGTTCCCAGCCCCTGCGCGATGAGAAGAATGAGCCTGTCCATGGATCAGCAGTCGTTGAGGTACACGTCGCGGTTTTTCCAGAGGTACAGGAATCCGGAGAGGGCTGTCAGCGCCACGGCAACCCACTTGGAAATCTCCGCCACCCACCAAGCCCATGCGTGGAACGCAAACAGTTGGCCGACGATCCCCCAGTCGGCGTGGCTGTGCGTGACGAGCAGCGCGATGATCGCCGTGATCTGAAAGATGGTCTTGTTTTTGCCCTGGCGTTCCGCCGCCAGGACGAGGTTTTTGTTGGCAGCCAACAGCCGCAGCCCGGTGATGGCCAACTCGCGAGCCACGATCAAAATCACCATCCAAGCTGCCATCCACTCCAGCTCGATGAAGGCGATGAACGCCGAGCAGATCAGCACCTTGTCGGCCAGCGGATCCATCAGCTTCCCGAAGGCGGTGATCAGGTTGCGGCGGCGGGCGATGATACCATCGAAGAGATCGGTCAGGCTCGCGGCGACAAAAAACACCAGCGCCACCGTGAAGTGAAACGGGAAGTCGATGAACAGCGCCAACAAAAAAAATACGGTTAATGCCAACCGGCTGACGGTGAGTTTGTTAGGGAGGTTCATTGCGTGTCGCTTGGCCAAGCTAGGCTAAGCCGGCTCGGCGATTAAATCGTAATCGGTGTGGCCGGTGATTCGCACGTCGGCGAACTGGCCAAGCGGCAAGTCGCCGCGCACCAGCACCCGGCCGTCGATGTCTGGCGCGTCGGCCTCACCACGCGCGATGAGGCACGGGCCAATGTCGACCACGCCGTTGCCCTCTCCCGAGCGGATATGGC
>Ga0206680_10000571_pt1 | contig 13362 bp, 9 predicted proteins | sample M115012015metaG_FD_160124 | JGI IMG/M metagenome (GOLD analysis project Ga0206680, IMG submission 160124) | Ammonia-oxidizing marine archaeal communities from Monterey Bay, California, United States - M1 150m 12015 | ecosystem: Environmental > Aquatic > Marine > Intertidal zone | place: USA...
AAGCAATAAAGACTGCCATTGATATTAACCACAATGTCATCCCTAATCCTGATCCTGGTTGTGCTAATTCTAATGCACTAAGCGGTGGATAAATTGTCCATCCAGCTGCTGCTGGACCAGCCTCGACAAAAATTGAAGCTACCATAAGAACAGTAGAAATAAAAAACAGCCAATAAGCAATCATGTTTAAAAATCCTGTAGCCATATCCCTAGCCCCTAATTGAAGAGGAATCAAAAGATTACTAAAGGTTCCACTTAGTCCAGCTGTTAGTACAAAGAATACCATTATTGTTCCATGCATAGTAACTAATGCCAAATATATGTCTGCGTCCATTACGCCTTCTGGAGCCCATTTTCCTAGAAGAAATTCAAAAATTATATTTGGTTCTTCAGGCCAGGCTAATTGCATTCTAATTAATGAAGACATTAATATGCCTATTATACCCATAAATATAACTCCAGTAAAAAGATATTGTTTTGCAATCATCTTATGATCCTGGCTAAAAATCCATTTTGTTATGAAAGTTTCTTTGTGATGATGTTCCTGATGATCTTTATCAAATTCTATATATTCTGACATATCTACAATTTTAATTTTGAGCTATTAATGAATTTTTAAAAACGGTTTGTTGATTTATCCACTTATCAAAATCTCCCTGCGATTCAACAATTATTTTCATCTGCATATTGTAATGAGATTTTCCGCAAATCTTATTACAAAGAAGAACATAATCAAAATCATATGGATCAAGAGGTTCTTCTCCCTTTTTAATTAATTCCTTACTTTTTTCATCTCTAATCTGATTAATTGTAAGAACTTTATCTATCATGTTTGGGGTGTTTCTCATCTCTTCAGTTGTTATAGTGGGGGTCAATAAGAACTGAGTTACCATGCCAGGAACACAATTCATTTGGGCTCTAAAATGAGGCATATATGCCGAGTGAAGTACATCCTGTGAACGCATTTTAAATAACACTGGCTTATTGACAGGCAAGTGTAATTCAGTAGTTATGATATCATCACTAGCATTTGGATCAGACTCGTCAATTCCAAGAATATTCGCTCGATCTATATCAATTAATCTAACATTACTTTTACCTAAAGAATTATCATTGCCAGCATATCTTGCTTTCCAATTAAATTGTTGAGCATATAATTCAACTACCATCACATCATCATCCTGTGATATATTCATTACATCAGCCCATGTTAAAAGTCCATAGGTAATAAACCCTGTAAGAACTATTGCTGGAATTATTGTCCAAATAATTTCAAGTTTATGATTATCGGTATAGAATAGCGCTTTATTCCCTTTTTGACCTTTATATTTATAAGCAAAATAATGAAGCAGAAACTGAGTAATTGTCTGTACAATAAATATTAAACCTAATGTGCTTATCATTAAAGTATCATTCTTTACACCATGTTCTGATGCTGCATCAGTAATAAGAGGGAAATGACCATATTTTATAATGCAAATAATTGTAATACCATATATAAAAGCAAGAAAGCCTAACATCAACCTTGCATTAACTCTATTATCTTTATCGTTGGCAATTTGAGAATCATCTATTTTTTCTCCTTTTAAGGCACGAGTCAAATCAAAAATTTTGATCATCTGCCATATTGCAATTGAAATAAAAATTAATATTAATGTTATAAAAAGTGTAATCATTCGTTCAACAATATTTTAATAATGAAAATTTTCACTCTCCTTTATAAAAGGATTCCCTTTTGCTAAAAGTGGTGCCTTAGAAAGTGAATAAAAAACTAATATTATAAATAGCCCTGAAAATAGTGCTAGAGCACTAATTTCTGGCAACCCAAAACCCCATCTATCTCCAACAGTTGCAGGCATAATCATATTATATACATCCATGTAGTGTCCTACAAGTATTATCATTCCAGCCATAACTATAAACCAAGGAATTCTTTTATAATCACTATTCATTAACACTAAAAATGGAAAAATAAAATTTAGTGCAAACATAGTGAAAAATGGAATAGTATAGTCCTCTATTCTAGTGACAAAATAAGTTACTTCCTCAGGAATATTTGCATACCATATTAGCATAAATTGTGAGAACCATAGATAAGCCCAAAATACACTAAACCCAAACATGTATTTTGCCAAATCATGAAGGTGGCTGTCATTAACAAATTTCATATAGCCCTTAGATTTTAAGTATATTGTCATCAATGCTATTGTTGTTATTCCGCTAACAACCATACTAGCAAAAACATACCATCCAAATAATGTGCTAAACCAATGAGGGTCTACACTCATTACCCAATCCCAAGACATCATTGATTCTGTATAAATATAAAAGACCAGGAATCCAGCTGAAATTTGAAAATTTCTTTTAAAATTTTTATTGTCATTTGCAAGATCTTGAGCTAAAGAAAATTTTCTAGAAAAATATCTATATAAACTCCAACCTCCAATAAATATTAAACCTCTTATTAGAAATGCAGTTTTATTTAGCCACCCTGCTTTTGCTTGTATCAATTTATCATGTGCGACAACATCAGGATCCATCCAAATAAATAAATGTTTGTCTGCAAAAAATGCTATAGCAAGCACAATTAAGGCTCCAGGTAACAAATAATATGTTATGGCCTGCATGACCCTAAATAATACTGGAGACCATCCTGACTGTGATGCATACTGAATTGCATAAAAAGCTAATGCTCCAAGTGAAATCATCATAAAGAAAAATGCGGCTACATATAAGGCTGCATAAGGACGATTATGAATCTGATGCATGACATGCTCTGCATGTTCATCATTGTGAGAAGATTCTTGTGAATTATGATGATCCTCATTAATTTGTTCCATATGCTCTGTTTGATCTGAATGTGATGATCCGTGAGAAGATTCATGCATTAACATTTCTTTCACTTGATCAATAGTCTTATGGGATTCCATATAACTATAGCCCCATCCTATTCCCCCTAATAGAATTAGAGTAAATGAAAAAATCTTAATACCATTTGAAATTTTATACATATTATAATTCAATTATTTTTTTAAATCTGATTTTAATTTCATCACATATGATGTTACAAGCCATCTTTCCTTTTCATTTAATTGATTCGCATGAGACCCCATGGTGTTTCTTCCATAATAGATAACATGATATACGCTTCCCTCGGTTATATCCCTTCCTTGATCCGAATAGCTTGGAATACCTAATATTTTTTCTCTTTTAAATAAGACGCCTTGTCCGTCCCCCTTATTACCATGACAAACTCCACAATAAATGTCATATAATTCTTTAGCTTTAGTCATGCTTATTTCATCATCTTTTAATGGGTTTTGAAGACTATTTTTTGCTAATTCATATCCTGAATTTGAGTCTTCATATTGATATAATGAATATCCTCTAGGGATAGTCCCATCAACAGGATTTAAAGCTCCTTGACTATTTTCAAAAAGAGTATTCTCTGCGTATGTCTCATATCCAATTGATTCATACATGTTAGGCATATATTCATAATTCGGGTACTCATTATTTTTACATGAACTAAAAAATAATGCGATAATTATTAATATTTTGCAAACTATCTTCATAATAATTAATGTTCTTTTGAATCAATTATATTAATTTCAACAGCACCAGAATTCTTTAATATATTTTTTAATTTTCCTGTAACCTCACTAACAGATATTTCAATTAAGAAATGATCATCGGTAGTTCTAGGATCAGGATTTTCTGCAGTCTTAAAAGGCCACATTTTACTTCTAAGATAGAAAGTTATAACCATTAAATGAGCAGCAAAAAATACCGTTAATTCAAACATTATTGGAACAAAAGACGGCATATTTTCAATGTAACTAAAACTCGGTTTTCCTCCAATGTTTTGTGGCCAATCTGCAATCATTGTATAGTTCATCATTAATATTGCAACTGCAAATCCAATACATCCGTAAATAAATGATGCAATAGCTATTCTAGTTGGCTCCAGGCCTAATACTTTATCCAGACCATGAACATGGAATGGCGTATAGACTTCCTCTATATGATATTTGTTCTCCCTAATAGTCTTAACAGCAGATAATAAAATATCATCATCATTATAAAATGCACGAACTATTTTTGCAGGTTTCATTTTTTAATTATTTATTTATTACTGATGTTCTTTTATCAGCACCTGTTCCTGTTAATGATTTTCCAGATTCTCTTAATGTCTTATACTTCTCACCTGAAGTTTTTAATATTGTTTTCACTTCAGCCTGAGCTATTACAGGGAATGTTCTGGCATATAATAAAAATAATACAAAGAAAAACCCTATAGTTCCCATAAAAATACTAATATCAACAAAAGTTGGGGAGAACATAGTCCATGATGATGGCAAGTAGTCTCTATGAAGTGACGTGACAATAATTACAAAACGCTCAAACCACATTCCAATATTTACTACAATTGATATAAAGAATGAGAACATAATACTTGTTCTAAGTCTCTTAAACCACATAAGCTGAGGAGAAAAAACATTACATGTCATCATTGTCCAATAAGCAAAAGCATATGGTCCAGTTGCTCTATTTAAAAATGCATATTGTTCGTATTCTACTCCAGAGTACCAAGCAATAAAAAGCTCTGTAATATATGCTACTCCTACTATAGATCCTGTAATCATTATAACAATATTCATTAACTCTATATGTTGTACTGTAATATAGTCTTGTAAATTGCAAACTTTTCTCATAACAATTAATAAGGTTTGTACCATTGCAAAACCAGAGAAAATTGCTCCAGCAACAAAATAAGGTGGGAATATTGTAGTATGCCATCCCGGAATTACTGAAGTAGCAAAATCATAAGACACGATTGTATGCACAGATAATACTAAGGGTGTCGCTAATCCCGCTAGTACTAAAGATACTTCCTCGAATCTTTGCCAATCCTTTGCTCTTCCTGTCCATCCAAAACTAAGTATACTGTATATCTTCTTTTGAAAAGGCTTAACTGCTCTATCTCTAATCATGGCAAAATCTGGCAATAAGCCCGTCCACCAAAATACTAGTGATACTGATAAATAGGTAGATATGGCAAATACATCCCATAATAAAGGAGAGTTAAAGTTAACCCAGAGTGACCCAAAAGTGTTTGGGATAGGAACCATCCAATATCCAAGCCAAGGTCTACCCATATGAATGATTGGAAATAATCCAGCCTGAATAACAGAAAAAATTGTCATTGCTTCAGCTGATCTATTTATTGCCATTCTCCATTTCTGACGGAACAATAGTAAAACCGCTGAAATCAAAGTTCCAGCATGTCCTATTCCTATCCACCAAACGAAATTTGTAATATCCCATGCCCATCCAACAGTCTTATTTAATCCCCAAACTCCTATTCCTGTTGATATAGTATAAATAATACATCCCAGCCCCCATAAAAACATAGCAAGGGATATAGAAAAAACAATCCACCATTGCTTATTTGCTCTACCCTCAATAGGCCTAGCTATATCAACAGAAACATCATGATAAGATTTTTCTCCCGCTACTAATGGCTTCCTAATTGGTGCTTCATAATGAGACCCCATACTTTTCTTTATTAATAATTATACTTTTTTATCGTTTCTTATTTTTACTTGATAAACTACATTTGGTTTTGTTCCTACCGAATCTAACAAATGATAGGCTCTTTTATCATTTTTTAATTTATATATTTCACTGTCTTTTTCATTTATGTCTCCAAACCTCATAGCTTCAGTAGAACACGCTGAAGCACAGGCACTATTGAATTCACCTTGAGCTACCGGTCTTCCTTCTAATTTTGCTTTTAATATAACGGCTTGAGTCTTCTGAATACAGAATGAACATTTTTCCATCACACCTCTTGATCTTACCGTAACATCAGGGTTTAATACCATCCGTCCAAGATCATCATTCATGTGATAATCAAACTCATCATTCTGGTTATATAAAAAGAAATTAAATCTTCTAACCTTATATGGACAGTTATTTGCACAATACCTTGTCCCTACACATCTATTATAAGCCATATGATTTTGACCTTGTCTTCCGTGACTCGTTGCTGCAACTGGACATACAGTTTCACATGGAGCATGATTACAATGCTGGCACATTATTGGTTGAAATGCTACTTGAGGATTTTCTGATGGGCTTTCAAGTTCACGAAATGAAGTTAAAGAGCTTTGTAGTCCACTAATATTATCTTTCTTTTCATCGTCCTGATGAAAAGTATCCTCAGAAGAATAATATCTATCAATTCTTAGCCAATGCATATCTCTACTTCTCCTAACTTCTCTTTTACCAACAACTGGTACATTATTTTCTGCATTACATGCAATCACGCATGCTCCACATCCAGTACAAGCATTAAGATCAATAGATAGGTTAAAATGATGGCCAATAGATCTATCAAACTCATCCCACAAATCAACCTTTGGAGAAGAAACAGGAGTCTCGATATGATTTAAAGAAACTACGGCTTCAGCATTCCAATATTTTGGATCCTTGGTATTAAATATTTCTAGACTAGTTTCCTTAACTATCTCCCCTCTACCCATCAAAGTATTATGCAATTGAATACAAGCAAACTCATGCTTACCCTCAGTTAGTTTAATTGAAACTTCCTGAACAGTATTAAAATTCTTGTATAATCTATAGGCATTAACTCCAGTTTTCATTTCATCCTTAACTCCCCTAGATCTTCCATAACCAAATGACAAACCTACAGTTCCTCTAGCCTGACCCGGCTGAATAATTACAGGAACCTTAATTGAATTACCATTCAAACTTATAATAGCATATTTTCCGTTTAATCCGCCATTTGCATCATTCCTAGATTCTTTAAAGAAAGTGCTAGGTTCTAAATATAGATTAAGTTTTTTTGCATCAAATTCTGAAATTGTCAAATAATTATCCCAAGTTGCTCTTGTTAAAGGATCCGGGAATTCTTGTAACCAAGGGTTATTAGCCTGTTGTCCATCCCCCATACCAATCTTAGGATATAACGTCAATTCATATAAATTTTTATTTGATGGTATTTTATCAATTAAATCTTGAAGATCCAGGTAATATGTTTTCTCCGCTGCTGACCTTAAAAATTTGTTTTTTGTAATATTATTTTTCTTTTTAGAATATACCCCATCATGAAGAACCTTATTCCAAAAACTATTTTCTAAAATATTTTTTTCCCAATTATCTTTAATATATTGATAATAAGACTTTTTACTATTTGACCAGATTAATAACTGATCTTGAAATTGTCTAGTGTCAAACAATTTATTTATAACAGGCTGAACTAATGAATATTCTCCTTTCTTAATTTCAGCATCACCCCATGATTCTAAGTAATGGGAAGATGTAGCTACATAATTTACGTGTGATGCCGTCTCGTCATTTTTCATTGTAAATAAAATAGAAACATCTACCTTCTCTAACCCTTCAATAAATTCCTGAGAATTAGGTAGCGAATATACTGGATTTACTCCAGCCATAATCAATGCACCAACTTCTCCATTCTTCATTTGCTGAACTAATTTTTTAACTTTATTGGCATCACCCATACGAGATTTTATTGTTTCATTTGGATTAAATGCTTTGCTTTTTATTTTTTCATTTATCTGAAGGACTAAGGACTGATAATCAACATCATTAATTCCCGAAATTAATACAGCCTTACTTTTACTGTTTAGTATTTCACTAACAGTAGAATCTACTGTTTTTTGTAACTTATCTGAGAGATTAATATTATTATTAATTGAAAATACCTTAGAATATATAGAGAGCAAGATTAATTTTTGTTCTGAAGGTTTTACAGAAATTCTAGTGTCTGAGTTTGCACCACTTAATGTCATATTTGATTCAAACTGAATATGTCTAGACATTTTTCCTTTTTTAGGAATTCTCTTTGTTGTATATCCAGATTCAAATCCTCCTCCTTGCCAATCACCAATAAAATCTGCTCCAATAGAGACAACTAAATTCGCCATTGAAAAATCATAATTAGCTAGTCCTCTTTGACCATACCTTTGTTCAAATGCATCTAAAGCTGCAGATTCAGAAATAGTATCATATATAATATGGTTAACATTGCTGTATTTCTTCTTAAATTCATCAATTAATTTGCTTGTCGATGGACTTGCAAATGTTTGAGTTAATAATACAATTGGTTTTGATGAATCATTAATCTCTTTTAATTTTCTTTTGGTTTCAAAATCAAATTCAACCCATGAAGTTGGAAGACCATTTTTCATTGGTTGAGTTAGTCTTCCGCTGTCATATAAATCTAAAATTGATGCATGAACTCTTGCATTTGCAGAAGATGAGGATGGTGCTAGCTTATTGTGTTCAATTTTTACAGGCCTTCCTTCTCTATTCTTAACCAATATGTTTGCAAAGTCATACCCATTTGATATTGTAGTTGCATAGAAGTTAGCTAGTCCTGGGACTATTTCATTTGGCTGTATAACATATGGAATTGATTTAACAACAGGGCCCTCACAAGCTGCAAGTGTTGCTGCAGCAGTACTAAATCCTAGGTACTTTAAAAAATCTCTTCTTGATGTTGAACTATTTGACAAATTTTCTTTGTCTCCTAAAAATTCATCAACTGGTATTTCTTCAACAAATTCTCTCTGTCTAATGTCATCAATGCCAGTGACTTTTTCAGAACTTAATTCTGATAAATTTTTCCAATATTTTTTCTTATTAGACATATTATAATCTATACATTAATAATGACATTTTCCACATTCCATTCCTCCCATTTGGGCAACAGTTAATTGCTCAACTCCATATTTTTTTGATAATTCTTTATGAATTTTAGAATAATATTCATTGTCTTTTACCTTTACATTAGTCTCTCTATGGCAATTTATACACCACCCCATTGTTAATGGAGAAGACTGATACATAATTTCCATTTCTTCAACTGGCCCATGACATGTTTGACATTCAATACCTGCCACTGAAACGTGTTGCGAATGATTAAAATATGCAAAATCAGGCAGATTATGTATCCTTACCCATTTTACTGGAGATGTTTCCCCCGTATATTCCTGTGCTTCATCATCCCAGCCTACAGCCTTATAAAGCTTTTGTATTTCACCATCATAAAATGTTTTTGAATATTCCTCAGTAGTTTCTCCATTATATTCAAATATAGTCTTATGACAATTCATACAAACATTTAGAGATGGTATCCCAGAATGCTTACTCACTCTTGCAGAAGAATGGCAATAATTACAATCAATTTGATTGTCACCAGCATGTATTTTATGCGAGTAATGTATTGGTTGAACAGGCATATAGCCTTGGTTTGTTCCTATTTGCATTGTCCAGCCATAAAACCCATATGCACTAACAAGTAAAAATAATATTGCAGAGCAAAGCATTAGAAATTGATTATCAATAAAGGCTTTCCATATAGGTTTTGATTTTTCTTTTTCAATTAGCTTAACGTCATTTAGTATAGCAAAACTTCTTAGGGTATTGCTAACTAACAAGAGCGCTATTGCTAATAAGAAGAACAGCAAGGAAAATATTCCTAAAATTACTTCATTAGATAATCCTAAATTATTTGATGGAGCCGCTACACTTGAGACAGATACGCTGGCTACTGGAATTATTTTTTCTTGATCTGTATAAGCTAGAATATTTTCAATATCAGCATCTGATAATTGGGGGTAAGCAGTCATTGCTGATCGATTGTATTCAGCATAAATTTTGTTTGCATAAGAATCGCCAGATTTTATAACTGCTGAACTATTTCTAATCCATGCATATAGCCATTGCTTATCTAATCCTTCATCATTTAATAATCTATTTTCAACATGTCTAAGTGCAGGTCCAGTCATCTTTTTATCAAGCTTGTGACATGCTGCACAATTAGTATTAAACAAAGATTTACCAACTGTTATATCAACATCCTGTGAGAATGAATTGGTAAATGGGAAAATTAAAAAAAAAGTAAAAAATAAATGGATTAAAAAAGAATTAGAAGAAGTTAAATTATTTCTAAAATTGAAAGATCCTAAAAATTGTCTTTTATATCTTAAATCCATTCCAAAAATCGTTTAAAAAAACAAAGCACAAAAGTAACACCAAAAATATTTATTTAAACAAAAAATTATTTATTATTTATGTAAAATAGTAATTTATATTCATTCTAAATAAAAATCCAATAGGATAAATTATAATCCATTAAATTTGTCTATTATGAAAAATATAATTTTTGTGTTTCAAATATTAACATTTATTTTTTTTGGCTGTTTTAATACTTATGCTCAAACTGGAAATGTGGAAATAATACAAAGTGTTGATATTGAAAAAGTTATAGAAATAAAAAAAGAAATAAATAAAAATATTTCAGTGCTTAGAATACAAATTTATAATGGTAATCGTGAGGATGCTCAGGTCATCAAAGAAAAATTTGAAAAACATAAAATTGATTCAATAGTTGATATAGTATATGAAACGCCTAACTATAAAATATGGGTTGGGCGGTATATCAGTCAATTAGAGGCAGACAGGAAACTATTAGAGATTAGAAGATATTTTTCAGATGCATTTATATTTAGACCAGTTATAAGACCTATTTTAGAGGAAGAAGAAGAAGAAGAAGAAGAAGAAAATATAAATTAGTTTGATTTATAACTTCTTTTTAATCTCAACATTAATAAATCCTTCTATTTCATCACCTACTTTTATATCTTTGAAATCATTGATCTGCAGACCACAATCATAACCTTTTTTTACCTCTTTTACATCATCCTTAAATCGTTTTAATGATTGTAAAGAACCCGAGAAAATTACAACACTCTCTCTAATTAGTCTTACATCAGAATTTCTTAAAATAGACCCTTTTGTAACCATACATCCAGCAATGGTTCCTAGTTTAGATATTTTAAAAACATCTCTAACTTCGCATAGGCCTGTAATTTCTTCTTTAATATCAGGAGAAAGCAATCCTTCCATTGCATCTTTCAATTCATTAATGGCATCATATATTATTGAATATGTTCTTATATCGATTTCTTCTTTTTCGGCTACTTCTCTTGCATTCCCCATAGGTCTAACATTAAAACCTATAACTAATGCATCTGATGCTGAGGCAAGCAGTACATCGCTTTCAGTAATTGCACCAACACCTTTATGAATAATATTTACTTGTATTTCCTCAGTAGATAATTTTTCAAAAGAGTCTGTTAAAGCCTCTACAGAGCCATCGACATCACCCTTAAGAATTATATTTAGCTCTTTAAATTCTCCTAAAGCAATCCTTCTTCCAATTTCATCTAAAGTAATATGTCTCTGTGTTCTAACACTTTGTTCTCTTTGTAACTGATTTCTTTTTGTAGCAATTTGCTTAGCCTCTCTTTCATCATTATAAACTGAAAAATTATCTCCTGCTTGAGCAGCGCCATCTAAACCAAGTATTGAAACCGGTGTTGATGGTCCAGCAATTTCAAGAGTATTACCTCTTTCATCAAACATCGCTTTCACTTTCCCAGTGTTTTTTCCAGCTAAAACAAAATCTCCGATTTTTAATGTTCCTGTTTGAACTAAAATTGTTGAGACATAGCCTCTTCCCTTATCTAAAAATGCTTCAACAACAGTACCAGAGGCACTCCTATCTGGATTAGCTTTAAGCTCTAAAAGCTCTGCTTCTAAAAGCACTTTTTCCAATAAATCATTCACCCCATCTCCCGTTTTAGCAGATATATCATGAGACTGAATTTTTCCTCCCCAGTCTTCTACCAAAAGATTCATATTTGATAAGCCTTCTTTTATCTTATCTGGATTAGCATCAGGTTTGTCAATTTTATTTATTGCAAAAACAATTGGAACAGAAGCTGCCTGAGCATGTGATATAGCTTCTTTAGTTTGAGGCATAATATCATCATCTGCTGCAACTACTATTATAGCTAAATCTGTTACTTGTGCTCCCCTGGCCCTCATAGCAGTAAATGCTTCATGTCCAGGAGTATCCAAAAAAGCAATTCTTTGACCCTCATTAACCTCTACACTATAAGCTCCAATATGTTGAGTAATCCCTCCTGACTCTCCGGCTATTACATTTTCTTTTCTTATATAATCTAATAATGAAGTCTTTCCATGGTCAACATGCCCCATCACAGTAATAATAGGAGCTCTAGGTTTTAAATCCTTTGGATCATCTAATACTTCCTCAAATACTTCTTCTGCTTCAGCAGTTACAAATTCTACCTTATAACCAAATTCATCAGCTACTATTGTAAGTGTTTCCGCATCTAACCTTTGGTTTAGAGTAACCATGATTCCTAATGTCATACAAGCTGAAATAATATCAGTTGATGGAACATTCATCATAGTAGCAATTTCATTTGCAGTTACAAATTCTGTAACCTTAATTACTTTACTTTCTTCCTCTAAAATAGCAAGCTCTTCTTCAGATTTTTGTTTGTGCTGTTCTCTTTTATCTCTTCTGTATTTTGCGGCTTTTCCTTTTACAGATTTCCCTTGAAGTTTTTCTAATGTTTCCTTAATTTGTTTTTGAACTTCCTCTTCATTTGGCTCTTCTTTAACTCCCTTTTTAGTTTTAACTCTTCCTTTTCCAGAACCTTTAAATTTTTGTTTTTGATCCCCTCCTTTAGGGCTAGTAATAATTCTTTTTCTTCTTTTCTTAGATTTTGTTTTCTCTTCTTGCTTTTTTGGAGTTGAGTCTTCTTTAAATTTAGACAAATCAATAGTTTCTCCAGTAGCTTTTAATCCAGATAACTTTTTATAATTATCTACTACATTTTTATCTGTATCTGATTTTTCTTCTTGTTTCTTGGGTACTTCTTTTAATTCTACTTTTTCATTTGATTTAGACTTCTTGCTTGATTTAGACTTCTTGCTTGATTTAGACTTCTTATCATCAATAGACTTTTCTGTTTTAGGCTTTGGTGGGTCTAAATCTATTTTTCCAAGTTTTTTAAATTTTGTTACTTTAGAAGCTGCAGTAATTACCTCTTGTTCCTTTTTCTTTTTATTTATTTCATCTAACTCTTTCTCCTTTTTTAATCTCAATTCCTCTTTCTCCTTAATTTGTGCCTCTGCAACTTCCTTAGAAGCAACCTTGTTGTCAGCATCAGTTTGAAATTCACCACACAACAATTCATAGATTTCTTCACTAATCTTACTTGTAGGTCTTTTTTCTATTTGATGACCCTTTAATTCTAAGAAATCTATTGCACGATCAATAGAAATGTTTAGTTCTCTTAATACTTTATTTAATCTAACTGCAGGCATAAATATGCTTTATATAAAATTATTAATCTTCAAATTCTTCTTTAAGAATTTTTATAACATTATTAATTGTCTCTTCTTCTAAATCTGTTCTCTTAGCCAAAT